>Ga0255057_10000393_pt1 | contig 24853 bp, 20 predicted proteins | sample Cases_109_6_MG_FD_189022 | JGI IMG/M metagenome (GOLD analysis project Ga0255057, IMG submission 189022) | Seawater microbial communities from Amundsen Gulf, Northwest Territories, Canada - Cases_109_6 | ecosystem: Environmental > Aquatic > Marine > Gulf | place: Canada: Northwest Territories... | reverse complement strand
GGTACGCGGCCATGACCTTTGGCTACCTCTCGGCGGTCGCCTTTATCCCGGTGAGCCTGGCGGCGCTCATCTTTTTCACCTTCCCCCTCATGGTGGCGGCGCTGTCGCGCCGCGTCGAAGGCCGGCCGCTGAGCGCCGCCGAGGCCTGCCTCTATCCGCTGGCGTTCCTTGGCCTGGCCCTGGCGATCGGCCCGTCGCTCGGCACGCTGGACTGGCGCGGCATCGCCCTGGCGCTTTTCGGTGCGGCCGGGTCGGCCACCATCTTCCTGTCGAGCGGGCCGGCGGTGGCCCGCTTGGGGCTGTTGCCGCTCGCCTTCCACAGCAGCCTCTTCGGGGGGCTTATGGTGGCGCTCGCCTACCTCATTCTGGGACAGGCGCTTTTCCCCGCCACCCCGCTGGGCTGGACCGGCCTTGGCGGAGCGACCCTCTTTTACCTCCTGGCCGTGGCGGCACAGCTCATGGCGATCGGGCTGCGCGGCGCCGCCGGCTCGGCGATCGTCTTCAACCTCGAGCCGCTGGTTTCGATCGGTTGCGCCGCCCTGCTGCTGGGCGAGCGCCTGACGCTTTTGGAACTCTGCGGCGCCGGCCTCGTTCTCGCGTCGATTCTCGCCGCCGCGTGGCGCCGACCGACCGCCCATAGCGATGCCGAAAGCTCTTGAATCCCAAGGGCCACAGCGCTCTTTACCGAATCTTAACCGTATCGTTCCCTACGCTATATCCTGTGGTGGGCGTTATCATCACCACAATGTGTTGTAGCGAAATTGGAATTGTGGTTAGCTTCTCTTATACCGCTCATGCGCTGCGAGCTGCGCCGTTCGAGGGGGCAGGGGAAGTCGCCTTCGACGACGTAAGCAAGGGTGCGTGGTGTGGTGGTTTCGGCCGACCGGCGCCGTGATAGGCGGCGTCTGAGCGGGTTTTTTTCCAGAGGGGGGAAGAATGCGGATCGCGCGTCATTTTACGGAGAAGGACAAGGACCCTTACGAGTCGATCGAGTTCCGCCGCACCTCGAGCGAGATCCGCAATCCGGACGGCTCCGTGGTATTCCTCTCCGAGAACACCGAAGTACCGACCACCTGGTCTCAGGTCGCCTCGGATGTCCTGGCGCAGAAATATTTCCGCAAGCGCGGCGTGCCGGCGCACTGCCGCCGGGTCGAGGAAGAGGGCGTCCCCTCCTGGCTGCAGCGCAGCGTGCCGGACGACGAGGCGATGGCCGCGCTCCCGAAAAGCGAGCGCATGACCGCAGAGACCTCGGTAAAGCAGGTCTGCGACCGGCTGGCGGGCACTTGGACCTACTGGGGCTGGAAGGGCGGCTACTTCGACCAGGAAGAGGACGCCAAGGCTTTCCATGACGAGATGCGCTACATGCTGGTCCGCCAGATGGGTGCGCCCAACTCGCCGCAGTGGTTCAACACGGGCCTTCATTGGGCCTATGGCATCGACGGGCCGAGTCAGGGTCATTTCCATGTCGATTACCGCACGGGAAAACTGACACGATCGCAAAGTGCCTACGAGCACCCGCAGCCCCATGCCTGCTTCATCCAGTCCATCGAGGACGACCTGGTCAACGAGAACGGCATCATGGACCTTTGGGTTCGCGAGGCGCGGCTGTTCAAATACGGCTCCGGCACCGGGACCAATTACTCGTGCATTCGCGGCGAGGGCGAGCCGCTGTCGGGCGGCGGCCGGTCCTCCGGCTTGATGAGCTTCCTGAAAATCGGCGACCGCGCCGCCGGCGCGATCAAGTCGGGCGGCACCACCCGCCGCGCCGCCAAGATGGTCACGGTCGACATCGACCATCCGGACATAGAGACCTACATCGACTGGAAGGTGGTCGAGGAGCAAAAGGTGGCCGCACTGGTGGCCGGGTCGAAGCTCTGCGATCGGCACCTGAACGCCATCATCCAGGCCTGCCACGATTACGCGGATGTGGGCGGGGGCGCGAGCGACGCCGACGCCGCCTTCGACCCCAAGAAAAACGTCGGGCTCAAGGCCGCCATGCGCGCCGCGCGCCAGGCCATGATCCCGGAGAATTACGTCGCCCGCGTCGTTCAATACGCCAAGCAGGGCTTTACCCGGATCGACTTCCGCACCTACGACACGGATTGGGACTCGCAGGCCTACCTCACGGTGTCGGGCCAGAACTCCAACAACTCCGTGCGGGTGACCAACGAATTCCTGCAAGCGGTCGAGCAGGACGGCGATTGGCGCCTGCTCTGGCGCACCTCGGGCGAGGTCGCCAAGACCCTGAAGGCGCGCGATCTTTGGGGGCGCATCGGCTATGCCGCCTGGGCCTGTGCGGACCCCGGTCTGCAGTTCGACAGCACGATCAACGAGTGGCACACCTGCCCGAACGCCGGACCCATCAACGCCTCCAATCCCTGCTCGGAGTACATGTTCCTCGACGACACGGCGTGCAATCTGGCCTCGCTCAACCTCATGGCCTTCACCGGCAAGGACGGGCGTTTCGATATCGCGGCCTTCGAGCACGCGGTGCGCCTGTGGACCATCGTGCTGGAAATCTCGGTGATGATGGCACAGTTCCCGGCATCGCGGATCGCCCAGCTCTCCTACGAGTTCCGAACCCTCGGCCTCGGCTATGCCAACCTCGGCGGATTGCTCATGTCCTCGGGGATCCCCTACGATTCGGACGACGGCCGTGAGCTGGCGGCAGCCATCACCGCACTCATGACCGGGCGGTCCTATGTGACCTCGGCCGAGATGGCCGGCGAGCTGGGGACCTTTCCCGGCTATGAGGCGAACCGCGAGCCCATGTTGCGGGTGCTGCGCAACCATCGCCGAGCCGCCCATGGAAAAACCAAGGGCTATGAAGGCCTGTCGATAGCGCCCGTCGCACTCAATGCCAGGCGCTGCCCCGAGCCCGAACTGGCGGTGGCGGCCCGCGCGGCCTGGGATGCGGCCCTCGATCTCGGCAAGAAGCACGGCCTGCGCAATGCCCAGACGACGGTGGTCGCGCCGACCGGCACCATCGGTCTGGTCATGGACTGCGATACCACCGGCATCGAGCCCGACTTCGCCATCGTCAAGTTCAAGAAGCTGGCCGGCGGTGGCTACTTCAAGATCATCAATCGCACGGTTCCCGGTGCGCTGAGCGCGCTGGGCTACGAGGAGGCGCAGGTCGAGGAGATCGTGCGCTATGCCGTGGGCCACGGCACGCTCGAGGGCGCGCCGGGGATCAACCACAAGACCCTGCGCGCGAAGGGGTTCACGGCCGCCGCGCTGGCCGCCCTCGAATCCGCCCTGGGAAGCGCCTTCGACATCAAGTTCGCCTTCAACAAGTGGACCCTCGGCGCCGATTTCAGCCGCGACACCCTGGGCTTTACGGACGAGCAGCTCGACAACGTCAGCTTCGACATGCTGGCCGCGCTGGGCTTCGAAAAGCAGGAGATCGAGGCGGCAAACGCCTATTGCTCCGGTGCCATGTCCCTGGAAGGGGCGCCGTACCTCAACGCCGAGCACCTGCCGGTCTTCGACTGCGCCAACCGGTGCGGGCGAATCGGAACCCGCTTGCTCTCCGTCGAGGCTCACATCCGCATGATGGCCGCCGCGCAGCCGTTCATATCCGGCGCCATCTCCAAGACCATCAACATGTCGAACGACGCCACGGTCGAGGACTGCGAGGCGGCCTACATGCTGTCCTGGCGTCTCGGCCTCAAGGCCAATGCCCTCTATCGGGACGGCTCGAAGCTGTCCCAGCCGCTTGCCTCGGGTGTGCTGGGCGACGAGCACGAAGACGACGACGCCGTCGATGCGCTGAACTCAGGCACCTCGCCCGAACGTGCTCAGATCGTGGCCGAACGGGTGATCGAACGGGTTATCGAGCGCTGGCCGGGGCGAAACCGCCTTCCGGGGCGCCGCAAGGGCTACACTCAAAAGGCCATCGTCGGCGGACACAAGGTCTACCTGAGGACCGGCGAGTACGAGGACGGATCGGTCGGCGAGATCTTCATCGACATGCACAAGGAGGGCGCCGCCTTCCGCAGCCTGATGAACAACTTCGCCATCGCCATCTCCATCGGCCTGCAGTACGGGGTGCCGCTCGAGGAGTTCGTCGAGGCCTATACCTTCACCCGCTTCGAGCCTTCCGGCCTGGTCGAGGGCAACGACGCCATCAAGATGTCGACCTCGGTGCTCGATTACATCTTCCGCGAGATGGCGGTCTCCTATCTCGGGCGCAATGACCTCGCGCACGTGGAGCCGAGCGACATGAGCCCCGATAGCCTGGGCCGCGGCGATAGCGAGGGCGACCTGCCGCAGACCAGCGACAAGGTCGTCGAACGCCTGCGGCGGCTGGCCTCGACCGGCTACATACGCAACCAGCTTCTGGTGCTCGACGGCGGGTCCTTGGCCGATGGCGGGGCCCGGGCCAGTGGCGGGTCCGACCCACAGGTCGCCACCCTGGCCGTCGAGGAGTCCGTGGTCACCATGGAGACGACGGTTCACCGGTCCGTGGACGGCCGTCTGGGACTTCTCCGTGAAGCGCGCTTGAAGGGCTATGAAGGCGATCCCTGCAACGAGTGCGGCAACTTCACCCTGGTGCGCAACGGCATCTGCCTGAAGTGCGCGACCTGCGGCGGGACGAGCGGCTGTTCGTGAGGTCCGGGGCTCGGTCTAGTTTCCCGCCGTTCGGAGCCCAAGATCGGCCAGGTCGCGAGCCAGGCTGTCGTCGTCCTGGAATTCGATGACCTGCCATCCGGCATCCCGTGCGCCTTCGGTGTTGGCCGACGAGTCGTCGATCAGAAGGATCTCGGATGCCGAAAGGCCGAGGCGGACCTCGAGCGCCCGATAGATGGCCGGCTCGGGCTTGGCGGCCCGTAACTGGTAGGAGAAGAACCGGTTCTCGGGGATCGCCTCGACCAGCTCTGGAAAGCGCCTCTCAAGCCCCAGGCTGATCAAAGGACCATTGTTGGTCAGCGTGCCACGCACGATACCGGGCCTCAGCCGCCGCACGAGCGCCAGGACCTCCGGCCGCAAGGTAAAGGCGCTGGTCATCAGATCCGCCAGTTCGTCCTCGCCGAGGTCTTGCTCCAACGCCTCGTTCAGGCGACGGCAGATTTGCTCGACCCCCAATTTCCCATGATCGGACGCCGAATCGAGGCCGGAGACCCAGATGCGTTCGCTCAGCAGCGGCGCGGCAAGTCCGCTCGCCTTAGACAATACGGCAAGCCGCCGGTCCTGATCGAAGTCGAACAGGACCCCGCCACAGTCAAAAAGGACGGCGCGCGTCGACATCACATCCGCCTAAAAAGGACCAAAACCCTATACAGCATAACGCATTTCAGTCTTGCGGTCTGCGCTCTTGCTCATCGCCGCCGCCCCTCATACTGTGCGCTGCCAAGTTAGTCACCCATCGCATTTAGGGAGTAAGTCCATGACAGGTCAAATCGACGCGCGCCTGGCAGAACTCGGCATCGAGGTCCCGGACGCGGTGGCGCCGGTGGCAAACTATGTCGGCCACGTGGTCACCGGCAATCTGGTTTTCGTCTCCGGCCAGGTCCCGGTCAAAGACGGCCAGGTGCACTACGTCGGCAAGCTCGGCGCCGAGATCTCGCTGGACGACGGCCAGGCCGCCGCGCGCCTTTGCGCCATCAATATCCTGGCGCAACTCAAGGCCGCCTGCGGTGGTGATCTCGACCGGGTGGTGCGCATCGTCAAGCTCGGCGGCTTCGTCAACTCGACGCCGGAGTTCACCGGCCAGCCGAAGGTGGTCAACGGCGCCTCGGACTTCATGGTCGAGGTCTTCGGCGACAAGGGCCGACATGCCCGCGCCGCCGTCTCGGCCGGCTCTCTGCCCTTGTGCGTCGCGGTCGAGGTCGAGGCGGTGGCCGAGATCGCCTAGGCCGCGCGGAGCCCGAAGTTGAGGGTTTTCGAGATCAGGGACGCCTGGGGCCTGGAGAACCTGGTTCCGGGCGAGCGCCCGGTCCGCGACCCCGGACCGCGGGAGGTTTTGCTGCGCCTGCGCGCGGCCTCTCTCAACTATCGCGACTTGGTGGTCGTGCAGGGGAACTACGGCCGGCTGGCTGGCGAGCCACCCTTGATCCCGCTGTCGGACGGCGTCGGCGAGGTAGTCGCGGCCGGTGCGGAAGTCACGCGCGTGCGGCCGGGCGATCGGGTCTGCACCACCGTCTTCCAAGGCTGGCTTTCCGGCGAGCTTGAGGACGGGATGGCGGAGACGGCCCTGGGCGGCCCCCTCGACGGTGTCCTCGGCGAGTATCGGACCCTCCACGAGGACGGCGTGGTCCGCGCGCCCGACCACATGAGCGATGCCGAGGCGGCGACGCTTCCCTGCGCCGGGCTCACCGCCTGGGACGCGGTGATCAACCAGGGCGGTCTGCAGGCCGGCGAGACGGCGCTTATCCTCGGCACCGGCGGGGTGTCGCTCTTTGCGCTGCAGTTCGCCAAGCTCCAAGGGGCGCAGGCTATCGTCACTTCGAAAAGCGACGAAAAGCTCGACCGGGCCCGCCGACTGGGCGCCGACCACACGATCAACTACGTCGAGACGCCGCGATGGGGCGGGGCGGTGCGCGAGCTGACCGGCGGGCGCGGCGTGGACCTGGTGATCGAGACCGGCGGCGGGGGCACCTTGCTGGAGTCCCTCGGCGCGGTGCGCGCCGGCGGGCGGATCATGCTCATGGGCGTTCTCGCCGGCGCGCAGTTGGACGTCAAGATCTACCACCTGGTGTTGCGCCGCGTGCGCCTGCAGGGGATCACCATGGCCCCGCGCGACGACTTCGAGCGGATGAATGCCCTTTTGACAGAGCATGGCCTGCACCCCCAGGTGGACCGCATCTTCGGCTTCGACGAAAGTCCGGCCGCATTCGAATACCTGGCCGCACAGAAGCATTTCGGCAAAGTCGCAATCGAGATCGGTTCCTGAGGAATTAGGTCTTAAGTCCGGGAATGACCTGACGCCGACCGCCGCGACGCGCTGGATGATATGCCTTCCGTGATAATCAACGCGCTCGGTGACAGGTGCGGCGCCAACTTGGTAATTGTGACCGGCGGTTGCACACTGCCGGAGTCCTTGAGCGTCGTGCGGGCTGGCGGACGGTTCATGTTGACGCAAATGACATAAGAACTTTGCCTTGAAGGTTCAGGGTTAAATTCTACTTATAGTTACATGCGACTAACAAACGCAATGTGTTTGGCGCTGATTCCAGCGATCGCTTCTCTTCCGCTGGCGGCGGCACGATGTGAGAGCATCTATGGATCTTACACCGACCGGTGTGGCGACATTGCAGGCCTGGGCCAAGTAGCGCCAATTTTCACCAGCGCGACAGGTATGAGCACAGCGTCGATGATCGTAGTGGAGGTCGTCGATACGGTGACCGGCGCCGTCAATGTAGTAGAGTTGCCGCGCCCGGGTAGCGAGCTGCTCCCGGTCGGCGGGAAGCTCGAGTTGAGCTGAGCTGACCTGGATGGACGCCGCACCGGTCTCCATATCCTTCAATACGACAGGCACACTCGACACAGTGCCTTCGGCTGAACCAGGCTAGGTTCGGGATGCCTCGGCTCAACTAGTGGCAGTGCACAGCACCGGTCTTGCGGTTCATGTGACAACACTGGCCTGGGGGCGAACTCTTTCTGCACCCCCCGCCATGCTCGACAATCTCGGTTTCGTAAACCGGCGTCAGACTCCGCTTCGCAAAGCTTTGATCGGCGCTCAAGCTCAGGATCACTACAGCGACAACAATTAGAAACGTTCTCATGAAAGCACCCCTCATAAAAGGACCCGACAGAGGCAGAATACCATTAGGGGATTAAGCTAAAAGCTATTTCTATCATTGATTGCTTCATCTTCCGGAGATTGCAGGTCGTCACCATGGCCCCGCGCGACGACTTCGAGCGGATGAATGCCCTCCTGGCGGAGCACGAGCTGCGCCCAGCCGTCGACCGCGTCTTCACCTTCGAGGACAGCCCCGAGGCCTTCGTCCACCTGGCCGCGCAGCGGCATTTCGGCAAGGTCGCAATCGAGATCGCCACCTAGAGGATTGACCGACCGGCCCCAAAGCGGGCCTAATCGCAGGTGCCATGCCCGATACGTCTGAAAATCTGCCGAGCGAAGCCGCTAAATTTTTAGCCGCTTACCCGGACACCGCCTTCATCGACGTCATCTATGCCGACCTCTGCGGCATCGTGCGCGGCAAGCGCTATCCCATGTCGATGTTCGCCAAGCTGATGACCGACGGCCTGGCGGTCCCCGGCTCGGTCTTCCTGCTGGATGCGACCGGCGAGAACCACGACCCTCACGGCATGGGGTTTTCCGACGGCGACCCCGACAGCCTGGCAAAGGTTATCCCCGGCACGTTGAAGCCGGTGCCCTGGGCGGCCCAGCCCACCGGCCAGGTCATGGTCACCTTCGAGCAGGCGGACGCCACCCCCTACCCCTTCGATCCGCGCAACGTACTGGCCAAGGTCGCGGCCCGGCTTGCTGAGCTGAAACTTCGGCCGATGGTTGCCTTCGAGTTGGAGTTCTATCTGATCGACCGCGAGCGGCGCGGCGCGCAGACGCCGCAGCCGCCAATATCTCCGAACTCGGGCCGGCGCATGGCCGGCACCCAGGTTTACGGCATGGCCGAGCTCGACGTCTTCGCCGACCTTATGGCGGAGATCGTCGATACCTGCGCGCTGCAGGGCATCGAGTGCGGCGCGATCACCAAGGAGTACGCGCCCGGTCAGTTCGAGATCAATCTGCACCACATCGCCGACCCGCTGCTGGCGGCCGACCAGTGCGTCATGTTCAAGCGGATCGTCCGAGCCCTGGCGCTTAAGCACCGCGTCGAGGCAACCTTCATGGCCAAGCCCTATCCCGACGCCACCGGCAGCGGCCTGCATCTTCATTGCAGCCTGCTCGACGAGACCGGCGCGAACGTCTTCAGCGAAAGCCCCGACGAGACGTCGTCCGCAGCGCTGGCCCTTCCCTTGCGCCAAGCGATCGCCGGGATTTTGGAGTTGATGCCGGCTTGCATGGCCGTGTTCGCGCCCAACGTCAATTCCTTCCGCCGCTTTCGCCCGGACATCTTCGTGCCGATCACCCGGAGCTGGGCGGCGGAAAACCGCTCGGTCGCTTTGAGGATACCGACCGGCGATCCCAAGGCGCGGCGCATCGAGCACCGGATCGCCGGGGCGGATGCCAACCCTTATCTGGTCTTGGCGACGATGCTCGCCGGGGTTCACCACGGCATCGCCGATCGTCTCGAGGCCCCGCCGCCCAGCGAGGGCAACGCGGGCAGCGCTTATGACGACGCGCTCGCCTTCCGGCCGCGCGACTCGCTGGAGGCCATGGCCGGGCCGTCCGCGCTTGGTCGCTACTTCGGCGAGGAGTTCGTCGCCGCCTACGTCGCCTGCAAGTTGACCGAACTGGACAAGTTCGAATCGATCGTAAGCCCGGCCGAGTACGAATGGTACCTGCAGACGCAATAGCCCTGCATCGGCCTTGCGTCGCCGGGCGCGCGCACCAATCCGAACGCCATGCCCGACGGTCGTGACGCCCGGGCGGTGGAGGTCGTTCCACGGATCGCCGAGCTGGCGGCCGAGGAATGGGATGCCTGCGCCGGACCCGGCAACCCCTTCGTCAGCCACGCCTTTCTCTCCGCCCTGGAGGAGAGCGGCTCGGCTGCGGCCGATAACGGCTGGCTGGCCCAGCACCTGGCCGTTCGCGACGAGGACGGCCGTCTGGCTTGCGTTGCGCCGCTCTACCTTAAAGACCATTCCTACGGCGAGTACGTCTTCGACTGGGGCTGGGCCGACGCTTACGAACGGGCCGGCGGGCGTTACTATCCCAAGCTCCAGGGCGCCGTCCCCTTCACGCCGGTGACCGGACCGCGCCTTCTGGTGCGCCCGGACGTGGCGACCCGGGAGCACCGCCGGCTGCTGGCCGCGACCATGGTGCAACTGGCCAAACAGCACTCCGTCTCGTCGATCCACGTCACCTTCTGCCGCGAGGAAGAGGTTCCGTCGTTCCTCGATCTCGGGTTCCTGGAGCGCCGCGGTCTTCAGTATCACTGGGAGAACGCCGGCTATGGATGCTTCGACGATTTCCTGGCCAGCCTTGCCTCGCGCAAGCGAAAGGCCATCAAGAAGGAACGTCAAAAGGTTGCCGAGGCCGGCATTCGCATGTCGGCGCTGAGCGGCGCCGACATCAAGGCGCACCATTGGGACCTCTTCGACCAGTTCTATCGGGCCACGGCGGACCGCAAATGGGGCGTCCCCTACCTGACGCGCCGGTTCTGGGGTCTGCTGGGCGAGCGCCTCGCGGAGCAGGTCGTCCTGGTCCTCGCGGAGCATGACGGCCGGATCGTGGCGGGCGCGCTCAATCTGCGCGGTGGGGACACGCTTTACGGCCGCAACTGGGGTTGTGCCGGCCATTTCAGGTTTCTGCACTTCGAGGCCTGCTATTACCAAGCCATCGAGTATGCGATCGACCACGGCCTGAAGCGCGTTGAGGCCGGGGCGCAGGGCGAGCACAAGATCCAACGCGGCTACCTGCCCGCCGAGACCTTTTCATGCCATTGGATCGCCGATCCCGGCTTCCGCGACGCCGTCGCCGATTATCTGCAGCGCGAACGGCGGGCCAAAGATCGCGAAGGCTTGATCCTGAGGGACTTCACCCCCTACCGTCGAGGGGAGGACTAGGGGGCGTACCGGCGATTGCCGCCAGCCGGCGTGGTCAATCGGCGAGCACGGGCTTCTTTTCGCCGCCCTTCCGGCGCGGCTTCTTGCCGGCCTTGGGCGCACTTTCATCGGCAAAGCTGAAGACCGGCTTACCGTCGGCAACATCGACGCGCACGAGGCCACCCTTATGGAGCTTGCCGAACAGCAGCTCCTCGGCCAGCGGCTTTTTGATCCGCTCCTGGATCACCCGGGCCAGGGGCCGCGCGCCGTATAGCGGATCGAAGCCCTTTTTGGCCAGCCAGCCGCGCGCCGCGTCAGAAAGCTCGATGGAGACGGAGCGATCGGAGAGCTGCGCCTCCAGCTCCATGATGAACTTGTCGACGACCATCGCCACGACCTCGGGCGTGAGCGACTTGAACGGGATGATGGCGTCAAGCCGATTGCGGAATTCCGGCGTGAAGAGACGGTTGATCGCCTCCTGATCGTCGCCCTCGCGCACGTCGCGCGCAAAGCCTATGGCCGACTTCGCCATATCGCTCGCGCCGGCGTTGGTGGTCATGATCAAGATGACGTTGCGAAAATCGATCGTCTTGCCGTTGTGATCGGTGAGCTTCCCGTAGTCCATGACCTGAAGCAGAATGTTGAAGAGATCGGGATGCGCTTTTTCGATCTCGTCCAGCAGCAGGACGCTGTGCGGATGCTGGTCGATGGCATCGGTAAGCAGCCCGCCCTGATCGAAGCCGACATAGCCGGGCGGCGCCCCGATCAGCCGCGAGACCGAATGGCGCTCCATGTATTCCGACATGTCGAAGCGATGCAGCTCGACGCCCAGGGAGCGGGCAAGTTGCCGTGCCACCTCGGTCTTGCCGACGCCCGTCGGGCCGGAAAACAGATAATTGCCGATCGGCTTTTCCGGCTCGCGTAGCCCGGCGCGGGAGAGCTTGATCGCGGCCGAGAGGGCCTCGATCGCCTGTTCCTGGCCGAACACCATGGTCGTGAGGTCGCGCGAGAGGTTCTGCAGCGCCGCGCGATCGTCCTTGGAGACGCTCTTCGGCGGTATGCGGGCCATCTTGGCAATAACACCCTCGACATCCTTCACGCCGATGGTCTTGCGCCGGCGGGATTCCGGCAGCAGCATCTGCGATGCGCCGACCTCGTCGATGACGTCGATCGCCTTGTCGGGCAGCTTGCGGTCGTTGATGTAGCGCGCCGAAAGCTCGACCGCCGCCTTCAACGCCTCGGCGGTGAAACGGACACGGTGGTGCTCTTCGTAGTAGGGCTTGAGGCCCTTCAGGATCTTGATCGTATCGCCGATCGAAGGCTCCACGATGTCGATCTTCTGGAAGCGCCGCGCCAGCGCACGGTCCTTCTCGAAGTGCCCTCGATATTCCTTGTAGGTCGTAGAACCGATGCAGCGGATGGTTCCGGACTGCAGCGAGGGCTTGAGAAGGTTTGAGGCATCCATGGCCCCGCTGGAGGTGGCCCCGGCGCCGATTACGGTATGGATCTCGTCGATGAAGAGTATCGCGTGATCCTGCGCCTCCAACTCCTTCATGACCGCTTTCAGGCGTTCCTCGAAGTCGCCGCGATAGCGGGTACCCGCCAAAAGGGCCCCCATGTCGAGCGCGAAGATGGTTGCCCCTTTCAGCACGTCGGGCACCTCGCCCCGGACAATGCGACGCGCCAGGCCCTCGGCGATGGCGGTCTTGCCGACGCCCGGATCACCGACGTAGAGCGGATTGTTCTTGGTGCGCCGGCAAAGCACCTGGATGGTGCGGTCGACCTCGTCGCCGCGGCCGATCAGCGGATCGATTTTTCCGTCCTGAGCCTTCTGGTTGAGGTCGGTGCAATAGGCATCGAGGGCCTCGCGGCCTTTGCGCACGACCTCTTCCGCATCGGCGTCGTCGTCGGCCCCGCCGATCGGGCGGGCCTCGTCCAAGCCTTCGGCCTTGGCGATACCGTGCGAGATATAGTTCACCGCGTCGAGGCGGGTCATCTCCTGCTCTTGCAGGAAGTAGATGGCATGGCTTTCGCGTTCCGAGAACATGGCGACCAGGACGTTGGCCCCGGTCACCTCCTCGCGGCCGGACGACTGGACATGGATTGCCGCGCGCTGCAGAACCCGTTGAAATCCGGCCGTCGGCTTGGCATCGCCCAGGTGGTTGCCGGCCAGCGTCGCCAGTTCGTTGTCGATATATTCGCCAAGACTCTGGCGCAACCGCTCGATATCGACGCTGCAGGCCCGCAGAACGGCAATCGCATCGCTGTCCTCGGTCAGGGCGATCAGCAGGTGCTCCAGGGTCGCGTACTCATGGCGCCGCTCGTTGGCTACGGCCAGCGCTCGATGCAGCGTTTGCTCCAGGTTAGCCGACAACATGACCGCGATTACTCCCGCTCAAGGGTACATTGCAAAGGGTGTTGATGCTGGCGTGCGTAGTCAACCACCTGCGCCACCTTCGTCTCCGCCACTTCGTAAGTAAAGACCCCGCATATCCCCACCCCACGCTGATGCACGTGCAGCATGATCCGCGTCGCATCTTCTCGGGACTTGCCAAAGAATTGCTCCAGGACATGAACAACGAAATCCATGGGCGTGTAGTCGTCGTTCAGCATCAAGACCTTGTACAAAGACGGTTTTTTCGTCTTCGGCTTGGTCTTGACGATGACGCCGGTGGACGTCTTGCCGTCGTTATCCTTCTCGCTCATGCTCCACCACGAATTTTCGCCGGAAAGCGCTTACCCATCATATCATATTGTGATTTGGGCTTCGGGATAAAGGGTCTTTGAATAGCATTTCCCCGGATTGTGAGGGCCCGACCGGCGTGGATATCCGGTGCGCGCCCAGGCTCGAGCCGCGCCGCGCGCGGCGAACCGGGCGCCTATCAGGTCAAGCCGGGGGGAAAATAGGCGGGCCCGATACGATCGGGCCCGCCCTGCTCGCGACAAGTTGACAGAGTTGGTTTAGGCCGCGAGCGGTTTCAATAGCGTGGCAACGGTCTCATCGACCTGAGCCTGAAGGGGCTCCATCGACTTGTTGGCGAGGTCGAGGGAGAGTTCGGTCAACTTCGCGCCTTCGGCAAGCATGATATCGATGCTTTCGTGCGCCGCCTTCGTCTGAAGATCGAGCATCTCATCGAGGGATCCGGCCTGGGCCATGGCCTTGGCGGCGGCCACGTTAACCTCTAGCGCGGCTTGGGCGTATACGGCGATCTCCCGGCTGAAGTCCTCGAAGCCCTTCACCATGATCGACCCCGTGCGCACGTAGACCTGCAGACCGTCCTTGCCGAACCGGGCGAGCCGGTCGTCGCCTTTCACGCCGCTTGCCACAGGCATTTGCGCCTTGGGCTGCTCGACAACCGCCTTGGGGGCGGCCTTGGGTGCGGCCTTGGGTGCGGCCTTGTCCTGGCGCTTGAGCACCGGAGCGCTTGCCTGGCCTCCGGGGCCCGATATAACCCCACTCATCGTTATGGCTTTCGGCTTGGCGGCCATCTTGGGGGCGGCTTTTGCGACGGTTTTCCTGGTCGTCGCGGTCTTCCTGGTCGTCGCGGTCTTCCTGGTCGTCGCGGTTTTCCTGGTCGCCGCGGGCTTCCTGGTCGTCGGCGGGTTCTCGGCCATCGCGGGCTTGTTGGCCATCTCGGACTGCTTGGTCATCTCGGGTCGCTCCAATCGAAAATGGGGCCGCACCTGCTAGCGATATGGCCATGTGTATGTCCATTTTTGTTGCAGAGCAGCATAGTATCTTTATAGGTAGTGCCTACAAAATTTCAATGATATTTTGCACTGCACAATAATTAGCGACAGGCCCGTCTGTGGCACCGACGTGAGCCACCGGCGGCGCGACAGGTACGCAAGAACCAGCCGAAGCCGGGATTTATGCCACTATACTTTGGGGGTTTCAGCACCCCTGCATACTATCCGATAAATCGAACGCCTTATAGCGGGCCGCTGGGCGCATTATATTAACCGTAAATAAAGTTCTAATTTCATATAATACGCTGGACAAGGATTCTCTTCTTACATAGAATCTAGGATTATTTTTACGGGCGGGGGGAGTACAAGTATCTTATGTTTTTTGCTATGCTGCGTTTGCGCCTAATCAACAAAGCATCGCTCCTACCGGTCCTGTCCATTGTTTTCATGACCGTACTGGTCATGCTCATGAGCAGCGCGTCGGCTTTGGGCGCCCGTTATGCCTCCATCGTCATGGATGCGGATACCGGGCAGGTCATCTATGCGCGCCATGCCAACTCCCACCGCTATCCGGCGTCGCTGACCAAGATGATGACGCTTTACCTGACCTTCGACGCGCTGAACGATGGCCGGCTCAAGCTTGGCCAAAAGCTGACCGCCTCCAAGCGGGCCGTCGGCATGCCGCCGTCGAGGCTGGGCCTGAAGAAAGGCGGCACGATAACCGTCCGCGATGCGATCTTGGCGTTGGTGACGAAATCGGCCAACGACGCGGCGGTCGTGCTGGCCGAGGCCCAGGCGGGCACGGAGATCGAGTTCGCCAAGGTCATGACCAGCAAGGCGAAGTCGCTCGGCATGACGCAGACCACCTTTCGCAATGCCTCGGGCCTGCACAACAGACATCAGAAGACGACCGCGCAAGACATGGCCAAGCTCGCGCTCGCCTTGTTGCGCAACCACGCGGAATTCTATCATTACTTCTCCAATAAGAGCTTCTCCTACAAGGGGCGCACCTACCGGAACCACAACTCCCTGCTCAGCTATTACAAGGGCACCGACGGCATCAAGACCGGTTACGTCCGGGCCTCGGGATTTAATCTCGTCGCCTCCACGGAACGGCAGGGCCGCCGGCTGATCGGCGTTGTTTTCGGCGGCAAGTCGTCGAAATCGCGCGATGCCCATATGCGCACCCTTCTCGATCGCGGCTTCAAACACATGACGCGCGCCGTCGTGGCGACACCCGACCGGCCGCGACGGAATCCGCGACGCATCGCGGCGCGTGCGGTGCCGCAGACCCAGCAGACCGCATCGCTGGCGCCCACGCCACCGCCCGCCGCGCCCACGCCATCGGTTGCACCCCCGCCATCGGTCGCTGCGGCCCTGGACGGCATCATCCCATCGCGGACGCTATCAGAAGAAGGATCCCGTGGACCGCTGCCGGGCGATGACTGGGGCGTTCAAGTCGGCGCGTTCAGCCGCTTCGCCCCGGCGCAGCTTGCCGCCACGCAGGCGGCGCGGCGGTTGCCGGATATCCTGCTGCACACCCACTCGGTGATCGAGCCCGTCCAGGCCAACGCCGGAAGTCAGCTCTTTCGGGCACAACTGGTGGGGCTGTCGGAGGGCAGCGCGCGCGAGGCCTGCCGCCGGCTCAAGGAGATGCGACAGTCCTGCGTCGTCGTACCGCCGCAGTCCGCATCCTTGGTAAGCGACATCGTCCGCTGAGCGGACGGGGTGCGGGAACCCTATAATTTCGGTGGTGAGATTCCGCTTTGCGATAGCTGCGCGGCGAGCATCGCTTTCAGACGATCCAACCCCGCCTCGTCATAGGCCTCGCAGCGTGCGACCAACACGGCTTGGGTGTTCGATGCCCGTAGAAGCCACCATCCGTCCTCGGTTTTTACCCGCACGCCGTCGATATCGATGATATCGGCGTGCTCGCTGCGCAGGCGATCGCGCACTTCATCGACGACGACGAATTTGCGGTCCTCGGGACAGTCGAAGCGAAGCTCCGGCGTATTGCAAACCTTTGGCAAGCTGGTGCGGAACTTGGCGAGGCTGCCGTCCTTACGGCCGGCAACATTGAGCATACGCACCGCGGCGTAGAGCGCGTCGTCATAGCCATAGTAGCGGTCGGCGAAGAACAGGTGGGCGCTCATCTCGCCGCCGAAGGGTGAATTCAGCTCCTTCATCTTCGATTTGATGACCGAGTGTCCGGTCTTCCACATGACCGGCTTGCCACCCAGCGCCTCGATCCCATCGAACAGCACCTGACTGGCCTTCACGTCGGCGATGATCGGCGCGCCCGGCATCCAGGCCAGAACGTCGCGGGCGAGCAGCAGCATAATCTGGTCGCCCCAGAGTATCTCGCCGGTCTCGTCGATCGCACCGATACGGTCGCCATCGCCGTCAAAGGCGATGCCGAGGTCGCAGCCGTGCTCGAGTACCGTCTCGCGCAAGGTGGTGAGGTTGGCCGGGACGGTGGGGTCCGGATGGTGATTGGGGAAGGTGCCGTCGATCTCCTCGAACAGCAGAATATGCTCTCCCGGCAGGCGAGCGGTAAGCGCAACCAGGGTTTCGCCGGCGGCGCCATTGCCCGCATCCCACGCCACCTTGAGGGCGCGGCCGGGCTCGAAGTCCTGCACAAGCCTGTCGATATAGGCATCGAAGACCGAGCAATGCGTCTCCACACCGCCGCCGACGTCCAGGCCACTCTCCCGAGCAAGGGCGGCTAGCGCCTGAATCGCCTCGCCAAAGAACGGCTCTTTCTGGAGGTTCATCTTGAAGCCGTTGTATTCCGGCGGATTGTGCGAGCCGGTGATCATCACGCCGCCGTCGACCGGCAAATGAAAGGTCGAGAAATAGAGCATCGGCGTCGGGCCGCGCCCGATATCGAACACGTTCTGCCCGCTTTGCATCAGGCCTTTGCGAAGCGCTGCCGCCAGGCCCGGCGAGCTGATGCGCCCGTCGTAGCCCACGGCGATGGCTCGCGCGCCGCCTCGCCCCGCATAGGTGCCAAAGGTCCGGCCAAGCAGTTCCGCGTCGTCTTCGCTTAAAGTCTCGCCAACGATGCCGCGAATATCGTACTCGCGCAGGATCGTCGCATCGAAGCCTCGCTTGCTCACTTACCACTCCTCGGTGTGTGTTGCATTATGGGGTCGTGTTCGTACCCGCGTAAGGCCGGCCGACGCCGCAATACTTGAAACCGGCGGCAGCCATCTCGTCGGGGTTGTAGATATTGCGCAGGTCGACCATCACCTGTGAGGCCATGAGCTCTTTCATGCGCTCGAGGTCGAGGGCGCGAAACTCGTTCCATTCGGTGATGATGACCACGGCCTGCGCACCCTCTGCGGCCTCGTAGGCGCTCTCGCACCAGGTGACGTCCTTCAACACTTGCCGGGCATTGTTCATGCCCGCGGGATCGAAGGCGCGAATTTTCGCACCGGCGTCTTGCAGGGCCGGTACGATCTCGAGGCTTGGTGCCTCGCGAATGTCGTCGGTGTTGGGCTTGAAGGTAACACCCAGGATCGCAACGGTCTTGTCCTTTACCGAGCCGCCGCATTGCTCGACCACCCGGCGCGCCATATCCTTCTTGCGTTCGTCGTTGACGGCGACGACCGTGTCGACGATGCGCGACGGCTTGCCCGCCGCATGGGCCGAGTGGCTGAGGGCTCGGGTATCCTTTGGAAAACACGATCCGCCGAAGCCGGGGCCGGGATGGAGGAATTTGCGGCCTATCCGGCCATCGAGCCCGATGCCGCGGGCAACGTCGTGAACGTCCGCACCCACCACCTCGCACAGGTCGGCCATTTCGTTGATGAAGGCGACCTTCATCGCCAGGAAGGCATTGGCCGCGTATTTGGTCAGCTCCGCCGCTTCCAGATTGGTAAAGACGATCGGCGTTTCGATCAGATAGAGAGGCCGATAGATCGTCGCCATGACCGCGCGGGCCTGGCTGCTCTCGGTGCCGATCAGCACCCGGTCGGGCCGCATGAAATCATTGATGGCGGCGCCCTCGCGCAGGAACTCCGGATTGGAGACGACGTCGAAATCCGCCTCGGGATTGGTTTCGCGGATGATGCTCGCCACCTTGCGCCCGCTGCCCACCGGAACGGTCGACTTCGTTACCACCACCGTATAGCCGCGCAGACATGGGGCGATAGCTCGAGCGGCTTCATAAAGAATGGAGAGGTCGGCGCTACCGTCGCGCGGGTTCGTCGGGGTGCCCACGGCGATGAAGACAGCTTGCACGTCGTCCAGCGCCAGCGCCAAGTCAGTGGTAAATCGCAGGCGCCCGGCAGCCCGATTGGCCGAGACCAGGACGTTAAGACCCGGTTCGTATATGGGTATCCTGCCGGCGTTCAGGCTTTCGATCTTCCCCGCGTCCGTATCGACGCAGGTAACCTCGACCCCGAACTCCGAAAAACAGGCCGCGGAAACCAGCCCCACATAGCCTGTACCCACCATCGCAATCCGCATGACCGGCAGTCCTCCTCGACCGCTTACTCTCCGAGCTTCATTTTACGTGAACGCACTGCAAGCCCCACCCTGCCAAGCGCAACCCAACGGCGCGCTCGTATTATGATTATGCACCCTCGGTGTCGTCTGCCAGGCTATGGGCGTAGCGTTCCAGAATTTCGGCCGTAGCACCCCTCAAGTCCGCGCGCTCCAAAGCAAAGGCGATGTTGGCTTCAAGGAAGCCCTCCTTGCTGCCGCAATCGAAGCGCTTACCCTCGAAACGCAGGCCATGGAAGGCGACCCGGTCGAGTGTCTTGGCCATGGCGTCGGTGAGTTGGATCTCACCGCCGGCCCCTTTATCATGCCGCGACAGCTCGACCATAACCTCCGGCTGGAGCACGTATCGCCCGATGATCGAGAGCGTCGAGGGGGCGTCGGCCGGGGCCGGCTTCTCGACCAGGCCGCTGGCGCGCGCGACGCACCCGTCGTCGGCCACGACATCGAGAATTCCATATCGGTCGGTCTGGTCGCGCGGCACATCCTCGACCGCGACCACGTTCCCGCCCACCTTCTCGTACACGTCGACCAATTGCCGCAGGCAGGGCGTGCGCGAGAGTACCAGGTCGTCGGCGAGGATGACGGCGAACGGCTCGTCACCGACCAGATTGCGCGCGCACCACACGGCGTGCCCGAGGCCCAGGGGTTCTTGCTGGCGAACATAGGCGATGGCGCCCGGTGCGCGTGCGATCTGCTTCAGATCGGCCTGCATCCCGGTCTTGCCCCGCGCCTTCAGGGTCTCTTCCAGTTCCCAGGATATGTCGAAATGGTCCTCGATCGCCGCCTTGCCGCGTCCGGTCACGAAGATCACCTCTTCGATGCCGGCGGCCCAGGCCTCTTCAACCGCATATTGGATCAGGGGCTTGTCGACGATCGGCAGCATTTCCTTCGGCATGGCCTTGGTCGCCGGGAGGAAACGGGTGCCAAGCCCGCCTACTGGAAACACCGCCTTTCTTACCGATCGCCCCATATCAGCGCTTCTGCCATTCCATTTCGAGCCCGACCCTATGCCACAGGCCTTCACGTCAAGCAAGCCGCGCTCCGCCGCCGCCCGCCAAGCGTCCGGCCCCCCTACCGAGCCTCGGGGAAACTTGACCGGAAATTGTTACGGTAGCCTTAAACGGCACCCGCCGTTCCCCGTGTGCGGGAGATCAGCAGATCCTTGGCTTCGTTGATCTTCGAGGCCAGGTAGTTGGAGCCACCGTGGTCGGGATGCACCTTCTGCATCAACCGGCGATGGGCGTCTATGATCTCCCGTTCTCCGGCGCCGGCCTCCAGGCCGAGAATCTCCAGGGCCTCTTCCTCGCTCATCTGCCCGGCCGGGGATCCCTTGGGCGCGCCGCCTTCGCCGAACCGCGCGCTGGCCGCCTGGCGCCAATCCTGGCCGTGCGCCCGGTCGAGATAGGCCTCAAGGACTGCGGCCGACTGCAGATCGTTGTCCCGGCACTCGCGCCACAGATCGACCAGCTCGTCCAGGCTTAGCTGGTCCAGGCGCGCGCCGGCGTAGCGCCCTTCGATGACCTCGCCCTGCATATCCCCGCTATCATGATGAAGGATCATGCGCAGGTAGCGGGTCTTGACCTCCGAGGCCTGACCGGGCGTCGGGCCGCGCATCGCCTTGGCCCGATGCGCACGGGCCAGCCAGCCCCCCCACAACGGCACCCCGAAGCCCAGAAGATAGAGCAGCAGGTCGACACGCCGCAGGAACAAGAACAACAACAGCAGGAAGGCGAAGAGGCAGATCCCCGTCCACTTGAGCGTCTTGACGACGCGCCCGGGGTCGGCGTTCACGAACCAGAAGCCCAGCAGCGTGAACCCCACGACGACGGCGAGGCCCAGAAGTATGTACTGGATCATCAGGTCTTGCCCTGCAACTGGTGCGTAAGCTGCGGGACGACGCCGCCGGTCCGGTTGCTGAAGTCCGACAACGCGGGGCGGCCGCCTGCCGCGTAGACGGCAACCGCCGAGAGCAGGTCGCGTAGCTGGCGCGGCGAGGCGGCATCGAAGGGCACATAGGCCCCGCCGCTCAGCCGCGCGATCTCCTGAAATGCCTTGCGGGCGGCCGGATCGTGGCCTTCGTGAAACATGAAGCAGGGAAGACCCTGAATGCCGAGCTGTCCGGCGAGGTGGCCCAGATGGTCGATATCCTCTTCGATCGCATCGCCCACGAAGATCAGGGCCCCCACCCGCTTTTCCTTGGTTTCCTTGATCGCCCGCTTCAACACTTTGCGAATTTGCGTGTGCCCGGCATAGCAGGTGACACCAGTCATGTAACGCAGCAGTTGATCGGCATTGCCCGCCCAGCGGCTGGCCCGGCACTCGCGATAGCCGCGGTAGTAGATGAGCTGCACCTCGAGGCCACCCAGGGCTTCGGTCTCCTTGAACATTTCCGCCTGGATATGACAGGCACGATCCCAGGTCGGCCCCCGGCTGGCGGTCGCGTCCATGGCGAAGATAAGCCGCCCGCGCCCCTCCCCTTGCGGGGCCAGGGGTGCGGCCGCGACCTTGCGCAGAAAGTTATCCACCTCGGCTCCGCTGGAGCGCTGCGGTAGCTTTTCGTCCGAACTCATGGCTGCCGTCCTCTATGAATAAGGTAATGCAGCCACCGCCCTCCTTCCAGCCTTAGGATGCGATGCGCGCGGGGATCACGCCGGACGGGCCCACACGGCGGTATCGTGGAACACCGCGCCCCCTTTGGGCGGACCGGGATCCGCGCTGACCAGATGGTTGATGCCCCGGCCCTCCTCGAAGGCGGCGTTGGGCCAGATGCTCTCCACGATCAGGATCTCCGGCTGTTGGCCGTCGCAGACCTGCACCTCGACGACCACCGAGCCCAGATCGTTGCCCAGGCGCAGCCGCGCGCCCTCGACAACCCCGAGCTGGGCGGCCGCCGCCGGATGAACCTTGACCCGCGGCCGACCCTCCCGTTCGATCGAGCCCGGCGTCTCGGTGAAGGTCGTGTTCAGGTAGCCGCGGGCCGGCGCCGCGACCAGCCTGAAAGGGCACGCCTCGCTCGCCCGGTCTATGGTGTCGCTAAATCCCGGCAGGCGCGGCATGGCCGCATGGTCGTGCCCGACCGCGCGCCAGTCCGCCTTGAAGTGAAAGCGCCGGTCGGCGGTGCCGAAGCCGTCGAGAAAGTGCATCGTCTCGAAGGGCAGCGCGCAATCGTGCCAATGTGCCGCGTGCAGCGCCTCGGCATCGGGAAGTCCCGAGGCTTGAAGCGTGCGGTCGATCAACTCCCAGGCCGACATCTCGAAGCCGGGATGCTCCGCGCCCAGCCGCTGCGCCAGGCCGCAGATAACCTCGTGGTTGCTCCGGCACTGCTCGGGCGGCTCGACGATCGCGCGGGTGACTTGAAAATAGGTATGGCCGCTGGCGATATAGGCGTCATCGTGCTCCGCGAACATGGTCGCCGGCAGGACGATGTCGGCCATCGCGGCGGTCTCGGTCATGAACTGCTCGTGCACGCACACGAAGAGATCGTCGCGGGCGAAACCGCGGGCCACGGCGCCGCTGTCCGGGCAGACCACCATGGGGTTCGTGTTCTGTATGAACAGCGCCATGATCGGCGGCCCCTCGCCCAGGTCGCGAGGATCGCCTTCGAGGATCGGGCCGATGCGCGACTGGTCGAGCATTCGCACCGCGTGGTCTTTGGCGTCCAGCCCCTCGATCAGGGTGCGGTCGAGCGGGTAGATCTCGGTCTGGCCGTAAAGCGCCCCGCCGCCGCGATGGCGCCAGGCGCCGGTGAGCGAGGGCAAACAAGTAACCGCGTGCACGTTCGCGGCGCCGTTTCGCGAGCGGGAAAAGCCGTAGCCGACCCGGATGTAGCTGCGCTTGGTGCTGGCGTAGAGCCGTGCGAAGTCGACGATCGATGCCTCCTCCAGGCCGGTGATCGCGGCGGCCCAGGCCGGGCTGCAGCCGGCGAAATGAGCCTCGAGCTCGTCGTCCCAATCGGTGAACCGGCTCAGATAGTCGCGATCCTCCAAACCATCCTTCAAAATCTGATGGATCATTGCCGCGGCCAGGGCGCCGTCCGTGCCCGGCCTGACCGGTAGATGCAGATCGGCCTGCTCGGCGGTGCCGGTCCGGTAGGGATCGACGACCACCAGCTTGGCGCCGCGCTGTTTGCGCGCGCTCGCGATATGGGTCATCACGTTGACCTGGGTGGAGACCGGATTGCCGCCCCAGACCACGATCATCTCCGAGTCGCGAATTTCGCGGGCATCGACGCCGCGCTTGACCCCGATGCCGGCCTTCCAGCCAGCATCGGCCAGGGAGACGCAGATGGTCGAGTGCTGGCGCGAGTAGCGCTTGACGTGGCGCAGCCGCTCGATCCCGTCGCGCTGCACCAGGCCCATGGTCCCGGCGTAGAAATAGGGCCACACCGCCTCGGCACCATCCTGTGCTTCGATGCGGAGCAGGCGCCCGGCCACCTCGTCCAAAGCCTCGTCCCAGCCTATGGGCTCGAAGGCTGCCCGGCCGATACCTTTCTCCCCGACCCGCCTGAGCGGCTGGGTGAGACGGTCTGGGTGATGAATTCGCTCGGCATAGCGGGCCACCTTGGCGCAGATCACGCCGCGTGTGTAGTCGTTGTCCTTGGCGCCGCGGACGCGTCCGATGCGCTGCGGCGACAGCCGCTCGATCTCCAGCGCACAGGTGCTGGGACAGTCGTGCGGACAAGCCGAATGCACGATCTCGGGGGGCGACTTGCTGTCCAGGGGCATGATCCGGCGGAACCTCTCTCGTAAGTACGTGTGGGCCGGCGACCTTAGACGCCGCGGGCGTGCCGCGCAATCGCCCGGCAAGGCGGCGCTAGCGCGCCCGCATGGCCGCCCATTCCTCCTCGCTCAGGGACTCCAGGATGCTGAATTGCCCGGCCCCCTTCAGCCATTCGCCACCGTCGATGGTCACCACCTCGCCATTGATATAGGCGGACTGCCCAGCCAACAGATAAGCGGCGAGGTCGGCCAGCTCGCCGTGCTCCCCGACACGGCCCAGGGGGATGCGCTTCAGCCACTGCCGCTCGGCCTCCTCGCTGGGGACGAGGCGCTTCCAGGCACCCTCGGTGGGAAAGGGACCCGGCGCGATGGCGTTCAAGCGGATGCCGCGGCCGCCCCACTCGACGGCCAGCGAGCGGGTCATGGCGACCACTCCGGCCTTGCCCATCGCCGAGGGGAGGACGTAGGCCGAGCCGGTTGCCGCATAGCTGGCGACGATGGACAGCACCGTGCCGGCCCGCCCCGCCTCCAGCCACCGCCTGCCACAGGCCAGCGTCGCATAGGCGCTGCCCTGGAGGACGATCCCGATCACCGCGTCCACGGCGCGCGGGGAGAGCGTCTCGCTGCGAGCGATGAAGTTGCCCGCGGCGTTGTTGACCAGGGCGTCGAGCGGCGCCTCTTCCCAAGCCCAGTCGACCAGCGCGTCGAGCGCCGCGGCATCGCGCACGTCGCAGCTTCGCCAAGCGGTACGGCCGGCGAAATGCTCGTCGAACTCTTCCGCCGTGGCCTCCAACACCTCGGCACGGCGCCCGCAGATGACCAGGCGCGCGCCCAGTTCCAGAAACCGCCGACCCATGGATTTTCCGAGGCCCGTGCCGCCGCCGGTAATCAGGATGCGCCGATCCTTGAGTAGATCCTTTTGAAACATACTTCTCCTCCAGCTAGGCTGCGGCCTCATGATCCAAACGCGCCACGGCGCGATGGCCGGGAGGCGACAGCGCGATCCATGCTGCCCGAAGCGAGCGATTACGAGGATCTCCGACGGCGTTTCCGATGGCCGATCCCCGAGCACTACAATATCGGCATCGACGTGTGCGACAAGTGGGCGGCGCGAACCCCGGACCGCGAGGCGCTCGTCTACCTGCGCGCCGACGGCGCCGTCGAGCGATATAGCTTCGGCGACCTCAGCCATCTTTCCAACCGCCTGGCCAACGCCCTGGCCGCCCAGGGCATCGGTAAAGGCGCGCGCGTCGGCATCCTGCTGCCCCAGGCCCCGGAGACCGCCGTCGCCCATATCGCCGTCT
>Ga0255057_10000392_pt1 | contig 24870 bp, 21 predicted proteins | sample Cases_109_6_MG_FD_189022 | JGI IMG/M metagenome (GOLD analysis project Ga0255057, IMG submission 189022) | Seawater microbial communities from Amundsen Gulf, Northwest Territories, Canada - Cases_109_6 | ecosystem: Environmental > Aquatic > Marine > Gulf | place: Canada: Northwest Territories... | reverse complement strand
AGCCGTGGCCATGCCGACAGCTAGTAACTCGGTGAACTTGTCGACCACAGGCTCTTCGACGATGAACCGCTTGGCAGAAATACACGATTGACCACCGTTGATGAGGCGCGACGTTGAGCAGGCGAGGGCGGCACGTTCGAGATCGGAATCGGCAAGCACGATGTAGGGATCGGACCCACCCAACTCGAGGACGGTCTTCTTCAGCAACGAGCCCGCCTTGGAAGCAACCGCCCGTCCGGCGGGGTCCGAACCGGTGAGGGTGACCGCGACCACATCCGGGTGCTCGAGGACTTCGTCGACCCGGCTGGATGGCAACACCAACGTTCGAAACAGCCCATCGGGAAACCCGGCCTCAACGGCAAGTCGGTCGATCCAGAGCGCGCTGCCAGTGACATTCGAGGCGTGTTTGAGCAGACCGCCGTTACCGGCCATTAGTGCCGGGACAAGAAAACGGTATACCTGCCACAGAGGGAAGTTCCAGGGCATCACCGCCAGAACCAGACCGAGCGGTCGATAAGAAACATAACTTTTCGAGCGTCCAGTCTCGATCAACTCGTCGGCGAGGATGCGCTCGGCATTCTCGGCGTAATGACGGCAGACCCATGCACATTTGTCGACCTCTCCGAGGCCCTGAGCCAACGGTTTGCCCATCTCATTCGCCATCAGCTTGGCCAGTTCGTCACGATTGGTTTCGAGGAGGTCAGCCATCTTCATCATTGGCACCGCACGCTCAGCAAGCGAAACATGACCCCATTCCATTTGGATGGCAGCCGCCTCGCTTATCTGTCGCTGGACGTCGGCTGGAGATGTTTCGGGGTACTCGGCGACGAGCCGGCCGTCGGTGGGACTAATTGACGAAATCATGTGGGCATTATGACAAATGAATACACCACCTATTCCCAACGGTAGGCCTTAACGTTTCGGGAGGTGACAAAACGAATCCTCCATGCCTCCGTGCTCACGTTGTTGATCGCGGCCTGCTCGACCACAACGGCCACAACCACCACGTCCCAGGCCCCGACCACCTCAGCCGTGCTGAGGACGACAACCACGAAGCCCCCGCTGGCAGACGGTGGGCTGATCCCGGTTGAGCCGGCAACTCTCATCCCACTGCAGGGTGCACAGCCGATCTTGGTTGCCGATTGGTTCTCGGGTGTGGTGTCTCCGGGCAGAACTTTCTCAGCGGTACATTCACTGACAACCGACAACGAACAACTACGCATGTCCCTCGTCGAGGTCGCCACCAACACAGTTCTGGCGGATGTCGAGTTGCCTCACGGGATTTGGGACGATCCCGTTGTCACCGACGATGGAGTTGCCTATTGGCTCAGCGGCGACCAAGGATTGACTCTCTACCGACTTGGAGCCGGTGACGATGAGCCAGGAGTCTTGTACAGCGATTTTCCCTCGACGTTCTCCAGCGTCGATCTCAATATCCTAGATGACGGTCGGCTTGGGGTTTTCGGCGCCAGGTTCGACGAAAAGCCTGGTGGGCTTGCGACGCTGATTCTGATTGCGGCGGACGCGAGCACCCATGAGGAGATTCCGCTCGAGAATGTGATCGCCGGGTATTCCAACGAACACGATCCCGACGCCACGATCCAAGTATTCGAATTCGCCGGCAATGCACCCGTCTGGGACGACGAAAGAGGCCGTTTCTTCCTCGTCGAAGCTGCTCGTGACCTTGTGACTGAAGTCGACCTCGCCACAAACGAGGTGTTCGAGCACCCCTTCTTCCCACCTGAAACCTTCCTCAATCGTCTTTGGACTTTCATCACCCCGGTGGCTCAAGCCAAGGGGCCGGTGGCCGGTACCGCACGCGAGGGGGTTCTCGCTCCGGACGGTCAGAGGCTGTTCATTGCGACATCCATCACCGAAACCGAGGTGGAGGACACCTCCTGGGAGACCACTCGGTCGCCGGAAGACCTCATGGTCTTGGACTTGAACACATGGAGTGTGTCGGTTCTCGATATTGCAGTGGACACGCTCCAGGCGTCACCTAACGGGTTCCATCTACTGGCGCACGGAGCAGAGGTGACCGAGGGCACAACTGCGGGGTTCGAAGTCCGGCCCTCACCGGTCTTTGTCATCGACATGTCGTTGCCGGAAGTCCTGCTCGGATTTCAGACAAGCGACGAGTCGGCTGCCGAGATCCAGTTTTCATCGGATGGTGGGCTGGTCTACATCTCTACTTGGAGCCAGGACGCGGTAACGATCGACATCCTCGACCTTGGTTTGCTCCAGTTGACCGGAGCCGTTTCGTTCCGGGAACTCTCGTTGATCGGTGAGACCGGATACATGGCCTTTCATCTCGAATGATCGAATACGACGAATACGGGACGCTGAGTCAATTGGCGTTGGTTCGCTGATCAATGCTGATAGGGATCCAAGGCTCGGAACCCATCACCTGCTCTTTGGAGGCTTCCCTCCATGCGTGTTGTGCACAAGCCAGGCCACTTGGAATCATGAATTCGACGGGATTGCTACACCATCCGCAACCGTGGATCTGTCTTGCAAATCGAGGTCTTTCCAGAGGTTGATCGGGGGATTCGGTGTCGTTGAAGTCGGGGTAGATGCGGACGGTCTCTTCGACATATCGAACACTGACATGGGCACAATTCTCACAGACGGCACGTTCAAGACCGGCAGTGACAGTGCTGATCGTCGAATCATGCGTGCACTCGGTTGTGTCTCGCCCCTGGGTCAATCCAAGCCTCCCGTAGCCCGTCACCTACAAGGTAAATCATGAGTGGCCTACTCCATAGGGGTCGTCTCAGAGGACCACACAAGGACTAGTCCACGTCATTACATTGCAAGCGATGACCTGGTCCCTCTCGTCGCTGCTCGACATCGGCGCATTGCCCGACGACAGCAAGGACCTGCGACTCCAGAAACGCATGCTGATGACGGTGGCTTTGCTTGGTTTGTTCGTCGGATTCGGGTGGGGAACGGTCTATTGGATACTGGGCGAGACGACGGCGGCGCTCATCCCTGGAAGTTATGGCGTGCTCACGGCAGTCAACATCCTCGTTTATCGAAGTACCAAGCGATACAAGGTGTTCAGGTTCACCCAGATGCTGTTTTTCTTGATACTGCCGTTTGCCCTCCAGTTGACGCTCGGTGGCTTTGTTGGTGCTTCGGCAGTGATCATCTTCGGTTTGTTCGCACCGTTGGGCGCCCTCGTCATACAGTCTCGAAAGGTGGCAACTCGATGGATGGTTGCCTACATCTCTCTCCTGGTAGCAAGTCTCATCATCCAGCCGGCAATGACCAACAACAACAGTCTCAGCGAAACGGTGGTCGGAGTCCTATTCATCGCCAACATCTTCGGCATCGCCTCGTTCACGTTCATCGTCATGAATTACTTCGTTGGACAGAGGGAAATGATGCAAGCCGCACTTCAAAGGGAGCAGGAGAAGTCGGACAACCTGTTGCTCAACATCCTCCCCAGGGAGGTCGCCGCCGACCTCAAGGAGCGGGGTCGCACCCGGGCCACGTATTACCAAAGCGCCTCGGTTCTGTTTGCGGACCAGGTCGGATTTACCGAGTTTTCGGGAAGAACCAGCCCCGAGGACATCGTGAGAACTCTCAACGAGATCTTCACATCGTTCGACGAGATCGTCAGCCGCAGAGATGTCGAGAAGATCAGAACCATCGGTGACGCATACATGGCAGCGGCGGGTGTTCCGATCGAGTGGGATGAGCACGCCACTGCGATCGTCGATGCGGCGCTGGACATGCAGGGCTTCATCAACACCTACGACGGCATTCAGTTTCGAATCGGAGTGAGCTCGGGGCCACTTGTCGGCGGTGTTGTTGGTACTTCGAAGTTTCAATACGACATTTGGGGGGATACTGTGAATATGGCCAGTCGGATGGAGTCATCTGGTCAACCGGGACGTATTCAGATCTCGGACGCGACCTACCAACTGATCAAAGACGAATTCGAATGTGAGCTGCGTGGAGAGATCGACGTTAAGGGCAAGGGCACAATGACGACCCGGTTCGTGGTGGGACGGTCCAACTAGCGAGTTGAGGCGCAGTCAACGCAGCGAACCGCAGCCGGAAGAGCCTCCAGCCTTGCCTCCCCGATCGGCTTGCCACACAACTCACAACTCCCATACGTACCTGCCTCGACCTTACCGAGCGCTCCGTTTATGTCCCTGATCGAAGACGCAATAGAACGGGCGGTAGCTGTTGTTGCCAAACGCTCTACCGCCTCCGTGGTGCCATCACCGATCCTTTTCCCGAATCCGATGCTCGCACCCTCCGCGGGCGGCTCCGTGAGCCGATCCAACTCAGCCTGAAGTTCGCTGCGCCGGGCAATTAGAGATCGAGCGATCGGATCCATTGTCTGGTGAGGGTATCGGTCTGTAGGTTTCCGGCGATGTCATCCATCACAGTGAGCAATCAGCCCGATCGTGAGCGATACGTCGCTGAGATCAATGGACAAGTCGTTGGCTACACCGTCTATCACATCCGGCATGGCGGGATCTACTTCTTTGTACACACCGAGATCAACCATGGCTATGAGGGCAAGGGCATCGGGGAAACACTCGTCCGGACAGCATTGGATGACGTCCGCTCCAAAGACGGAACGATCGTGCCGCTATGCCCCTACGTAGCCGCCTTCATTGGAAAGAACCCGGCATACGACGACCTCGTCGACCACGAGGTGTTCGACCGGATAGCCGACCGACTCCACACCTGAGCGTGTGCAGTGGTGGCCCTGTCAGGGCCACCACTGCACACGCTTGGGGGAGTCAGGAACCGCCGACTTGTAGCCAGTCATCCACCGTTTCGGCGATGGCTTGGTTGGTGGGGGTGGCTTGAAGACCAAATGCATCGGTGAACTTGCTGCTCTCTGCGATGTAGTCGCTCTCGACGGTGTAGAGCATTTCCTGTAACTCTCTAATAGTTGGATTCCACAGCCCCATGACTTTCAGGACCACCGCCGGCGCGGGTGACACCTTGATCTCGCGATCGAGCTTGTTGCCAATGAGTTTCACCATTTCGCGGACGGTCAAGGCAGGCGCGTTTGGTATGTGCCAGATCTCCCCCAGAGACCGGTCCTCCGATCCGAGCGTGGCCAGAACGCGCCCCGCATCCTTCGTGTACGTGAAACTATGTCGGGCGTCAGGGTCGCCGATCACCTGGGCAGACTTTCCTTGGATCGCCCTTCCGATCACGCGTTCACCTAGCGGAGATTGCCATCCTGCCCGCGGACCGAAATAGCTAGACGCACGAGCCGTGGCAAGTCGGAGGTCACCGTTGTCGCTGAGGGTCTTGAGCTCAGAAGCCATCTTCTGGCGGAGCTTCCCTTTTCGAGTATGAGTCTGAATCGGCGACTCCTCGGTGACTACCTGCCCCTTGGGGTCTCCGTACATGTAGAGATTCTCAAGTGAGACATACCGGGCATTGACGCTCTGGGCGGCTGCGACCACCCTCTTCTGAAGCGGTGGGAACAGCTCGGCCCACTGGTGATAGGGCGGACCGAGAGCTTGGTAAACCGCCGAGGCTCCGTCTTTCCAGTTCTTGAGCGTGGCAAGGACCATTGACACAAATCTGAGTTATATATGCTCAGATTTGGAATAAGCTGGGTATCACATCAGTTGTCGACAATTCACAACTGTCACAAGGACAAACTCAATGCCAGACACAGATCAGCTAACACTTCCGGTTCTCCCTCTTCACAACGGCGTGGTCTTCCCCCATATGGTGGTGACCATCGGGGTGGAGACCGATGAGGGCAAGACCGCAATCGATGCCGCCCTCCGATCGGATGGGCGTTTGCTTCTGGTCCCCCGCTTCGAGGGTAAATATGCTTCGGTGGGAACCATCGCCGACATTCAGTCCGACGAAGAAGGCAACGTTGTCGTGACGGGTGTTGCCAGGGCTCGTGTTGGCGCCGGGTCGACCGATGAGCACGGTGCTCTTTGGGTCGAGGCCGAGTCTTACCCCGAAGTCGACATCATCGACGAGGGTCTCGAAGAGTTGGTTACGCAGTATCGGGCCGTCGTATCCGCCGTTCTCGAGGACCGGGGTCTTGCCGGGGTCGCCGAACGGCTGCTCTCGATGGACAACCCATCACGTCTCGCCGACCTGGCTGTCTACTCCCCCGACCTCTCCCTCTCCCAGAAAATCGAGCTGCTCGAAGCCCTCGACATTCGGCACCGGCTCGGCCTCTTGCTGGAGTGGATGACCGAAGTTCTTGCCAACCTCGAACTGCGTCGCAAGGTACGAGACGACGCCAGCGAGAGCATCGAGAAGAGTCAGAAGGAGTACATCCTTCGTCAACAACTCGACGCCATCAAGAAGGAGCTTGGTGAGGAGGCTGACGTTTCGTCGGAGTACCGAACCAAACTCGAAGAGCGGAATTTGCCCGAAGAAGTGACCGACGCGATCGCCAAGGAAATCGATCGACTCGAACGCATGAGTGAACAGTCACCCGAGCATTCATGGATTCGCACCTGGCTCGACACCATGTTCGATCTTCCCTGGGGTGTCGACTCAGATGATCGACTCGATCTCGACGAGGCATGGACTGTTCTCGACGCCGACCACACCGGTCTCCACGACGTAAAAGAGCGAATCGTCGAACATCTTGCCGTCAGGAAACTCCGCAAGGAACGCGGTCTCACTGGCGACGGCACCCGCAACACCGGTGCCGTCCTCCTCCTGGTCGGGCCTCCTGGTGTGGGCAAGACGTCGCTCGGTGAGTCCGTGGCTCGTGCGCTTGGTCGGAAATTTGTTCGGGTATCTCTCGGCGGCATCAGAGATGAGGCCGAGATCCGCGGCCACCGCCGCACCTACGTTGGAGCTCGCCCTGGTCGCGTCGCCAGGGCCCTCACCGAGGCAGGGACCATGAATCCGGTGTTTCTCTTCGACGAGATGGACAAGGTCGGAAACGACTGGCGAGGCGACCCCTCCTCCGCCCTTTTGGAAGTACTCGATCCGGCGCAGAACCACACCTTCCGTGACAATTACCTCGAAGTCGACCTCGATCTATCCGAGGTGCTCTTCATCGCAACTGCAAACGTTCTCGAGACAATCCCAGGTCCGCTGTTGGACCGGACCGAAGTGATTCGAATCGACGGATACACCGACAACGAGAAAGTCGAGATCGCCCGAGATCACCTTCTCCCCCGCCAACTCCGCAATGCCGGCCTCGAGCCCGAGGAGCTGGAAGTGTCAGAAGAGGCCCTCGCCGCGATCGTCGATCGGTACACGCGTGAGGCCGGTGTTCGAAACCTCGAAAGAGAGCTGGGAAAGCTGACCCGCAAGGTGGCCACCAAGGTGGCGACAGCGAAAAGAGAGTCTCGAGTTGTCATCGACGAGCCTGGGGTCAAGGACTTCTTGGGCAAGCCGAAGGTCTGGAAAGACGAGGCGTCGGATCGAACCGACGTGCCCGGTGTCGCAACTGGTCTTGCCGTCACCGGAGCAGGTGGAGACGTCTTGTTCGTCGAGGCCACCGTCAAAGATGGTGAACCAGGGCTGACGCTGACAGGTCAGCTGGGTGACGTGATGAAGGAGTCCGCTCAGATCGCTCTCTCTTATGTCGAAGCTCACGCCGACGAACTGGATATAGACATCGAAGACACCAAAGGACGTTTTCATGTTCATGTCCCGGCGGGAGCCATCCCCAAAGACGGACCGTCCGCCGGCGTCACCATGCTCACGGCCCTGGTTTCGCTGCTGACCGATCGAAAGGTGAAAGACACTGTCGGGATGACCGGCGAGATCACCCTTCAGGGCAAGGTTTTGCCGATTGGCGGGCTCAAACAGAAGATCCTGGCGGCACACCGGGCGGGGCTGACCGAAGTGATCCTGCCCCGTCGCAACGAGATCGACCTCGACGACGTGCCCGATGAGATCCGTGAGGTCCTCACGTTTCATATTGCCGATACTGCTGACGACGTCCTGGCCGCCGCCCTCAGCTAGCGAACGGGTTGACGGTCGCGGTGTTCGACCGTGCCATCGGCATGAAGAGCGAAACGGCCGTCGGTCCGGGCGTGCACCGGGTCGGAGCGACTCCAAGGCCATCCACCGAACTGTGTGCGTTGGTAGTCAGCGACCGCCTGTCGTAGTTCTTCGGGTGTGTTCATGACAAACGGGCCCATCTGAAAAACGGGAGCGCCGATGGGTTGGCCCTGGAGAAGCAGGAACTCAGCTGGTCCACCATGGTTGACCAGGCGGGCATCGCCACCGGGATCGAGACGGACTCCCGTTTTCGCCCCGATTCGGGTCCCGTCGACGGCGACATCGTCTCCCATGAAGAGATGAAGCATTCGGTTGACGCCTTTGGAAGCGAGCGGCAAATCCCAGGTGGCTCCCGGATCGAGACGTATCAGCCAGATTGCAAGATCCGATGCCTCGCTGGAGGCCCATGAATCGGGCGGAGCCGATGGGGGCACTTCACCGTCATGGGATCCGGCTATCAGATCCACCGAGACACCCGGTGCTGGGGTGATTGTTGGTATCTCCTCGCTCCAGAGCATCCCAAAATATGCGGGAACCATCTTCGATTGCGGCGGAAGGTTGAGCCAGATTTGAAACAGTTCCAAAACGTTGGGCTGCTCGTTGGAAAGCAGCGGGAACATCTCCGAGTGCATAATCCCGCTCCCGGTTGTCAGCCATTGAACATCGCCCTCGCCATACCGGGCAGTCGCTCCGAGAGAGTCGGAATGATCGACGTATCCGCGTCGCACCACCGTGACCGTCTCGAATCCTCGGTGCGGGTGTTGCGGGAACCCGGGGACGGCCACCCCGTGGTACATGCTCCAGCCGTTTAGATAGGAGAAATCGGAACCCAGATTGCGTCCCAGCAGCGACACATCCGGCCCCATTACCTCGTTGCCTTTCGGATAATGGTCAACGTGGTGGACCGTGAAGATGAACGGGTCGGTCCCTTCCCAGGGAAAGGCGAGCTCGACCAATTCTTGAATAGAACCCATAACCTGCAGCGATCGTATCCGATCGTCAGCGAGTCGGGAAACCCTCTGCTCGGCCCCACCAGGAGCCGTCCAGGGGCAACATGTTTCCCCAAGCATCCCAATCGGCTTAAAGTCATCGGCGCACACTTAGGTGTGGACCGGACTTGCTTTGCTTCTGTCTTTCGTCGGATGCTCTGCAGAGCTGGATACGAAACTCAGAAGGAGACAGGAAATGGCAACGAATATCTATGTCGGGAACCTCCCGTTCAACACAACCAATGACCAACTCGAGGACCTCTTTGGCGAGCACGGCACCGTGTCGCGCGCCCAGGTGATCAGTGACCGGGAGACCGGACGCTCTCGCGGTTTTGGGTTTGTTGAGATGGAAGACGACGACGCAGCCCAGACCGCTATCGAGGCGATCAATGGCAGCGACTTCGGCGGCCGCGACCTCAAGGTGAACGTTGCTCGTCCTCGCGACTGACTAGCTAGCAATGGCTGTCGGACCCGGATGGCTCGATCAGAAGATCAGTTCCGGGTCCGTAGTCACAATCGACGGTGGCACCGGAAGCGGTCTCGAATCGCGCGGCGTGCCCATGGTGAGCAAGGGCTGGTCAGTGATGGCCCAGCTCGAGTATCCGGACATCCTCCGCCAACTGCACCGCGACTACATTGTTGCCGGGGCCGAGGTGATCATCACCAACACTTTCGGCGCCGGTCGTCACCTCCTCGAACCCGGTGGTCTCGGCAATCGGGTGGCAGACGCCCATCGCAAAGCGGTTACCATCGCTCAGCAGGCTCGCGACGAGGCCGATCACCCCGTGGCCATCGCCGGCTCGATCTCTTCCTACATGGCCGACTCGACTGACGACATCTGGCTGGCACGGCTTTCAGATACTTATGAAGAGCAGGTCGCTCTGCTCGTCGATGCCGGTGTCGATCTCATCGCCTTGGAGATGATGGAACACCCCCGTCTGGCAGCACCTGCGGTCGAGGCCGCCGTGGCCAGCGATGTGCCGGTCTGGTTGGGCATCAGTTCGCAAACGACCCCAGAGGGTCTGATGACCAGCTTTGGGCCCGAGTCCGTGACTATGAGTGAGACCCTGGAGACCCTGATCACCCAACCCGTTGATGCAGTGATGGTGATGCACACGCTTGTGCCCGACGTCCAACCAACGCTCGACCTGGTCGCCGAGTACTGGGACGGACCGACAGGTGTCTATCCGGAGTCAGGCTACTTCGTTGAGCCCCACTGGCAGTTTGTCGACATCATCGGAACTGAAGATTTGGTTGATGCCGCTCGGGGTTGGGTCGACCATGGAGCCCAACTGATCGGTGGGTGTTGCGGTCTCGACAGTGAGCACATCTCTGCGCTGCACTCGGGTCTCCCGGACTCGCTCAACTGACCGACTGACTACCTTCGCCTGGTGTCATCGGTTCTTCTTGTCGAGCCCTATTTCTCGGGATCACATCGGGCGTGGGCTGAGGGCTACGCCCAACAAAGCCAACACGACGTGGCGCTTCTCACCCTTCCCGGTCGGTTTTGGAAATGGCGGATGTTCGGAGGAAGCCTCACTCTGGGCCGGCAGGCAGCAGATCTCGAGGCCCCTGACGTGCTCATGGTGTCAGACATGATCGACCTCCCCTCGTTCCTAGGGCACGCCGGGCCCTCAATCGGACACGCAAGAGCCGTCCTTTACATGCACGAGAACCAACTCACCTACCCCCTCTCGCCAACAGCCCGGGATGATCTTGCCTACGCCTACATGAATTGGTCCTCGATGGTCCGCGCAGACGCGGTGTGGTTCAACAGCCAGTTCCACCTTGATTCGGTATTCGAGGCCATGCCCAAGTTCTTGCGACATTTTCCAGACCACCGTCACACCGATCTCGTCAACAACGTGGCCAACAAGTCGATTGTCATGGCCGTCGGTGTTGACCTCGACTGGGTCGAAGTTGGTGACAAACCCGATCCTCCATTGATTATTTGGAACCAGCGCTGGGAATACGACAAGGACCCGGTTCGTCTCTTCGACGCCCTCTACCGACTCGTTGAGGACGGTGTCGATTTTCGTGTTGCTCTTTGCGGCGAGAACTTCCGAAACGTCCCCGAGGAGTTCGACAATGCAAAGCAGCGACTTGGCAAGCACATCATCCACCACGGGTTCGCCGACCGTGATGTCTACCGGCGTCTCCTGCTTGAGGCTTCAGTTGTGGTGAGTACTGCCAAACACGAGTTCTTTGGGATAGCCGCCGTCGAGGCGATGGCGGCTGGTGCCCTGCCGGTCTTCCCCGACGGACTCTCCTACCCCGAACTGGTGCCGGAAGACCTCTGGAGCGACACCCTCTATCAAAGCGACGACGACCTCGACCAACTTCTCCGAGCGGCCCTAACCAACACCGACCGTCGAACACGGCTCAGGTCGATCGTGGCTCATTCGATGGATCGATTCTCCTGGTCGACGCTAGGCCCGAAGTACGACGAAGCAATCGTCGCCACCACCGATTCGACCTGCTTGTAACCGGTGGCCATCAGGAAGGTCGGAGCCCGCCCGTAGCTCTTGATACCGACGGAGTAAAAATCAGATTCGGGATGGGAGAGTTGTTCAACACCGTGTGGTGGCACTGTGAGACAGGTGTGCACGTTGGGATCAATCAGCGGAGCAAGGCGGATTGGCGCTTCCAGCCATGGATCCAGTTCCAGCCGAAGCTCGCGTGTGATGGAAAGATCTGGTCGTTGGCCGGTGGCGACGACGATCTCATCCACCTCAATGGCACGCTCAGATCCATCAGCACCCGACCCAACGACAGACACGCGACCTTCCCTTTTATTGACACGTGTCACCCGGAAGTCCGTCACCAATTCGATGCGACCTGCTTCGACTCGATGGCGAAGCTCGAGGCCGACCTTGCCACGCTCCGGCAACTCGTCTTCTTCCATTGCACCGTATGCCTTGGACGCGTCTGGCCGTCGAAGCGCCCACATCGGGGTCGTCTCAGGCTCTTCGAGCGCCAGTTCGGCAAGGTCCAGCAGAACATTGGCCGCAGAATGACCGGCACCGACGACCAAGACCTTCTTGACTGCGTATCGAGATCGTTCACGACCGAGAACGTCGGGAATTCCGTAGCGAATGTTGACAGTTTTGTCTTCGCCGATCGCGGGCAGGCCGGCTGCTCCCATCGGATTTGGAGTCGACCAGGTACCAGACGCATCGATGACGTTATCGGCGGTCAGGTCGACAACCCGATCAGCCAACTCAACTCGGACCAAAAACGGAAGGTCATATCTCCCATCGGTCACCATCTTGTCTCGATCGCGTCTAGAGATAGCAATCACTTTGTGACCGAACCGAATGTGATCAGCAAGGATGGCCCCCAGCGGCTCGAGATATCGATCGACCAGTTCGCCACCGGTGGGGAACTCCCCGGCTGGCGGGGCGACCCAACCCGAGGCCTCCAACAGACCCGCAGCGGCTGGATCGACTACGGATCTCCAGTCGGTGAACAAACGTACATGGGCCCAATCGCGAATTGTATGACCGACATCAATCCCGGCTTCGAGAACCAACGGCTCGATCCCGGCATCTAGAAGTCGGGCTCCAGCGGCGAGACCGACGGGCCCTGCTCCGATGACGACTACTTGGCGGTTGATTGGCTCACTCCGGTATTGATATATCGACGAACTTCGATATGTCAAGTATCAGCCATGTTCCGTCGGATGTCAACTACCGAGCGTCGAGTCCAACCAGGCGGTCAAATCAATCACGGCAGCCAAGAAGTCGGCGTCGTGGCCTGAGGCGACGGCGTGAGCCACTTCATGGAGGACAGTCCAGGCCCTCGCCGGTCTCTCGATGACAATGGTTCGCGTAGCTGGGTCGTATCGGCCCCCAACCCGACCCTCCAATCGATCGACAACAACCACGGAAACTGGCTGCACGTTCAGGTGTTCGATGAGGAGATCGGCCAGACTTGATGCACCCTCGTCGTCCAGGTAGGTATTAGAGAAACGACTCATCGCCAGATCGAGGCCTGACGCTCTCACCTCGCCCTGGACGATGCAGTAGTCGAACCCACAGACTTCGAGGCCGTTTTCCGCCACGGCTCGCTGACTGCTATCGATGAGGTTGTAGAGCGGAACAAGAGCCATTGCCACCACCGTGATGACAGCGACGCCGATGATCAGCGAACGTCGCCATCGTGGTGGGGCTAGCTCTTCGTCATCCTCGTTTTCAAGATCCCATTCCTCGAAGAAGAACTCGTCGTCGAGTGGAGCGTCTGAATCCATGACCACAGAGCCATGCTACGAATGAGCTTCTCCTAAACCCGAGTTAGCGATGGAAACCGAGTGTGGTGGGCCGAGGGAGTAGACCTCTAAAACCCAAGCCAATCGAGCTCATCGAGACTATCGAGCTCACTCTTCATGATTCCTTTCGCCGAAATCGTGTAGACGTTGTCTCCCACGACAACCGACCTCACGATCCGGGCACGCCAATCCCAATCGTCGCGGTCGCCACCCGGATGGGATACACGCTGTACCTCGTGGAGGTGTCCGTTGCCATCCACCTCAAAGCCGACCGCGCCAAGGAAAGCTGACTCACTGTTCTGGTCATACCACCATTGCTGCACCGGGACCATCGCCAAGCCGGTCGGCGCCCAGTAGAGAAAGGCGTGATGGTCATACTCCACTTCGGAATTTGAGCCTTTGCTGAGCGTGATCTGGTCGACCCGCTTCGGATCTGTCGGATCGCTCACGTCGAAAACCGAGACCTGGGTGCCCTCGACACGCCCGCTTTCGGTGGCATCTTGACCAATCCCCATGAGAAGTCCGTCGGCGAGTGGATGCAAATACGCCGAATAGCCGAGGATCTTCAGCTCACCAACCACTTTCGGATCATCTGGATCAGAAAGGTCAACGGTGTAGAGAGGGTCTGTCTGGCGGAAGGTGACCACGTAGGCCATGTCACCCACGAATCGCACCGAGTAGATCTGCTCGGTTTTGCCCAGACCGTCGACCACACCAATTTGGCTCAGCTCGCCGTCGACCTGTTGTAGGACAGTCACCAGGGATTCCGACTCGAACCCACTCCCCCACCAGTTGGGCTGAGTGGTGGAGGCAACCCGGAGCCGCCCCTCATGTTCATCCATTGCAAACTGATTGAGCAGATAACCCTCGACTACGCCAGACGCCTCGTATTCCGTGATCCGCGGGTTGCTGATGTCGAATTTGTGGATGTCACTGGTGACGCTCTCGGGTTCGCGGTCGCCGCCGCCCTGACGCGCCCAGAGCCATGTGTCCCAGTTCTGAGTGGCGACATAGAGGCTGGTCGCTGAGGAATAGATGGTGTCACCCGTGGCGAGCAGGCCCGTCGAGTCGGTTACTTCGAGACCGTCGAAAAGATCGACCGTGATCACCGAGAGCATGTTCAAACCAGAGAATTCCTCGGGATGGCTGGCCCGGTCGCAATCGAAGAGCGTGCCCTCATCGGTTACATCACCATCAACGTCGGTGACGATGTAATAGGGGATCCAGTTGTCCGGCGCGGAGTTGCGAATGATCTTCTGGTTCTCCTCGATTGCCTTGCGCTCGGCACGCAATCCAGAACCGCTGGGATAGCTCCACTCGAACCCCACGGGGCCTGAGCGCAGGACCAGACGAACGGTGCCGTCGATCATCCGTCCCGAGACGAACTGTCCGTCAATGCTCATCGTGCGCACCACCTCGGGATTGCCACTGATGTCGACCTGGACCAATTGCACCGAAGGTGTTTGATAGGAGGGAGCGAATTCAGCGTCGCTTTCGACCAAGGGGCGAAAGGAGTCAAATTCCGACCCGAACATCAAGACAGTGTCACCGGACAGGAAAAGACTCTGCACCGAGAGGTTCCCGATTTGGAGACGACCCACAACACGAGGCTCGCTACCGGTGATGTCGGCGACGATCAGGGTTCCTTCTGAGAGAACCACTATGCGTTCGCCATCGGTCTTGACGATGTCGGGCTCATCAACTCCGAGGACCTGAACATTGGTTCCGGAAAAGGCCTGGCTCGCTGCGTCGCCCGCTTGAGCACTATCCAGAGCGGCGAATTCCTCAACAATCAGACCGTCAGCGAAGCCAAACCACGGCTGTCCGAAGAAGGGGTCTTCGAGACCATATGGACCAACCATGTCAACCGCCTGGGCGATCACGTAATCAAGAAATGAGTCGCAGGCGTCAAAGGCAACCAGGGAACGAGACACCAATTGTCCCACCGGTGGCCCCGACGACGTGCCGGTGGTCAAGGTGGATCCGCCCCCCACAGTTGTGGTGGTGGAACCGCCGACCGTGCACGCGGACACCATCACCGCAAGACCGACCACCGTCCCGACAAGCTTCGATATCCGACTTCGCATGGCTTCTCCTCCTATGCGGTAGTCCCCTTTGGACGGGGTGACGGCTACCTACGGTTCCCGGGTTTATTAGAACCTCGGGTCATTCTGCCGAAAGATGAGCTAATTAGGACCGTATATGGTCCGTAGTAGCTGAGGTTTGCGGGTTTCATCCTCTGACATAGCGAAGAAATAGAGAACGATCACCGGCGAGTGCCCGGTCGAGCTCCAAGCCAGTTGGAGGATCGAGTTCTGCCCCAGACGCGATCCGTTTCGATTGACCCATAGCGAAGAGAGGCGAGACCGTGAGATTGATCTCATCCACCACATCTGCCGCTATCAGCTGGCTGTTGACGGTCGGCCCACCCTCACAAAGGATGACCCGGGCCTCGCCGATGGCGCTGATGATGCCGGCGCCATCCAAGACCGGCACCTGGACCACATCGGCGACTTCCTCGAGAACTGCGACCCGACCGCCATCTGCCCCGTCCTCGGTGATCACCATGGGTGGATTCTCAGAGTCGGAAAAGACACTGTCCCCCACATCGAGATTGAGACTTCTGGTGAGGATGGCCAGTCTTGGAAAATCTGTCAGGCCGGCAGCATTCCTGTACCGAATCATCTCGTCGCTCATTCTGACCGGTCCCAACCTCTCGGATCGAACCGTCTGGGCTCCGACGAGGACGATGTCTGCCACGGCTCGCAACGCTTTGAAGAGCGCCCTGTCGTCGGCGTCGTTGAGAGCAGTGGCACCTCCACGCAGGGCAGTGGCACCGTCGACCGAGGACACCATGTTCAGCATCACCCAGGCTCGGTGGGTGTGTCCTCGACTTTCGGCGAAGAGCATCTCGAGGATGTCAACCGACTCGCCCGACTCCAGACGACGAAACACCGGTCAGCTCAAGATCGGATTTCAGGCGTAACTGATCCCCACCCGGCGCTCGAAGATCTCAGCCTTCTCGATGATCTGCTCAGGAAGAGCCATGATCTTCTCCTGAAGCTCGGCAGCCGCCGGCTTCAGACCGGTCAGTCCGGCAATGTTCCAATCCTTGAGCAACGGCATCACCACACGATCATGATGAATGCGAAGGTTGTAGACACCAGCTTTGGCAACCGCGATGGATCTACGGAGGAAGTTGGGCATTGCCACGCCCGGCATCTGAAAGTTGTCAAAGGCTTCGAATATGCCACCGAGCACCAGGTCCGGTGCCTGATCGAGCATCGCTTGCATGACACTCTTATAGAAAATGAAGTGATGGTTTTCATCGGAGGCGATGTTTCGCATCAACTCAAACGCCGCCGGATCGTCGGTGATCTTGCCTGCGTTGCGATGGCTCACCCGCGTGGCTAACTCCTGTGCGGCTGTGTACGCGAACACCTCGGTTGGATCGTCGAACTTGGGTTGATAGCCGTTGATCATCGTTGCCTTGCGATCGTCTTCCAGCTGAACGGGATCGCAGTTGCGGGAGGTGAGCAGATAGCTCCTGATCGCGATGGCGTGTTGGCCTTCTTCAGCTGTCCACAGATGGGTCCAGCGGTTGAACGCCGAGGTGTCTGGGAGCGTCCTCTCAATGAGGGCGTGATAATAGGGAAGGTTGTCCTCGGTCAGAAGATTGAGCACCAGCGCAGTTCGGGCATTCTCGGAAATGGTGCACTGCGACACATCCCAAGGTTTGTCGCGAAAGCTCTCACCACGCTCCCACGGAACGAGGTCGTGAAAATACCAGTCGGAGCGACGATCCAGATGTTCGTCTGTGAGTCGGTTGACGTCAGCTTGAATGGCTTCGACCAACTCGAATTTCTCGGTCTGAGCCATGAGATCCTTTGTTGATGGGAAGGCGAACTTTAGGTGGAGTGCGGCGCCACACCTAACCGAACCGGCACGTCGAAGGTGGACAAATACCAAATCCTGGTATGATCCTGGTTGTCGCATCGGGTGGAGGCCAGCGCTACGTCGCTTCCCCGGTGATCATACGACACCACTTCGCATCGGTTGGGCTGCCTCTTTCGACCGTCCCTCAACGTCGCTCCAGTTCATAACGCTGTCGTCGAGTGAGAAGCTGAAATATCTACAACTCGCCCCTAACTCGGGCAAACAGGAGACGTCATGTCAACCACATTCGCCAGCCTCGGGCTGCCCGACGCACTCGTGCAGACCCTTGCTAAACGCAACATCACAGAACCATTCCCCATCCAGACTTCGGCCATCCCCGACGGACTAGAAGGCAGAGACATCCGTGGGAAGGCTCCCACCGGGTCGGGCAAGACGCTTGCATTCGGCCTGCCGCTTCTCACCCGCGTCGATCGCGCCGGCAGCAACCGACCTAAGGCCCTGATCCTTGCTCCCACTCGTGAACTCGCCGACCAGATCAAAGTCGAACTGGGACCCCTGGCACATTCCGTCGATCGCAAGGTTTTCGCCATTTATGGCGGTGTTGCATACGGCGGTCAGAAAGGCGCCCTCCGCAGAGGAGTCGACGTCCTTGTCGCCACACCCGGCCGCCTCGAGGATCTGATCGAGCAGAGGTCGGTCAACTTGAGCGAGGTCAGCATCGTTGTCATCGACGAGGCCGACCGCATGGCTGACATGGGATTCTTCCCGGCTGTGAAGCGAATCCTCGACCAGACCTCGAACAACCGACAAACACTTCTGTTCTCGGCGACGCTTGACCATGACGTCGCCGCTCTTTCCAGGAAATACCAGGACAACCCAGTCAGCATTGAGACCGCACCCACCGAACAAGATGCAGTCGACGCTGTCCACCACTTCTGGCGAGTCAACCGCGACGAACGGGTCACCCAAACCGCCGACCTGGTGACTGCGACCGGTCGCTCAATTGTGTTCACTCGCACCCGTCGAGGTGCCGACCGTCTCGCCAAACAACTGGAACGCAACGGGGTAGGCGCGGTCGCGATGCACGGTGGTCGCTCTCAGGCTCAGCGAACACGGGCCCTCAAGTCTTTTGCATCGGGTAGGACTCCTGCCCTGGTGGCCACCGACGTGGCTGCGCGAGGCATACATGTCGACGATGTCGCCTGCGTCGTTCACTACGACCTCGCCGGCGATCACAAGGATTACACCCATCGCTCCGGTCGCACCGCCCGCGCCGGCGCCGCAGGCACAGTGGTAACAATGGTTCTGCCCGACCAGGAACGAGAGGTTCGTCGTCTCATGCGTGAGCTGAAGATGAACAACTCGATAGAACGTCCCCGGATGGACCGTCTCGATCAGACCGGCGGATCCGTGAAACATGACCGACCCCAGTCGAAACGGTCACAAGACCAGGGCAAGCCTTCGTCGGGAAGTCGTTCGATTTTTGTTGGCAACCTTCCCTGGAAGGCTTCAGACAATGACCTGAGAGAGTTGTTCTCCAGACATGGACACGTACACGAAACCAGCATCGCCAAACAACGGGCCGGCGGCCGATCCAAGGGGTATGGATTCGTTGAGATGTCCGACGGTGACAGCTCTGCTGCGATCAAGGCTCTTCAGGGCACCACATTGGGTGGTAGAGATCTTCAGATCCGCTTTGCCCGCCCCTAGCGGAGGACAAAGACTCAAGGCCGATCAATCTTGCCGAGACGGCGACGTTCGCCCTCTTCGAGATGCCGCTTGCGAACCCGGATTGCATCAGGGGTGATCTCGACCAACTCGTCCTCGGCGATCCACTCAATGGCCAATTCGAGGGTGAGTTGGCGTGGTGGTCTGAGTTTGATCGCTTCGTCGGCAGCGTGGGTACGGATGTTGGTCAGTTCCTTGGCTTTGGCCGGGTTGACCACCATCTCCATTGGGCGCGCCGCCTCTCCAATGATCATGCCCTCGTAGGTCTCGACACCGGGATCGACGAACAACTCGCCACGCTTCTGAAGATTGTCGAGGGCAAAACCGGTGACAACACCCTTTCTGTCGGCAATCATCGCTCCCCCGATTCGATGGGGAAGGTCACCGACCCAGGGAACCCAACCTGCCTGATGTTGATGGACAAGCGCGGTACCTCGCGTGGCTGTCATCAAGGCCGATCTGAATCCGAGAAGCCCACGTGACGGAGCCTCGAGGGTGACGATTGTCCGACCGGTATCACCAGGACGTAGATCGGAAACTGTTCCCTTGCGCGGTGCCACGGTTTGGGTCACCGTCCCGACATGCTCGTCGGGAACGTCGACGACTGCTCGCTCCAGGGGCTCATGGAGCTTGCCGTCGATCTCCCGAATGATCACTTCGGGCTTACTCACCTGGAGTTCGTAGCCCTCACGACGCATTGCCTCAATGAGCACGGCCAACTGGAGCTCGCCACGTCCGGCAACCTCGATCACCTCCGGTGCCGCGGTATTGCTGATCCTGATCGAAACATTGCCTAGGACCTCGCGCTCCAGACGCTCTCGAATCTGACGTGATGTCAGGAACTTCCCGGAACGACCCGAAAGCGGGGAGGTGTTCACCCCGAAGGTCATTCGGAGCACGGGCTCATCGACCTCGAGACGCGGCAAAGCTTGAGGGTTGTCGATGCTGGCAATGGTGTCGCCGATTTCTACCTCGGGGAACCCGGCAACGACAAAAAGGTCGCCGGCGCTTCTGTCGGCGACGTCGATACGACCCAGACCATCGAATCCCATCAACTGAGCAAGCTTGCGTTTTAGCGGAGGCTCTTCTTCGTTCGAATGACAGAGGGCGACCTGTTCCCCTGCGCGCAGTGTCCCTTCCACTACTCGACCTATGGCGAGACGGCCCAGGTAGTCGGAGGCGTCGAGATTGGTGACCAGAGCCTGAAGCGGAGCCGCGGGATCGCCGGCAGGTGGGGGAATTCCGTCCACAATTGCGTCGAGAAGCGCGCTCAGGTCGGCATCGTCGTCGGGAATCCCGATCCCGGCGACCGACCGACCGTGCCGGGCAATCGTGGAGACAAGCTGGAAGTCGATGTGTTCGTCCGATGCATCGAGATCAAAGAAGAGCTCATAGATGTCGTCGACCACTTGATCGATCCGGGCGTCCGGCCGGTCAACCTTGTTGATGACAACCACTGCGGGCAGATGCAATGCCAGAGCCTTTGACAGCACATACCTGGTCTGTGGCATTGGGCCCTCGGCGGCATCAACCAGTAGCAACACCCCGTCGACCAGCGCCAGGGCCCTCTCCACCTCACCACCAAAGTCGGCGTGGCCCGGGGTGTCGACCAGATTGATCTTGGTTCCCTTCCACTCCACCGAGGCAGCCTTGGCGAGGATGGTGATCCCCCGCTCCCGTTCCTGGTCACCTGAGTCCATGACCCGATCGACTCGGGCCTCGTGAGCCAAGAACACGCCGGTGGCGCCGAGCATGGCGTCAACAAGAGTTGTCTTGCCATGATCGACGTGCGCGATCAAAGCAACATTGCGAAAAGGGGCTCCAGACATGGAAACCGGGATAGTACCGGGCACTGGGATCAAACCCACTCTCGAGCGTGTGCAGCCATGGCCCTCACAGGGCCATGGCTGCACACGCTCGAATACGACTTCCTCATAGGCCGGAATCGCCTTCCACCAAAGTGCCCGTAGCATCCCTGCCGATGCGTCCCGGTCCACGACGAGCCAGCCCTCAACGGAGAGGCAAAGAAGAAACCGACCTTCCCATCAGGGAGCAGCTCGGTCAGCTTGGAGACCTGTTCGCCTTCACCAGGCCATATCGCGGCTGGTTGGTTGCGGCCGTCGCAGGCGTCACCTTTGCTTCTGCGCTTGGGCTTGTCTTCCCACTCATCATGGGTGGGCTAGTAGATACCGCCATCGGCGACGACGGCACACCTGAGGCACTGAACCGCCTTGCGCTTCTTCTCCTCGGCGTGTTCCTGGCCCAGGCGATCTTCAACTACATCCGCTCCTATTCGCTGGCTGTTGTTGGCGAGGGTGTCGTGGCCGATCTGAGAAAGTCGGTCTACGCACGGATTGTCCAACTTCCGGTTCCTTTCTTCGACAAGCGAAGGACCGGTGAGATCACCTCTCGGCTGACTTCGGATGCCTCGGTGATCCAGACCACGGTTTCCAGTGCTGTGGCACAAGCTCTCGCCCAAGGCATCACACTCATCGGCGGAGTCACCCTGATGATCGTCCTGAGCCCAAGACTCTCGCTGACGGTGCTTGTGTTCTTGCCAGTTGCGATCATTGCCGCTGCCTTCTTCGGTCGGAAGCTCAACCGGATATCAACCAAATTCCAAGACGAGATTGCCGCAGCGAACGCCTTCGCCGACGAGTCGATCGCCTCGATCCGAGTAGTGAAGTGGTTCACGGCAGAAGACGACTCGACAGAGCGTTATGACCGAGCAATAGCGAAGTCTTATGAAATAGCCCTGCGTAGGGCTCGACTTAGGGCACTGCTGGTGCCGAGCGTCACCTTTGTTGCGTTCGGAACCCTGGCTGTGGTCCTTTGGGTGGGCGGACGTCAGGTTCTGGCCGGCACTATGAGCGCGGGCCAACTGGTCTCATTCCTTCTGTACACGTTGACGGTTGCGGGGGCCATAGGAACGTTCACCGGTCTCTACACCCAGCTTCAAGAAGCGCTTGGTGCCTCACTGCGAATCTTCGAGCTTCTTGGCGAGCCCACCGAGGTCCATGATCCCGACCAACCCCAGACTCCGCCGATCCGGGAAGGCTCGGTACGGCTGGAATCAGTCAGTTTCAGCTATGCCGAACGGGAGACCGGTGTCCTCCATGAGATCGACCTCACGGTGGCCCCGGGAGAACTAGTCGCCCTCGTCGGGCCGTCTGGTGCGGGCAAGTCGACCATCACCGAACTGATCCCACGCTTCTACGACGCAACCGAGGGACGGGTCATCGTCGATGGGATTGATGTCCGACTCCAAGACTTGGACGAACTGAGAAAACAAATGGCTGCCGTCCCCCAGGAGGTCCAACTCTTCTCGGGAACGATCAGCGAGAACCTGCGGGTTTCCAAACCTGACGCCACCGAAACGGAATTGTTGGCAGCCGCTTCGGCCGCCAACGCCCACGACTTCATTTCCGAATTCCCAGACGGCTACGAGACGGTGGTTGGCGAACGCGGCATCCGGCTATCCGGCGGCCAGCGGCAACGCGTGGCGATTGCCCGCGCTCTCCTCGCCGACCCGCGGATCCTGATCCTCGACGAAGCCACCAGCTCCCTTGACGCCGAATCGGAAGGTCTCGTCCAGGAGGCCTTGGAACGATTGATGGTGGGACGAACCACGCTGGTCATCGCCCACCGTTTGAGCACGGTACGTGCCGCCGACCGCCTGGTGGTGTTGACCGACGGAAGGATCGTCGAGCAGGGTGTCCATAATGATCTGGTCGCTGCCGGTGGGGTCTATGCCCGACTCCTGGAACGCCAACTCGCCGACTGAGCCCTGTCACCCACTCTTGTCGGCTTGGAATCAGGTTTGCAACGCGGTTTCACTGCCCAAGTGCCGACTTGTAGTAGTCGGACGGATCACAGATCAGGTCCCCTAGGCAAGTACTCGAAGACGCGCCGTCTTCTTCCTCCTCACATCCATCGTCCTCATCGGCGACCTTGCTCACCTCGATGTTGAACTGGGCGCCGGGCTGGCTCGCAGTGACAACAAACATGGACTCACCCGTTAGTTCTTCCCGGAGGTCAGTGGTCCAGCCGCCCCCGGAACGACCCGGCGCTCGCAGCGAGGGCAAGGGTGCGGAGGATTTCTAACTGCTCCGAACCGGCCAGTCCGGGCCGACTGACAATGACTCCATAATGAAGCACTCCAAGCAACGTGAGCTGCTGAACACTGAGAACCCCAACACCATCCTCCGCACCGGTGAACCAGCGGGCACCGTCACCGACACCGGTCACTGCCTCGCCTGAAACACCGCTCAGCTCGGCGCTCGGCTCGAAGTCGGTCGGATCTCCCGAACCGATCTCGACATAGAAATCTTCATCGTCGGCGAGCACATGTGTACAGGTCTCGCCTCCTGTGAACTGAAATATCGCAGCGTTCTGGCCGACCATGTCAAAGGCTTCGTCGACCTCCTCCAATGTGATGAGAGGTCCACAGTTCACCGGCGCCACTTCAGAGCGTTCGACTGCGCCCGCTTCAGCGGCCGCTGTTGAGCCGACCGTCTCTTGGGTAACTAGCGCGGCCGTGGTGGTTGCAGAGCTGTCCGATCCGAGTCTGCTCAGCGAGCCTACGACGGCGATCAACGCCACAACTCCGAGCAACGCTGCAACTAAGGGGTTCTTACGGATCCATTTCATTGCTGTTTCCGGGTCGATGGGACGCCGAAAAGGGCAGTCGATGGGAGCCTATGAATACGATTCCCCGCGTGAACCTTCTCTCTCGAATGCGTAGTGTCGGAGTGAACGATTGGAAAGATGGCTGATGACCCGCCGAACTGCTGTTCTTTACTTGACCCTGACACTGGCCTTGGTGGTCAGCGCCTGCGACGGCGGGCTTGAAGTGGGAAACGGTGACGACGATGTCCTCGGTTTGGGAGATCGGGGTCTCGACCGTTGCTCTCTGATCAGCGAAACCGAAGCCGAGGAATGGCTCGGCGGGCCGGTCGAAGTTGCACCATCAGAAGGCTTTGATGGTGAGCCCGATCCGGTGACCTGCTTCTACGACAGTGTGGATAGCAACGCGAGCATTCTCATCCAGGTCTACGACGGAGAGGTTTTCTTCGCTGAGGTGGGAAGCGCCGCCCGAGTCGGCGAAACCATCGAGGGCCTCGGTGAGGATGCTTTCAAGGGTCAAGGGAGTGTCAAGTTTCTTCAAAACGACTGGTCGGCAAGTGTGTCTCTTATCTCGGGTTTGATTCCCGACGAAGACATCCTCGAGATGGCTGAGCTCGTATCATCCCGCCTGCCTTGAAGCCCAAACGCCTGAGCGTGTGCAGGGGTGGCCCTCACAGGGCCACCCCTGCACACGCTCAGGCGGATTAGTCACCAGACCGCCCGTTAACGTCGCCCCATGGTTGTTTCGATCGTGATCGCCGAAGATTCATTCATAGTTCGTGAAGGCGTTCGCATGCTGCTCGAGGATGCGGGTTACGAGTTGAAGGCGGCCGTCGAGACCTACGACGAGTTGTTGGAGGCCGTCGAGCAACACCATCCCGAAGTGGTCATAACGGACATCCGAATGCCACCGACGCGAACTGACGAGGGTATTCGTGCCGCACGGGCCATACGAGCCAACCACCCGGAGGTGGGAGTGGTTGTCCTCTCCCAATACGTCGAACCTGGGTACGCGCTATCGCTCTTCGAAGCCGGCGCCGACGGCCTTGCCTACTTGTTGAAGGAACGGCTCGGTGACTTCGATCAGTTGGAACACGCCATAAACGAGGTCCGATCGGGTGGATCGGTCATCGACTCGAAAGTGGTAGATGCCCTCGTTGCGGGTCGGGCCAAACCGCAGTCTCCAATCGAACGTCTCACCGCTCGCGAAAGCGAGGTCATGTCAGAGATGGCGCAGGGTCGGAGCAACTCTGCAATCGCCGAAAACCTCTTTCTGTCCGAACGCGCCGTGGAGAAACACATCAACTCGATCTTCACCAAGCTGGACCTGATCCCGGAGAAGGAAACCAACCGGAGGGTTCGGGCCGTCCTCGTGTTTCTTGC
>Ga0255057_10000391_pt1 | contig 24918 bp, 19 predicted proteins | sample Cases_109_6_MG_FD_189022 | JGI IMG/M metagenome (GOLD analysis project Ga0255057, IMG submission 189022) | Seawater microbial communities from Amundsen Gulf, Northwest Territories, Canada - Cases_109_6 | ecosystem: Environmental > Aquatic > Marine > Gulf | place: Canada: Northwest Territories... | reverse complement strand
CTGGACCTGGTCGACGGTCCGGTCGGCAGCGACTTAGGCGGGACGTACGAGAGCGGCACTCAGAAAGTGCTCGTGTTCACGGGCAGCAGCGGAGACGGTTTCCGCTTCGATACCAACGGCTCCCAGCAGCTGGAGGGACGAAAGGACAAGCGTCACATCTGGCTGGACTTCAGGGGCACCGCGTGGACTCACCTCGCCGGTGTCGGCGAGGACAAGGGCGTCGACTTCCGCTTCGCCGCCGGGCTCGACCTGTGCGCGATGACGATCGACGAATCGGCCACCGTGCCCGTGCCCGTGAACCTTCCTTTCCTGTCGTCGTTCGACGGCGAAACCATAGGGCTCAAGTACGGTGGCGTCACGTGGTCCGGTAACGCCTGCAACACCCCGGAGGCCAGCGTGACTCGCACGGCCCAGAACCAGTGGCAGGTCTCAGGCGGCGAGGCATGCGTGGTCAGGGAAGGCGAGATCCTCAACCCATCGCCGGTCGTCATGCCTTTCTCGTTCACCCTCACGGCTCAGGGAACAGTTCCCTAAGCGTCCGCGTTCCCCGGATCCCAGCGGGACGTGGACCTCCGCGTCCCGCTGCCCCGGGATCACTAATGGCGCGAGCTATCAGGCGACGCCGAACCGCCGATCGACGTAGTCCTCCAGGATAGCGATGAACTGGGGCACGATGTCGTCGCCGCGCAGGGTGGAGTGGTGCTCACCATCGACGTAGACCGGTGCGCTCGGCTCCTCGAAGGTGCCGGGAAGCGAGATCCCGACGTCTGCATGGCGTGACTCACCCGGTCCGTTCACCACACACCCCATCACAGCAACCGACAGGTCCTCCACTCCCGTGTGGCTCTCCTTCCAGGCCGGCATGCGCTCGCGAAGCCATGTCTCGATGTCCTGGGCCATCTCCTGGAAGAAGCTGCTCGTCGTGCGCCCGCAACCCGGACACGCCGTGACCTGCGGCTCGAAGCTCCTGAGTCCGAGCGACTGCAGGAGCTGACGGGCGACGAGGACCTCCTCACGCCGGTCGCCCCCGGGCGTCGGCGTGAGGGAGACACGAATCGTGTCGCCGATGCCCTCGGCGAGCAGGATGCCGATTCCGGCGGCGCTCGCCACCGTGCCCTTCCGGGCCATTCCCGCCTCGGTGAGTCCGAGATGAAGCGGGTACTCCGACAGCGGCGCCAGGGCCCGGTACACCCGCAGGAGGTCGGGCACGGCTGACACCTTGGCGCTGAGGATGATGGCGTCGTGCGGAAGGCCAATCTCCTCAGCTACGCGGGCCGAGCCCATGGCGCTCTCCACAACGGCCGCGATCATCACCGCGTCGGCGCCCAGCGGCTCGGGCAGGGCCGCATTCTCGTCCATCAGCCGCGTGAGCACCGCCGAGTCGAGGGATCCCCAGTTTACCCCGATCCGCACCGGCTTCCCGTTCTCTATCGCGCACTCGACGATGGTGGCGAAGTGGGCGTCCCACTTCTTGGTGCCGACGTTGCCGGGGTTGATCCGGTACTTGGCAAGGGCTGCCGCGCACTCCGGGTGGCCGGGCAGAAGGATGTGGCCGTTGAAGTGGAAGTCGCCGATGATGGGAACGCCGATCCCCATCTCGTCGAGTCGTCCGACGATTGTCGGCACCGCAGCGGCGGCCGCGGACGTGTTGACGGTGACGCGAACCAGCTCACTCCCCGCTTCCGCCAGCTCCGCCACTTGGCGCACCGTGCCTTCGACGTCCGCCGTGTCCGTGTTCGTCATCGACTGGATGACGATCGGATGAGCGCCACCGACCGCCACCTCTCCCACGCGCACCGTGGTCGTGTGCCGGCGGCTCAGCAGGCCTGTCTCTGGCACCGCACAGGGTGGATTCGAGTCTCGGATCTCCATGTCGCTCCACAGCGGGCGGTACCGGGTCCTTCCGACGAGGCTGGACCCACGTTTCTACGGCGCCCCGGGGTCGCGCTAAGCTATGGGCCGTCCGTCCCGCCTACCAGTAGGACGGACCACAACGAGGGCACAAAGAAAGACCCCCGGATCGCTCCGGGGGCCGCGCCCGCCGGTCGGTCCGCGCGGGGGCGGGGCCGACCTACGTTGGGTACATCGCTTCGCTGTACGTCTTCGCTCACGCTTGGCGGGCGCTGATCTCCTTCCAGAAGGCGTCGAACCGTGAATCCAGCAGGCGATGCCTCCCTCGCTTCATTTCCACCTCGAATGCCGAGCGGTTCGCCACGACCGCATCCCGCAGCCATCTCCTGGACAGCACGGGACGTTTCAGCCGCGAGCGTTCCGACTTCGCCCCGACGACCCCGATATCTTCGTCGACCTTGGACATAGTCGTCCTCCTCGATCCTGCGCAGCGGTTCGGCCGCGGGTCCTACCCCGCCGACCTTGCGTGGGGCCGCTCAAGTATCCGTCAACAACCGGTTTCCAGCGAAGCTGCTCGCGCCGTCTGCTGGAGCTATCCACCGGGGCGCACCGGTTATCCACCGCAAATCCACGGAATCCGTGGATTTTTCCACATCAACCGCAACATCTTGGGGCACATATAAAGTAAGACCACAAGATATAGTGGTCAAGGTCACGGCTCCCGGTCCAGAATCATGTATGGGCCGAGTCCGCCAGGAGGTGTGCAGGAAACGCCTTAGCGCTCCACGACGGGGCTGAATCCGAGGTATTTCCGGACGAATCCCATCTGCCCGACGTGGTACGCCTCGTGGAAGGCGAGGAATGCGATGCCGCCCAGCATCGAACGGTCCTGAGTCGGGAAGCTGGCCGCAGACTCGGCGTCGAGGTCCACGGTCGGCATGTCCGCCAGGTGCTCGAGCGTCGCCTCGTGCAGCTCGTCCCACTCCGCCAGCAGCTCGTACAGCGGGGGATATTCCTTCATCGTCGTGACATCCGTGGCCGCGTCGAACAACGCCTGCCACGGATTCGTCCTCTCGTGCCCGGAAAGCTTCATCAGGTAGAACCGCGCACCGAGCACGTGGCAGGCGATGAACGCGAGGCTGTTGGTATGGTCGTTCGGGCGGCGCTCGGCCGCTGCCTGGTCCACTCTATCGAGGGCGCGGCGAAACAGGTCTGAATTGAGCTCCAGGATTGCCGTGACGGGCTGCAGGCGCGGATCCATGTTGCCGTCCTCCTCCATGCGCGTGACCGGGTGTCGATCGAAGCCTCTACCAGAAACGGGCCAGTGGGATTTCATGTAGAGGGTCGCGACATCCCCCTGTGTACTACCCTCGTGATGACAGTCGATCCAAACCGGCGAGGCCTGCTCGCTCAGGTCCTGACGACGCGCAGTCGCTCGACGGCCTCTCTCAGCAGCTCTTCAGTCTTGCAGAAGGCGAAGCGCACCAGATGGCGGCCGTCCGCCGGGTCGAGGAAGAAGCTCGACCCCGGCACCGATGCCACTCCGTGCTCGGCCGTCAGCCACACGGCGAACTCGGTGTCCGGCAGATCGCTGAGGTCACTGAATTCCGCCATCACGTAGTACGATCCCTCCGGCGGCTCGCATCGGAACCCGGACTCGTTCAGACCGGCGGTCAGGATGTCGCGGCGAGCCTCGTAGCGCCTCGCCATGTCGGTGTAATAGTCCGGCCCGAGGGTCTCCATCGCGACCGCCACGGCCTCCTGAAGGGGTGCGGGAGCGCCCACGGTCAGGAAGTCGTGCACCTTCCGGATCGCACCGGTTACCTCGGGGGACGCGACGATCGTGCCGACCCGCCACCCAGTGACGGCGAACGTCTTCGAGGCCCCGCTAACGGTGATCGTGCGATCTCGCATTCCCTCGAGCGTGGCCATCGGGACGTGCTCGCCCTCGTAGTAGATGTGCTCGTAGATCTCGTCCGTGACCGCGTACGAGTCGTAGCGACGGCAGAGCTCAGCGATCCCCTCGAGGTCTCGCCTCGACACTACGCGGCCGGTCGGATTGTTCGGAGTGTTGATGATGATGGCTCGCGTGCGATCCGAGAAAACGGCGGTGAGTCGATCGAGATCAAGCTCCTCCCTGCCCCACATGGGCACGTATACGGGCTCGGCGTCGCACAGCAATGTGTCGCGGTCGTAGTTTTCGTAGAACGGCTCGAACACGATCACTTCGTCACCCGGGTCCACGATCGCGAGCAGAATCGAGACCATGGCCTCGGTGGCTCCGCACGTGACCGTGACTTCGGTCTCCGGGTTCACGTCCATCCCGTACCAGTCGTAGTACTTCACGGCGATCGCATCGCGAAGACGCTTGGCACCCCACGTGATGGCGTACTGGTTGATGTCGGAGTGGATGGCCGCGGCCGCGGCTTCCTTCAGGAGGTCAGGGGCCGGAAAATCCGGGAAACCCTGCGCCAGGTTGATCGCGTCGTGCTCCTGGGCGACCCGGGTCATCTCCCGGATGACGGACTCCGTGAAGAGCTGCGTGCGCCTTGAGGTATGCATGGGAAGATGTTAGCCGCCGGTGCGCAGGAGGAGCATCACGATGTAAGTCACGTACGCGATCACGAACGACACTCCGGCCACTCGTCCGATGGGGCGACGCAACCACACGAACGCGCTGAGCAGGACCGCCGTGCCGATCATCACCGGGAAGTCGACGGTGAAGAAGCCTGGCGCCACGGCGATCGGCGACGGGCTGACCACGGCGCCCACGCCCATGATGGCCAGGACGTTGAAGATGTTGCTCCCGATGATCGTTCCCACAGCCACTTCGGTGCGCTTGTGCAGCGCCGCCATCAGCGTGGTGGCTAGCTCGGGCAGAGAGGTGCCGAAGGCGAGGATCGTCAGGCCGACCACAGATTCGCTTATGCCGAGCTCGGCGGCGATCTCGACGGAAGCGCCTACGACAAGCTTCGCACCGACAGGCAATCCGATGGCGCCGACCACGATGAACAGCACGATCGTCCCTGTCTTTCCTGGCAGCCCGAGAACCCACTCCATCGGTGTTTTGAGGTCGGCATTCCGATAGGCCTCGGCGGCTTCGCGTGCGGTGACGGCCATCACGACCACGAGGCCGGCGAGCAGGACCCCACCCCCGAGGCGAGTGAGGACGCCGCCAAAGCACAACACGATCAGCAGCACGCTCGCGGCAATCATGACGACGCTGTCGCGCCGGACCGATCGCTCGCCGTAAGTGAGCGGGTAGACAGCGGCCGCCGCGCCCGCCACGAAGAGCACGTTGGCGATGTTGCTGCCGACCACGTTGCCGAGCACCAGACCCGGGGACCCGGTGAGCGACGCCTGCAGCACGACCACCATCTCCGGCAGGGAGGTTCCGAACGCGACTACCGTGAGCGCGATCACCATCGGCGATACGTGATACCGACGGGCGAGGGCTACGGCCCCCCGCACGAGCAGGTCGCCGCCCCACAGGAGGTATACGAGGCCACCCGCGAGCTGGATGTAGAGGGTAGAGCTCATCAGCTCGCCTGCGGGTCCTCTATCTCGCGAGCGATCGCGTACAGCAGGCCGGTCTCGGGCTCCGGATAGGAGTTCCAGCGGAGGCGCTTGTAGCTGCCGTCCTCGCATCGGAACCGGTTCACGAACGAGATCGTGGGAATGCCCCGGGACAACTTATCGATCTCCTGCTGCGTAGCCTCGAGATCGTCGGGGTGTACGAGGTCATAGAACGGGCTGCCCAGTAGCTGCTCGTCTCCCCACCCCAGGACTCTCGAGAACGCTGGGTTCGCACGCTTGAAGTAGCCGTCCGTGCCCGCGATGCACAGCATTTCAGGCGAGACCTCGAAGAACTTCTTGAATTCGTGGAGCTCGGCCACGCGCTCCTCGAGCTCGTCGGCCATCCTGTTGAAAGTCTCCGCGAGAAGCCCGATCTCGTCCTCTCTCAGCACCTCCGCCCTGGCTTCCAGGTCTCCTTCACGAATCCGGTTTGCCGCCTCGGCGAGATTGTGAATCGGGCCGGCGAACCGGAAACCGAGCACGACGGCGACGAGGATGGCGATGCCGGCCAGGGACAGCGCGAGGGCGATCAGGGAATCCCGGAACTCGACGATCACGTCTCGCTTCTCGGCCGCGTCGAATTTGACCACGAGACCCCACTGCGTCTCGGGGATGAATCGGGTCGCAGCCCACACCGCCTCGCCCCGATAGTCGATGAGGCCCTCCGTGTATATGCCTTCCTGTGCCCTCAGGGCCAGGAGGGAGGGATCCTGCGGTCCGTCCAGCAGGATGGCTCCGGGTTGCTCAAGGTCGTCCTCTTCATGCCGGACCGGGTGGAGAGTGCGCGCGCCTGCCGGGGCCCGTTCGACAAGCAACACCTCCCCGGTCTCGCCCAGTCCCGTGTAGTCTTGCGTCAGCTCCACGAGTCTGCCGCCATTCAGGAGGACGAAGAGCGTCCCGAGGCGTTCGCCCTCCAGACTCAGAGACCTCGAGTAGGCGACCCGGGGGAAACCGCCCGGTGTGATCGACACGCCCCGAAAAGCGATCTCGTTCGCCGTCCCGGGAGAGGACCGCGTCGACATCCCAGCGAGCACGGAATCCGCCTCACCGACCCCGTCCGCGACGAGGCGGCCCTCGACATCGTACACGGCGAGCCCGGCCACGCTACTGGTCGAAGACCCCGCGTCCCGCAGAATCTGTCGAATGCGCCGGGCGGCCTCGGGATCGCCGGTCTGGATGTGGTCCCGGAGGCTCATGCGGAGCTGGGTTCGGCTGGCGATCAGCTGAACGTGCTCCCGCCACCCCTCGATGATGCTCTCGACCGCTTCGGCTTCAGATTCGGCCAGGCTCTCGAGCTGCGCACGCGTGCCATCGTCGACCATGCCACGGGCCTCAGCGTACATGAAGGCGCCGAACGCCGTCATGCTTCCCAGGGCAACCGCGACGAGCGCGAAGACGAGCTTGGTTCGAATGTCCACGGATCGAGGATAGGCGATCCGGGGGCGTTCGGCCACCGGATTCGGCAGATGGCGAGCACGACAGGCGGGTTGCTGTGCGCGCCACGCCCGGTCCGAGGCGCTCGAACCTAGCGGATCGCGACTCCCGATATGTGGGGCTGGAACGGCGTGCGCCGCGGTCCGTCGAAGCTCTCGAGGTGGAGTTGGCCGAAGCCCGCGTTCTCTATCGTGGAGGCCGTATCCCGGCTCAGGTGGCAGCCCTCGCCGAGCCAGCGCCACGGGCGGTGGATCGCGTCCTGTACCTTGCGGAGACGGGATCCGGGCGCAGCGGCCACATGCTCCAGGAAGGCGAACCGCCCGCCAGGCTTCAGCACGCGCTGGACCTCGGACACAACCTGCTCCGGATCGTGCACCGTGCACAGGACAAGCGTGGAAACGACCAGATCGGCGCTGTCGGATTCCACCTCCATCCCCTCGGCGCCCGCGTGCCGGAGATCGATCTCGACGCCGTACTTGTGCGCCTGCGCATACATGCGCTTCAGCATCATCGGGTTCGGCTCGACGGCGACCACGCGTGTGCCGCGAGGATAGTAGCGGAAGTTGGCCCCCGAGCCCGGCCCGAGCTCTACGATTACGGGAGGCAGGTCGCCGAAGATGCCTAGCTTCCGCCTGCCGTACTCGCGGTGCATCGGCTCGTCGGCGGCGGCGAGGAACCACGAGTTCAGGCGGCCGCGGATCGGGTGGCGTTTGTGGCTCATGGAGTAGAGTATGGGCTGGCAACGGCTTGGAGGCGAGGCCTCGTAGCCGAAACCGTGCCTTTCCGCCGCAGGGCAGTCTTCCTGGCGGAAGGCTCCACCGGAACTCGGCGCCGGTGGCAATCCCCGGGTCAGGAGCAGAGATTCCTTCATGCCACGTAAGAAGAAGCGAAAGAAGACCAGGAAGATGCCTGCCTCCCAACCCGAGCTCACCGGCATCGCTCGCCTCCTCGTGGAGTCACCCGTGGAAACGCTGGATCTCCACGGGATGAACGCAGGCCAGGCCGAGACTCGAGTTCGGTTCTTTTTCCAGCGTCACGCCACGACGTCGCGGGGACGGGTGGTCCATGTCATCACTGGTAAGGGGACCCGGTCGCAGGGTGCGCCAGTCCTGCCCGACCTGGTACGCGAGATGCTCCAGCGCGACCTGAGCCGGATAGTGTCGGAGTGGGCGGGGCTCCACGGCGGGGGCGGGTTCGCCGCGCGGATCGCGGGGAACTGAGCGAGCGCAAACGATCGTCCCGGTCTCCAACCCTGCGCGGGAACCGGCACCGTGGCCGATCCTCCGGGACACGGCAGAGCTGTCTCACTGCTTCCCGAGCTGGCGGGAGCGGTGTGAGGCGGGCCGTGGTCACAAACCGACCTGTTGGGCGACACACAAGTACGAGATCGTACGTGACTACGTCCGGGGAGGGTTGTGGGCGGAAGCGGGGAGCGGTCTTCCCCGCCCTTCTTCTTCATCGGTTCACGGGTTACTACCGGCGCGACACACCCAGAAACTTTTCCGCGGAAACGCCTCGGCACCCTGTCAAGGAGTCTTGTGACAGTTTGCTTCCACAGACGTGGTCGCCTTTGTGACTCGCAGCGCGCCGCATTCCGCTACCCTGATCTGCCTCACACGAGGGAAAACGGAGAGGGGCGAAGTCAGTCAAGGTTCGATCTCCTGCGTCTGGGTCGCGACCTTCCGTACACACAGAATCTAACCCGAGTACCTCAACACGGGATCAACGCACGCCCCGCCGCACCTCGCCTGAATAGCCCGACCGCATCACCCCCGCAGTTGACAACCCACCAACCCTTTGGCGTTACTGGTCGCGGCGGCCACGCCGGGCGAGGCCTGTCCGCAACCGAGACTGCACGGCCACCGAGGCGGCCGACTTCATCAGACAATGAACGACTGATTTTCGATCCGGGAGAGTTGCCACTTTGCTGTTCAACTCCCTGACGTTCTTCGCGTTCTTCGCGGTGGTGCTGGCGCTCCATAACGCGCCGCTGCCGTGGAAGGTGAAGAAGACGAACCTCCTCCTGGCCAGTTATCTGTTCTACGCGGCCTGGAACCCACCGTTCGTGATTCTGCTGTGGATCTCGACGATCGTCGACTGGCACGTCGCGAAGAAGATCTTCACCGAAGACAGGCAGGGGCGCCGGCGCGGCTGGGTCATTGTCAGCATCCTCGTGAACCTCGGTCTGCTGGGATACTTCAAGTACGGCGGCTTCCTGCTCGAGAACTGGCAGGCCCTGATGTCGACGATCGGGGTGACGTGGACGGCGCCGGGCTGGAGTATCGTGCTCCCGGTCGGGATCTCGTTCTACACGTTCCAGACGATGGCCTACTCGCTGGACGTGTACCTGCGCCGCGCGAAGCCGGCCGACTCCCTGCTCGACTTCGCCCTGTTCGTCACGTTCTTCCCGCAACTGGTGGCCGGACCGATCGTGCGTCCGACTCAGCTGATCCCCCAGTTTCGGAAGCCGGTGCGTGCGACGCGAGACCAGCTGCTCTGGGGCCTGGGGCTGATCACGCTCGGCCTGTTCCAGAAGATCGTGATCGCTGACGGCGCGCTGGGCCCGGCGGCCGACGCCGTGTTCGGGGCGGAGGCGGTGGTCCCGTTCTCTGACGCGTGGCTGGGAACTCTTGCGTTCGCGGGTCAGATCTTCTCTGATTTCGCCGGCTACTCGACGGCTGCCATCGGGATCGCCCTGTGCCTCGGGTTCTCGCTCCCCGACAATTTCCGGTTCCCGTACGCGGCGATCGGCTTCTCTGACTTCTGGCGCCGCTGGCACATCTCGCTCTCCACCTGGCTCCGCGACTACCTGTACATCCCGCTCGGCGGGAACCGAAAGGGCTGGCATCGCACCCAGGTGAACCTGGCGGTGACCATGCTGCTAGGCGGGCTGTGGCACGGGGCGGCGTGGACTTTCGTGGTGTGGGGGGGGCTGCACGGCCTCTACCTCGGGGTCGAGCGCTTCCTGAGCGAGCGATTCGGCGAGGCGAAGATCGCCAGCACCTTCGGCTTCAAGCTGTTCCTTGGCCTGCTCACGTATTTTCTGGTGAACCTCACCTGGGTGTTCTTCCGGGCACAGAGCTTCCCGCAGGCCTGGACCATGACGAAGACGATGCTGGGCTTCGGGGTGGAGGGCAGCGTACTGGCCCTCTCAACCTACCTCGTGGTCACCGTCTTGACGGTCACCGTGGGGATGCTCGTCGTGCACTGGTTCATGCGGAATCGTCGCCTCGAGGAGGTGGTGGCCCGCACCCCGTGGTGGCTCACGGGCCTCATTTGGGCCGGAATGATCTTCCTGATCGTGATTACTCAAGGATCTGGTGATGCCTTCATCTACTTCCAGTTCTGAGTCCGAGCCGGTCTTCCACCGGCGGATTCCCGAGATGAAGTGGCCGCGTGTCGCAGTGCTGGCCGTCGTGCTGGCCGCGGTGGGCGTGGGTGCTTGGGAAGCCTACTGGAGGGGACCGCAGCAATACGAAGCCTCCTATCGGAACAGCGACTCACAGTGGGCCGAGGCGCGACGCAGGGTCGACGCCGGCGAGCGGAATGCGACCGTGTTCATCGGCTCCTCCCGCACCCAGTTCGACATCGACCTGGACGTCTGGGAAGAAGAGACCGGCGTCCACGGAATCCAGCTCGCGCTCGAGGGCTCGAACGCGCTGCCCATTCTCACGGACATCGCGGCCGACGAGGACTTCCGGGGCCTCCTGGTGGTCGGGCTCACCCCTCCCCTGGTATTCTTGCCAGGAATCGGACTTCGGGCCGACGCGGTTCAGCGCTACTACGACGAGACGCCCTCTCAGTGGATGGGGAACAAGCTTTCCTACCCGCTGGAGCGGACCTTCGCCTTCTACACCATCGACACGAAGCTCTTCACCGTGCTGGTCCGCCAGGCCTGGTGGCCTGATCGGCCTGGGCTCCCGTTCCAACAGCCGGAAGTGCGCAAGATCGAGCACATGCGACGCGACCGGCAGGCGAATCTGTGGAACCGGGTCGAGGACGATCCTGAATTCAACGCGATCGTCACGGGCACGTGGCAGGTGATCCTGGAGAACCTGCCGCCGCCACCGCCCGAAGATATCGCACAGGCCGCGTTCGAGGCGCTGCTGGAGCAGGTGGCGGGCGATGTCGCAAAGATTCGGGAGCGCGGCGGTGAGGTCGTGTTCATCCGACCGCCGTCCAGCGATTGGTTCCGCGAGTTCGAGAGGCAGGCGAGCCCACGCGACCGGGTGTGGGAGCCGATCGTGGGCGTGGCCGAAGCGGTGGGCGTCCACTTCGAGGACTACCCCGAGCTGTCGGATGTCCGCACTCCCGAGTGGTCCCACATCAGCTCGCGCGACAAGGCGCGGTGGACGCGGGCTCTCGTCCATATCTTGAAGCAGCAGATAACGGAGCGCGGAATCCACCGATCGGAGATGGGATCGTGAGCCTACTCGTCGCCGTAGACTTCTCGAGTGTTTCGGATAGCCAGCTGGAGATCGTGGGCCGGCTGGCGCGGCCCAACCGCGAGATCTTCTTGCTGCACGTTGCGGAACCTGACCCGACCTTCGTGGGGATGGAGGCGGGCCCGGAGGAGGTGCGCCACCAGGTGGCGGTGGAGTTCAAGCAGGAGCACGACCAGATCCATGATCTCGCCGACCGCCTGCGCGAACAGGGACACGAGGTCAACGCCCTGCTGATTCAGGGGCCGACGGTCCAGACCATCCTCGAGCAGGCCGAGAAGCTGGAGGCCGAAGTGATCGTGGTGGGCTCACACGGTCGCGGGAAGCTGTTCGACGTGGTCGTGGGCAGCGTCTCGGCGGGCGTGATCCGAAAGTCGACGGTGCCGGTGCTGGTGGTGCCGTCGCGCTGATCGTACGGGCGGGCGCGCGACCATGGAGGCGCAACCCATCATACCCCCTAACACGAAAGCCCGGCCTTTCGACCGGGCTTTCGCTGTCCTGTCCGTCAGTTGTAGTGGCGGAACGCACCGTTCAGGCCACGCTTCCGCCGCCCCGGAACAGGACCTCCGGAGGACCCAGCGCCATTCGGAAAGAGGTTCGAGCCTCCGCCCGAGCGCCGGTGGAATTCGGGGTCCACACCGGGCCGGACGGAGACTCTTCCCGCTCTTATGAGAGCGGTTTTTCCCTTTTTCAATCGAGAGGCGTCAGCCGCACTCGCTGTAGCCGCAGGCGTGGCACTTCACACACCCCTCGGCAAACTCGAGCCCCGAGCCGCAGTCGGGGCAGGTGCCGATGAACGTCAGCGCCGCCTGTTCCTCGAACCGGTGGATATCCGGCCTCTGAGCCGTCTGCGTGCCGCCGTTGGTGGCCTTGGCAGCGCCGGGATCCTGGATCGGCAGCGTGGTCTGGATGCCTTCCTTCTCCTCGAGGTACTTCTCGACCACCTGAGCGATTGCGTCGGGGCTCGAGAGCACCTTGTTCGGCCCGAACCCGACGGCACGATCGGACGATATCCCGCGCAGCTGTTTGTGGATCGCCCGCATCGAGATGCCGCTCCTGAGCGAGAGGCTGATCAGGCGCCCGATCGCTTCGGCATCGGCCATCGCGGGACCGCCGGCCTTGCCGAGTGCCACGAACACCTCGAACGCGCGGCCATCCTCATCCTCGTTGATCGTCACGTACATGTCGCCGAGCGGTGAATCGATCTTCCGCGTTACGCCGCGCAGCATGGCCGGTCGAGAGCGTACGGCCGGCTGCTTCATCATCCCTCCCTCGAGCATTGCGATCTGGTCTTCCCGACCCTCGAGGCTCTCCTCCAGTTCCGCGATTCGTCCCAGCGCCCCGATGAGCTCCTGTGCGAGCTCGCTGTCGCTGATCATCTCGAGGCTCTCGCCGTTCGCAGCCGCCACGACTTCCCTGGCCGTCTTGCCGGTCGACAGAACCTGTGCATCGCGGGAGCCGTCCCGGTACACCGTCACGCCCTTGCACTTGAGCTGGTAGGCCAACTCGAAGATCTCGCGGACGTCTTCCTTCGTGGCCTCGCTGGAGAAGTTGCACGTCTTCGAGATCGCCGAGTCCGTGTTGGCCTGGAAGGCGGCCTGCATCCGGATGTGCTGCTCGGGGGTGACGTCATGCGCCGTGACGAACGTGTTCTGTACGTCCTCGGGCACCTCGTCGAAGTGGATGTGACCCTCGTCGGCGATGCGCCGCATCAGGTCCTCCGAGTACCAGCCCTGCTCGTCGGCCATGCGCACGAACTCAGGGTTCACGTCCGGCATCAGCACGCCGGCCTGGTTCCGCATGAACGCGACCGCGAACAACGGCTCGATTCCGCTCGCGCATCCGGCGATGATCGAGATCGTCCCCGTGGGTGCGACGGTCGTCAGGTTGCAGTGCCGCAGGCGTCGCATCGGGCGGACTCGCTCGCCGTGCTCGTCCCGTGCGGCCTTCTCGTCCGACCCCCAGATCGACTTCTCCCACTGCGGGAACACGCCGCGCTCACGGGCCAGCCGCTCCGACTCGACCTTGGACTCCTCGTCGATGAACCGCATGAGCTCCTTGCCGAGCTCGGTCGAGCGCGGGGAACCGTACGGCTCGCCGAGCTTCACGAGCATGTCGGCCCAACCCATGATCCCGAGGCCGATCCGCCGAATGTTCTTCGACAGGTCGTCGATCGCCTGAAGTGGGTACTTGTTGGCGTCGATCACGTTGTCCAGAAAGTGGGTCGACTTGTGGACGGCAGTCCGCAGGCCGTCCCAGGCGATCCGTCCGTCCTCGACGAAGGCGCCGACATTCACCGAACCGAGGTTGCACACGTCGTACGGCGCAAGCGGCTGCTCTCCGCAGGGATTGGTAGCCTCATATAACCCCATGTGCGGCACGGGGTTGTAGCGATTCGCTTCATCGATGAAGAACACGCCCGGCTCGCCGTTCCGCCACGCGCCGTCAATGATCTTGTCGAACACTTCGAGGGCGTCGAGCTGGCCCACGGGCTCGCCGCCGCGCGGGTTCTTGAGGTCGTACGGCTCGCCCCGCTCCACTGCCGCCATGAAGTCGTCGGTGATGGCCACGGAGATGTTGAAGTTCGTGATCTTGTTTTTTTCTTTCTTGCAATCGATGAACCCGAGGATGTCGGGGTGATCGATGCGCAGGATGCCCATGTTAGCACCGCGCCGATTTCCCCCCTGCTTTACGGCCTCGGTGGAGGCGTCGTACACCTCCATGAAGCTCACCGGGCCCGAGGCCACGCCCATGGAGGACTTCACTACATCGCCGGCCGGACGCAGACGGCTGAACCCGAAGCCAGTGCCTCCCCCACTCTGGTGGATCAGGGCCATATCACGCAGGGTCTCGTAGATCCCGTTCAGCGAGTCTGGCACCGGAAGGACAAAGCAGGCGCTGAGCTGCCCCAGAGGACGTCCCGCGTTCATGAGCGTGGGGCTGTTCGGCTCAAACTCGCCGAACGCCATCATTTCGTAGAACTCGCGCGCCGTCTCCATCACGTGGTCTGGCGACATCCCGTACTGGGCGTCCACCGAGGCGATGACCCTCGCGACCCGCCAGAACATGTCGGTCGGACTCTCGATCGGCTCGAGGTCCTCGTTCTTCTTCAGGTAGCGCTTGGCCAATACCGTGCGGGCGTTGTCGGTCAGCCGGGGCTCCGGCAGGTCCCTGGGCGGGGTCTCGAGATCCGGGGCACGGGTCTCGACATCAGCTTCACTGCGGATCGCGGTGTCCGGTCGGTGCATCGTGGCGCCTCTTTTTCCTTCCAGGTTCGGGACTTCGGTACCGCGTCTCTATGTTCTACCCCGGCTCGGCCGGCCAGGTCTTTTCTTACGGCTTTCCGTCCCGTCCGCCGCCTCTGACATGGGGCGACGATTCCCCAGAGGGTGACCAGCACCCCACAGACACCACACCCTCTGATGTTGGTCGTTTTTCGCGGACCGGGCGGGACAGGCTCGGCTTATAATCCCAAGCGGCTCGGAGCCATTCGCACACCCCAATATCTTGGGGTGCCCTAGAATAGAAACCCAATATGTGGTGGTCAAGGGCTGTTTTGTAACAGCGACTGCAACTCTGATGGATGGCTGACTTCTGCAGCTTCCCGAGAGGCGGTCCGGCGGCCGCGGATCACTCCAGCGGCCATGCCATCCGGCCGCCCTTCACGACGCGGGCAACCTCTCGCAGGTTCGCCGCGTCGGCCAGCGGATCCGCTTTCAGGATCACGAAATCCGCCAGTTTTCCGGCCTCGATCGTGCCGAGCTCGCTCCCCCGTCCCATGGCCCGTGCGGCGTCACGGGTAGCCGAGATCAGCACCTCCAGCGGCGTGAATCCCGCTTCCTGGAACACCTCCGCCTCGTAGTGGATCGAGGGGCCGTGCAGGGTGCCCGGATTGCCGGCGTCCGTGCCCAGTGCGACGGTGATTCCCGCCTCATGGACGAGTCGCAGGTTCTCTATCCCGATCGAGGCGTTTGTTTTCACGAACTCGCCGTACCGGGTAAGCATATCGCCGGGAGGGGCCCACTCGGACGGGATCGCCGAGTCGAGAAGGTTGCGCGTGCCCGCGTCGACGCAGCCTGCCGGGTACGGAAGCCCGACGCTGCCCACCTGCTCAAACACGTTCCGGTAGCCTTCGGTCACGGTGATCGTCGGCGTGTAGATGACGTCCGCCTCGCGGGCCAGCGCCAGGAACTCCTCGTCCACTTCCCCGTCGAACACGCCGTGCACGAGCACCCTCGCGCCGGCACGGATCGCGTCCTTCGCCTCCCACAGGCCGGTCGCGTGCACGACGAGCGGGAGATCCCGGGCAGCCGCTTCCGCAGCGGCCAGGTGGACGAGGGCCTGCATGCGTGCCGTATCCTCCGGCGCCTGCGGCGGCACGATGTACCAGATCTTGATCGCCGAAGCGCCGAGGTCGGCGTTCTCCCGTACAGCCTCCCGGACCGCTGCCGAGTCGGCCATGAACGCGAACTGATTCTCGTCCGGCAGGTTCAGCCAGAAGTCGATGGTCGAGAGGAGCGGGCCCGTGGCGGCCACGCGCACGAACCGCGAGTCGGTGTCGCCGCGCTCCTCGAGCGCCACGGTCCACGGATAACCGCCGACGTCGAACACGCTCGTCACGCCACTGCACAGATACGCCTCGGAGAACAGCTCGGGCGATGCGGCCAGGCGGGCGCTGACTTCCTCGTACGGATGGTATTGTCTGAGATCGAGCGCATCGGGTCGACCGTCGAACCAGCCGGTCTGGCTGAAGTGCACGTGGGCATCGATGAGACCCGGAACGATCCACATCCCGTCGAACGTCTGGTCCGTGTGCTCTCCGGGAAGCTCGACCTCGCCGGCCCGTCCCACTGCCTCGATCCGGTCGCCCCGCACGACGATCACCGCGTCCTCTATCGGGCTCGCACCGGTACCGTCCACCAGTGTGGCGCCGCGATACACGCGGACCGTTTCCTCGGCCGGCTCGGGCTGGTCAGAGGCCGGCGCGCACGCTGCCGCGATGACGCAAGCGGCGGTTACGGCGAGGCGGCGGCCGAGCGGTACGGATCGGTTCATCGACTCTCTCCCCTGGACTGTTGATCGAACCCGACCCAGCGGCCGGCCCGATGTCCTTCCTTGAGTTCTCGGTAGTGCTCCACGGTAAGGCGGGCGCGGCGGCGCAGCTCGTCGTCCACCGTCCGGACAACCCGACCAGGCACGCCGACGACCAGACTGCCGGGAGGCACGCGCATGCCTTCCCGCACGACGGCGCCAGCGGCGATCACGGAGCCCGCGCCAATCACGGCGTTCGACAGGACGATCGCCCCCATGCCGATCAGGCAGTCGTCTTCGATGTCGCATCCGTGGATGATCGCGCGGTGGCCGATCCCGACCCGGGCACCCACGTGGCACGGGCGGTCGATGTCCACGTGCACCATCGTCAGGTCCTGCACGTTGGTCTCAGCGCCGATCCGGATGGGCGCAATGTCGCCGCGCAGGACGCACTGATACCACACGCTGGCGTTGGGACCGAGGGTGACATCTCCCGTCACGTCGGCGCTCGGAGCGATCCAGGCGGTCGGATCGACCGTGGGCCCGGCGGCAGTCGAATAGTCGGCCGTCAACGGGCGGTCCCTGCCGCCTGTGCGTCTCCCGAGGCCCGCAGCGCCGCCGCGAGGAAGTCGCGGATCCCCTCGAGCACGCCGCGGGCGTACCGGGCCTGGAACTCGGGGTCTCTCAGCGCCGCCTCGTGGTCGGGCATCATGATGTAGGTCCCCTCGGTGAGGATGGACGGCATCCACGCCATGCGGCACACGGCCAGGTTGCCCCAGTACACCCCGAGGTCCCGCAGCCGCATCGAGTCGAGCATGCCCTCCTGCACCGCCTGGGCGAGCGCCCGCGAGTGCGGGTGGTAGTAGTAGGTGCTCGTCCCCTCGCGCCCGAACGGACGGATCCCGTCCGGCAACGCGTTGTTATGGATCGACACGTACAGCTCGCCGTCCGCCTGTATCGCGGCCGTAGTGCGCTCGTACAGGCCCATGGGCAGCGTGTCCCGGCGGATCAGGATCGGCTCGGCGCCCGCGTCGGCCAGCAATCGCTCGAGGGCGAAGCCGATGCCGAGGTTGGCGTCTCCCTCGTAGTAGCCCGTCGGCCCGGTGGCTCCTGCGCCGGGGTGCCCCGGATCGATCACGATGCGCCGCCCGGCCAGCGGGTTCAGGGGATCGATCGGCGGCATACGCCGGATCTCGAACACGAGCTCGGCCCGGTCGCCGTCCAACGGCCGGTAGGTCGAGCGATACCCCCACACTGGCTCGGCGAGCGTAACGGTGAGCCTGTAGCGATTTCCGGGGAACTGCATCCACCGGACGTCCTGGACGGCCCGGCTCCCGGCGCCCAGCGCCACCCTGTCCGTGTGGCCGGTGGCCCCGAACAGGGTAAGTTCGAGCGTGTGGCTGTCCGGCTCCTCGACCTGCAGGGGGAGGGCCGCGGACAGCGGAATGCGGAGCTCGATGCGGTCCGCCCGCACGTGGAATCGCAGGTCTCCGACCAGGCTGCGGGGCGGCGGCGCGCTCGCCGGGGCCGGCCTGGCGTCCTCCTCTCCCACCCACGCGTTGAGGCCTGGCGCGAGGCGGATCCGCACCCGGTCGCCCTCCCTGCCGTCCACTTCGGCGCGGGTTCCTACCGGGAAGCGCCAACGGTACGGGCCGAACTGAGACGGCCGGCCGATCACGATCCCGTTCATGCCGCTGATCGAGTCGGGAAGCTCGCGCAATTCCACGACCGGGAGCCGCTTCGGATCCAGCAGGCGCAGCCGGTACTCGAAATCGCGTCGCACTTCGTCGGTGCCGTCAGACAGGACGAAGGTCGCCACCAGCGGCACGGTCTCGCCGAGCCAGTCGCAATCGTCGGCAGTGCAGGCCGCGGCATGCAGCTCGGCGGCCTGAAAGCGTGCCACATACCTGCCGGCGACCGCGCTCTCGACGAGCGGCACCCTGCCCGACCGCGCTTCCAGCCACGCCTCCATGCCGGGCGCGCCCCGGAACGACAGCGTCAGCTCTTCGTCCGGCAGGGCCCAGCGCTCCGTCGGGAGGCTCACGGACGCGGAGTCGATCCACAGCGTACCCGGTTCTCCCTCGAACGCCACGGGCGGCAGGAGGATCGGATGACGCAGCGTGTCCACCTGCTCGCCGCGTCGGGCGATGAGGTGGTAGTACGCGGTGTCCCCGGCGGTGGCTCGCGGCACCGGCAGCCACGCGAGAAACGCCCCGTTGGGCTCCACCTCGACGAACGCCCCGTCGATGATCAGGGTTGCGTCGCCCGTCCGCACCGTGCCGTGAATGAAGTTCGTGTCCGACACTGCGATCCGCTGGAGCGAGTCCGGATACTCGACATACAGGTCCAGGGGTCCGGTAACCGGCGGAATCGGCGGCAACGTGCTCTCCAGCACGCCCGCCGGAGCGGCGCTCGGCTGGCCGCCTGTGCTGGCACACCCGCTGACGAGGACGACGACGGCGGCGCAGACAAGCAGTGCGGCTTCATATTCCGGGAGACGGCGGTACGCGTTCATGTCGTTTCGGTGTCGGTCAGAGTTCAGACGAAACGGCCCCTGCCGCGACGTGTCGCTTTCCGAGTCGGCGAAGCCCCACCAGACCCGCCACCAGCAGCAGCGTGGATCCAAGCGCCAGGCCGGGCTCGGCCAGCATGGCACCGCCGATCGCGAACATCCCCCCGAACAGGGCGGCAGCTGCGGCGACGGTACGAGCCAGGTCGTCGCGCAGCAACGTAACCGGTTCCAAGCCTGTCCGCGCGCGGACCGCCGACCAGCCCGCCCCGCCGGGACGGACCCTGCGGTAGAAGGCGTCCAGCGTCTCGTCCGACTCGGGCTTCGTCAGGTACATGACGGGAATCCACACGGCAGCGGTGCCGAACGCCGTAACCGTCAGCCGGAGGCCGAAGCCCATGTCACCCCACCACGGCAGATAGGTGGCCAGCGCGATCCCGAATCCGGCGATCATCGAGGCGAGCTCGGCCGAAGCGTTCACGCGCGACCAGAACCAGCGCAGGATCAGGACGGCCCCCGGCCCCGTGCCGATCGCGATCATGAACCGGAACACGGTGCCGATGTCCTGTGCGAAGAAGGCGGCCGCTCCAGCGAACGCGACGATCCCCACAGAGGCCAGCCGTCCCAGCGCCACTAGCCGCTTCTGGCTCGCCTGCGGGTTGACGAAGCGGGCGTACAGGTCGTTCACCACGTAGCTCGCGCCCCAGTTGATCTGCGTCGAGACGGTTGACATGAACGCGGCGACGAACGAAGCCACGACGAGGCCGAGCGCCCCCACCGGCAGGTACTTCAGCATGAGGAGCGGGTAGCCCATCTCAGGGTCATCGAGATTCGGGAACACCACGAGCGCCACGAGCGCTACCAGGATCCACGGCCACGCGCGCACCACGTAGTGGAGCACATTGAACAGCCACGCTGCCTTCTCGGCATCCTCCTCCGTGCGGCAGGCCGACATGCGTTGCACGAACTCGCCGCCCCCGTCCGAGCGGCGCCACGCCCACCACTGGATCCCGAGGTAGGCGAGGAAGGTCCCCATCGGCAGGTCAGGGGAGCCGGGCCGCGGAACCATGCGAAGGGCGTCCGAGCGGCCGATCTCAGATAACTGCCGCTTGAGCTCCATCACGCCGCCCACGTCTGCGATCGCGAACGCGGCCACGAGCAGCGCCCCGATCATCGCGAGCGAGAACTGGAAGAAGTCGGTCGCCACCACCCCCCACAGGCCGGCGAGTCCCGCATACACGAGGACGAAAACCGAGAGGGCCGCCACGATCCACAGCCGTTGGTCGCCCGGCAGGGCCGCCCCGACGCCCCCGAACAGCCCCAGCGCCTCGATCACCTTCCGCATCGCGAGCATCACGTAGCCGATCGCGATGGCGTTGATCGGCACCGCGAACAGGAACGCTCGCGTCGCGCGGAGAACAGCGGCGGGCCGGCCACCGTACCGGATTTCGGTCATCTCGGCATCGGTCACGACCTCGGCACGGCGCCACAGGCGGGCGAAGATGTAGATCAGCAGCAGGTGCGAGAAGGCGAACGCCCACCACTCCCAGTTCCCGGCGATACCGCGACGCGCCACCACGCCCGTGACGTACAGCGGAGTGTCGACGCTGAACGTGGTGGCCGCCATCGACGTACCGGCAAGCCACCACGGGAGAGCCCGGCCCCCGACGAAGAAGTCCACCAGGCCGCCGCTCGCCCGCCGCGCCAGCCACAAACCGACGGCCAGCGTGCCGACCAGGTAGACGCCGACAATCGCCCAATCAAGCGAAGCCACGGGGCCTCCGGCTCAATTCGAGATCCCGCGGACCAGCGCGTCCAGGCGCCGGGCGGCCGCCGGCTCCATCGCGGGCTCGGTGGCCCACGCGCACAGTCCGGGGCCCTGCAGCTCGTCCAGCAGCCTCGGGTGGCCGAACACGACCGGGTAGGCCCGTCCGCCGGCGAGGATCCCTTCGAGAGCGGCGCGACCCGTGAGGGTCAGCGTCGCGGTCCCCTTCCACGCCTGCGGGGTCGAGGCGACGAGCACGATGAGTGGCGCTCTCTCCAGGGTGGGCCCCGGAGGAAGGACGTTCCAGCCGGCTTCGCGCAGCGCCTCCCGGAAAAGCTCACCGAACGGCTCGCGGGCCAGCTCCTCCCGGTCGTCCCAGATCGTGGCGACCCGGACGGGGTGCGAGGGATCCAGCCACGCGGGCGGGCCTCCTCCGACCGTCATCACGCACGCCGTCGAGATCGTCGCCGCGGTCTCGGTCAGGGCTGAGAGGGCCGCGCCGCTCGAGCGCTCCGGGGTCGAAAACCGTGCCAGCGTGCGGGCGCCCCGTTCCAGGGACTCGGTTAGTCGGTCCGCCACGGCGGACGAGGCGTCCGCCGCCTTCTCCACAGCGGCGATGGCCTCGGCCAGGTCCGGTGGGTACAGCAGCAGGTCGCACCCTGCCGTGAGAGCGGCGACTTCGGGAGCCGCGGCAGCGTCAGCCTCGTGCCCCGTCGCTCCGCGAACGCCGCTCATGTTCAGGGCATCCGTGAGAACGAGGCCCTCGAAACCCATTTCGCCCCGGAGCAGATCGATCAGGACCGCGGACTCCAGCGTGGCCGGACCGCTTCCGCCCAGGGCCGGATAGGCGACGTGTGCCGACATCACGCAAGCCACCTCGCCAGCCACTTCCCGGAAGGGCGTGAGGTCGGCTTCGAGAGTCTCCCGGGACGCGTCCACGACCGGCAGCTCCGCGTGCGAATCCGCCGTCGTGCGGCCGTGCCCCGGGAAGTGCTTGGCGCAGGCGGCAACACCTTCCGCCTGGCAAGCTGCGATCCAGGCCCGACCGAACGCCGCCACGCGCTCAGGGTCCGGGCCGAAGCTCCGGGTGCCGACGATGGGGTTGCGGGCCTCGACGTCCAGGTCCAGCACCGGGGCCAAAGCGAGGTTGAGCCCGAGGTCCAGGGCCTCGCGGGCCGTGGACCGGGCCGCCATCCGAACGGCCTCGACCGGTTCCGCGTGATGGGCCAGGGCGGCCGGCGGCGGGAACGTCGTGAGCCCCCGGAAATGCTGGCCGGCCCCGCGCTCCAGGTCTGCCGCCAGCCACAGCGGCCGGTCCGTCGCGGCGAGGATCTCTTCGGCCAGGCGGCCGGCGACGTCCGCCGCAGCCCCGAAGAACAGGAAGCCGCCGACGTCGAGCCTCAGCGCGGCGTCGATCCGCCGACGAACCTGATCCACCGGGTCGAAGTCGAGCCTGAGCGCTTGGAGAAACAGGCGGCCGGCGCTCAAACGGGCGTGCCTTTTCCGAGCACCCGAGCACCCTCCGCGCCCGTCGCCCAGGTGAGATCGATGGGAATCCCGAGCCGGTGCTGCCGCGCCAGGAGGGCGAACGCCGCTGCTTCACGCGCATCTCCGTTCCATCCCAAGTCATCCACCGATCGCACAACGACGGGATCCAGTCGGGATGAGAGGCGGCGCACGAGCTCCGGGTTCCTTCCGCCACCGCCGCACAGATACACGGCTTCGATGTCGAACGGGACCCAGCGGAGAGCCCGCGCGACCGATGCGGCCGTGACCTCGGTGAGCGTGGCGATCAGGTCCTCCGCCCGGGCTCCTTCGACGCCAGCCAGCCAGCGAGCAAGTGCCGGCCCGCCGAATCGTTCGCGGCCCGTGCTGCGGGGAGGCGGCGTTTCGAAAAACGGGTCTGCGAGCCACGCCTCGAGGTCGGGCCCGAGCACCTGCCCGGCAGCCGCGAGCCTCCCCTCGGCGTCGAACGCCTGGTGACCCGCCGTGAGGTGATGGACGGCCGCATCGATGAGGGCAACACCCGGACCGGTGTCGAACGCGACCGGCGTGTCCAGCGAATCGGCCGCGGGCAGCGCGGTGAGGTTCCCCATGCCACCCAGATTCACGATCGCCCGCGACTCCGATCCGCTCAGCAGCAGCCGGTCGAAGTACGGCGTGAGCGGGGCTCCCTGCCCTCCCGCGGCAACGTCGCGAACCCGGAAGTCCGCGATCACCGGGATGCCCGTACGCTCGGCGATCACCGCGGCCTCGCCCAGCTGCAGCGTGGCGCCGCGAACGCCGGCGTCCGGCGGCGAGTGCCACACGGTCTGACCGTGACTACCGATGGCCGTCACTTCCCGCGCCGACAGGTCCGCCGCGATCAGCGTGTCGCTCACAGCCGTGGCCAGCTTCTCACCCAGGTCGAAGTTCAGATCGCACAGGTCGGCGGGAGATCCGTCCTCCAGGATACTCCGCATGCGGTCGCGAAACGTCGCCTCGTACGTGTAGGACTCGAAGGCCACCAGACGGGCCGGGTCCGGGAGCTCTGCCTCGCCGCCGAGCTCCGTCACCGCGACGTCGATTCCATCCAGGGATGTGCCGGACATCAGCCCGATGTACAGGTCGCCGGCCGGACTGGTCATTCCGCCTCCTCTGGCAGGCTGCTGAAGACCCCTGTTAGCAGCGATCGGTGCAGGCGCTCGCCGAGCCGCGCCACGTGCGCGTCGTCGTGCTGGGCGATGCCTCGCAGGAACTGGTAGGCCGAAAACTTCTCGTCCCCCTGGCGTCCCGGTCGCGCGAGGATTCCGGGACCCACGACCCGCAGGACGGCGATCGTCTCCTCGCGCTCGGTCCGAAACGCCTCCAGCAGGGACTCGAGGTTCGCGGCTTCGTGCCCGGAGTCAGGCTCGCTCTCGTCGTCCCAGCTGTCGAACTGCAGGGTGCCGGTAGCGGGCCAGGACTCGAGTCGCGGCCGGATGGCCTCCCTCTCGTAGCGCGCCAGGTGGTCGATCTGCCAGGCGACGTCCGCGTGCGTGCGCCCGACGGTCGCCGATTCCTCACCCTCAGCATCTCGTGTCGCCGCTGCTTGCACCGCATCGGCTGCAGCGCCGAGCCGAGCAAGGAGCGCGTCCCAGTCGCCTGCCCCCTTGTTCGGGAACTCCGCGAATTCGTGCTCGGGGGAGCCGGGCGGAAAGCGGTGCACCATTCGGCCGAGAAACCCGTCGCACACGTCGAGTCGACGCTCAGCGGTGAACCGTCCGACCCGCGTTTCGTGCATGGCGATCGCGATCTTCACGGACCCGCCGGCCGCGATGAGCAGCCGGCGCGCCTCCTCACGCTCCAATCCCGTGACCGCTTCGACCGTGCGCAGGCTTCGATCCACGAGCTTCCGGCTCACCGCGCGGAGATCCACCATGAGGTTCCCGTATACCTTGCCGAGCCGGATCATCACGCCGGTTGAAATGGTGTTGAGGACGAGCTTCGTGGCCGTCCCGGCTTTAAGACGGGTAGAACCGGCGATCGCCTCCGGCCCGGTCAGCGGCGTGATCACGTAGTCGATGCGGCGCGCGATGTCTTCGGGCGGCGGCGTGCAGGACAACAGGCCCGTGCGGGCTCCGGCTTCCCTCGCGGCATCCAGTGCCGCGTGCACGTAGGGCGTCGTGCCGGAGGTAGCGATGCCGAGCAGGAAGTCGGCGGTGCCGATACGCGCCTCGCGGACTGCTGCCACCGCTGCCTCCCCGTCGTCTTCCACGCCCTCGCGGCTGCGCACGAGCGCCTCCGGGCCCCCGGCGATGATCCCCTGCACGGTCTCGGGATCGCTGCCGAACGTGGGAGGACATTCGGAGGCATCCAGCACACCCAATCGACCGCTGGTGCCCGCCCCGATATAGAACAGCCGGCCACCGCGGCTCAGCCGTTCGGCCGCGTCCGCGATCACAGCGGCGATCGCCTTCTCCTGGGATGCGACGGCACTCGCCACCGTGCGGTCCTCCTCATTGAGGAGCCGGACGATCTGCAGGGGAGACGCGTCGTCAATCCCCGCGGTGCGCGGATTGAACGCCTCGGTCAGTCGAGTGTCCCGCAGATCCAGGACCCGAACCTTCCCTCTTTGCCGCTTCTTCACGCCTCGGATACGTTGGCTGCCGTTGATGAATCGATGACTTCGACGTCTCTGACGAGGAACGCCCCAAGCTAATGACGGACCCGGCAGGCCGACAGAACGCTGAAGAGCGGATCCGCGCGATCACGGCGCGGCTCGCCACGGTTCATCCGGCGACCCGGAAGATCCGTCGTAATCCGCTCGACGAGCTGGTCCTGACGATCCT
>Ga0255057_10000389_pt1 | contig 25047 bp, 22 predicted proteins | sample Cases_109_6_MG_FD_189022 | JGI IMG/M metagenome (GOLD analysis project Ga0255057, IMG submission 189022) | Seawater microbial communities from Amundsen Gulf, Northwest Territories, Canada - Cases_109_6 | ecosystem: Environmental > Aquatic > Marine > Gulf | place: Canada: Northwest Territories... | reverse complement strand
ATGTGACCGATGTGGGGGAGCCCAAGAAGGAGAGGAGGTAATCCTTCTCGGAAGGCAGGGTGACCAAGCATTCTCGGCCGATGAGTGGGCAGCGCGCCTTGGTACGATTTCCTACGAGATCCTCTGTAATATCAGTAAGCGAGTCCCCCGTACCTACCTTTGGCAGGGAAAGATTCTCGGCGCCTGAAATTCGTCATCTTCCTGACAATAAGACATATTGGCTTGCCAAACGGACCAGAGATTTTACCCTTCAAAAATGTTGGCTTAGGTGCACCTATTCTTACAATCACCCCGTCCTAGTTGGCTCAAATCCATTTCAGGCATAGAAATCAGCTAGAATTCAAGAGGTTGCAAGAGTCACGGGCATCTCTCATGGCCGTCTGTTTGCGTGCTCCTGGACGCAAATTAATCTCTGCGTATCTGGCACCCCCCTTGCACAAATTCGGTTATGAACTTTCGGTAAGGAGGGACCATGAAAAGCCGTCGCATCGCGGCCGTTGAGGACGATCCCAAGCAGGATGGGCAAGACCTCAACGAATTCAACGAAGAGGAGATCAGGCAGCTTGGGGAGAGGGGGATCACCCCGTACCACCTGGCCCGTTTCCTCGAGTCCCTTCGGAACAATCTGGATCCATCCTCTCTTCGGAGGGTTATGATCCTTTTTGACGAGAGTCAGGGGGAGGAGCAATGTTATCGCGAGTGCGTGTAATTCCTTTCGCGAGGTTCTATGTTACGCTGAGCCGCGCCCTCCGCGGCGTAGGCAGTTCGGCGTTCGTGTGTCGGCTAGAGAGGGCCTTGCAAGTAGCAACTGCGAACGAGAGTGTCGTGGAAGGTGTCTTGCTTGGTCTTGGGGCAGCGACACTCTGTTTTATGCTCGCGTATGCCATCTTCGTTCTGATCTATTGCCAAGCTGGCTTCTTTACCATGGGACTTGGCTAACTCCTCAGGGATCACATCAAGAATTCACTGGGCAAGATTCCACTCTCACATAGCAATCCTTTCCCACCCCTACAAAAAATAGGAATGAAATTTGCTGTGGTATGATTCTTACGGGCCCATCAGGTCGTGCGAAGCAGAGGGGGTACATGGAAGTGTTAAGGGATCTCGAGATCCTCATCCTTTCCCGTTGTCCAATCATCGCCGTTGAGACCTACGAAGAGGAGCGGATTGAAGAGGGTCTCAAGGGTGTTGCGGCAAAACTCGGTATCCCCCTCTTTGTCTGGACGGTCACCGGAGGGCTCGAGCGTGCCGGAGAAGGCAACCCGATCTACGATAGCAAACATCCCCTCAAGGCTCTGGGTAACGTGACCGCCATCCCGGGTGAAGGGATCTACCTCTTCAAAGACCTGCACCGGTATTGGGGTGAGGCCGAGGTGGTCCGCCAACTTCAGGACCTCGCCAGGCCCTTTGCCAAGGATCGCAGGGCCCTCATCATCACCGCACCACAAATCACCCTTCCCCCCGAGCTGGAAAAGCTCGCGGCTTTCTTCAGGATGGACCTTCCCACTGAGAAGGAGCTGAAGCTCCTCGCGAAGAACGTCGTCAAGAATCTCTCCCGAGAGCACAGGATCAAGGTGGAGATTTCGTCCGATGAGTTCGACCGGCTGGTGGAAGGGATGAAGGGGCTCACGCTGTTTGAGGCGGAGCGGGCCCTGACCAAGGCGATTCTCCGCGATCTAGCTCTGACACGCAGAGACCTCGAGGTCATCATCGAGACCAAGAGAGAGCTGCTCGAGAAGGAGGGGGTTCTGGAGTACTTTCCCCCCGAAGATGGTATGGCCGAGATCGGAGGACTTGGCAGGCTCAAGCGGTGGCTTGCCAAGCGGAAGAAAGCCTTTACTCCCGAGGCCAAGCGATTTGGCGTTCCACCCCCAAAGGGTATTATCCTCTTGGGAGTGCAGGGCTGTGGCAAGAGCATGGCTTGCAAGGCAGTGGCGAGGGAGTGGGGGCTGCCGCTGCTCAAGATGGAGCCGGGACGACTCTACGACAAATACGTTGGCGAGTCGGATAAAAACCTCGACAAGGCCCTGAAGATGGCAGAACGCATGGCTCCCTGTGTGCTGATGATTGATGAGATCGAGAAAGGCTTTTCCTCGACGGGAAGTTCGGAGGCGGATGCCGGGCTCTCCAAGCGGATCTTCGGCCGGCTCTTGGGGTGGCTGCAGGAGCGGAAAGGTCCCGTATTTGTCGTCGCCACCTGTAATCAGATTGCAGGATTGCCGCCGGAACTGATGCGCAAGGGGCGCTTTGATGAAATTTTCTTTATCGACCTGCCTCACGCGGACGCCCGGAAGGAAATCTTTACTGTTCACTTAAAGAAGCGAAAGCGCAATCCCGCAGCCTTTGACTTGGGCGCGCTCGCTCAGGCATCAGAAGGGTTTAGCGGCGCCGAGATCGAGCAGGCCGTTGTCTCTGCTCTCTACACCGCCTTTTCCCGTGACACCGATGTCGATACCTCCCTCCTCATTGATGAACTTAAGGCCACCACACCCCTCTCCGTGACCCGGGAGGAGGACATCACAGCCCTCCGCGCGTGGGCGCGGGGCCGGACGGTGATGGCAAGCTGACTTTGCACGCGTCGATTCTTGCGATTGCCCGGGACCTGCTCTTCTGTGGCTGACGGCTCGACTGAGCTCGCCGAAGTCTGCTGACAGCCGATAGCTAACTGCTGCAGCTCTAGGCGGGACGGGCGAGAAGAATAACAAGCATCCACGAGAAGTGAAAGTCGCCGCCTACCTCGCGGATGCGGAAAGCTTCCCGGACCGCGGGGGAGGCCTCGGTGAATCGCCGGCGGAGTTCGGCCACCACGTCGGGAGGGGAACCCGAAGTTCGAACCCAATCCGAAAAAACCAATTCAGTCCGGTGGGAAGTCGTCAGCTCCTCCAGGGTGAACCCCGTGTCCGCAACAAACCTCCGCCACTCTGAAGGCGTGTAATTCCGCACATGGGTGGGGTCCCGAAGCCGCTCGATCTCTTGGTGCCATATGTAAGGCTCCGGTTCTTCCGGACTGGAGGAGTCCGTCAGGGCGAAGCGCCCCGTGGGACGGAGGATCCGATGGATTTCTCGAAGGAAGGCAGGGACCGAGGCGAAATGGTGGGGGGCAATGCGACAGGTGGTGATGTCAAAGGTTTGGTCTCGGAAGGGCAGCGCCTCGGCAGCTACTTGAAGGAAGCGAATGTTTCGGAGTTGCCGCTCGACTGCCAAGCGCCGGGCCTCTTGTAGCATCTTTGTTGTGATATCGGTGGCCACCACCTCGCCCGCGGCTTCGGCGAATGCAAAGGCGGTAAACCCTGTCCCCGTAGCAATGTCCAGGACCCGATCAGCGGATGTGGGCTTTCCCCAATTTACCATCACCCCCAGGCTTGTTCCTGTCGCATGGGGGCGGCTCACCGCATAACGGGCAGCCTGATGGCCGAACTGTCGCTGGACCGCTTTTTCGGGGCTGTCTTTCTTCATACGTCGAAGATATCACCTCAGTCAATATGGGGCAACTTTGCCCTCCCCACCCTTGAGTTTGAGAATCTCCCCGGCGGTAACGTTGAGGAGGTTCTTTCGCTGTGATACAGTCAGCCGGGCAGGAGTGAAAAGTGATTTCGGAAGCTCGCGAACACTTAGCAGCCGCCCGGGAAGCGGCAAAAGAGGCGGGTCGGATCCTCATGGAAGGATTCGGCCGCCGTCCGGAGGTCTATTACAAGGGGCGGATCAATATCGTCACCGAAATCGACCGCCGGTCGGAGGCTTCCATTGTCGCATTTCTGCACCGTCGCTTCCCTGACTACACCATCCTTTCCGAGGAGGGTCAGGGGTACGAAGGGAAGGGTGGGGCGAGCTGGATCGTCGATCCCCTTGATGGGACCACCAACTATACCCACGGATTTCCCTTCTTTGCGGTCAGCATAGCGCTGCAGCAACAGGGTCAGCTTCGTTGTGGAGTAGTCTATGATCCTCTCAGGGAGGAGTGGTTCACGGCCATTCAAGGGGGTGGCGCCTCCCTCAATGATGAGCCGATTCACGTCTCCGAAACCGACGTGCTGGTCGAGGCGCTTCTCTGTACCGGCTTTCCGTACGAACTGAAAGAACATTTCGAGATGAACCTGAACCACTTCCGGAATTTCAGCATGCGGGCCCTGGCCGTGAGGCGTCCCGGCGCTGCGGCCTTAGACCTTTCGTATGTGGCGGCGGGGCGGCTCGACGGTTTTTGGGAGTTCCAGCTCAAGCCCTGGGATATGGCTGCGGGCACCCTCCTGATTATGGAGGCAGGAGGAACCGTCACCGACGCCGGGGGCAGCCCCCTGAATGTCTTCGGTGACGAAATCGTAGCCTCCAACTCGCGAATCCACCAGGCAATGCTCGATGTCCTTGCCCTTCCTCCCGCCTGAACCTCTCCGGCAAGTAGGCGTCTTGAGGCGGACCACCTCAGAACCGTTTGTCTAGCCCGCATTATTCACGAACGGAGTGTCTTCGTGAATAATGCGCCTGCAGGTGCGGGCTCGGCCGCAGCTGCATGTTTCGATCCCGCCGCTGCGGCGGGACTCAAGGCTAGCCCTGAGCCACGCCCCGCAAACGCGGGGCGGAGTCGAAGCCCGGAGGGCAGATTATTCACTTCTATGTGAATAAGCCGGGCTAGGGCACCCACAGGTCGGCCAGGGTTTTGGGACAGCCCCGGAGTTCCTGCCGGTAGTACCGTGGTAGCAGTGCCTTGGAACCACCTGATTTTCCTGGGGCAGGCGGGGTGGATCTGATTAGCAATCAGTAGGTCGGAAGGCTAGCCACCGATGTCATAGAAGGTCTCTCCTTCTGTGATCCCCCCCTTTTCCGAACGTTTTGCCGTACGTCAAACGAGGTCTCTTCCCGAGGGGGAAGGTTTACGGCATAGTGGATTTGTCTATGCAAACCATGGTAGTTTCGACGAGGGGGAAAACAGGGCCAGCATTGATTGACATTCCAAGGCCTTTCTAATAGCGTATCGACATTGTTCTCAACCGCACCCTATGGGCAAGCCCGAACGGACGAGCCATCACTCAAGGTGTAAACAGGTGCGTTTATCGTGTTGATCGTGGGCGTTGGACAGCTGGAAGACGCGGTGAGCTGCAGCTTGTGCCATAGGCGGCAAAAGGAAAGGGGGAGGGAACGTCGGTGAAAGGCAGGACCCCAAAGCAGTTTCATCTCATTATGATCAAGCCATCACATTACGATGATAATGGCTACGTGATCCAATGGATTCGTTCTTCCATCCCGTCAAACACCATGGCAGCGATCTACGGCCTCGCCTTGGATTGCGCCGAGCGGAAAGTCCTTGGTGACGATGTTCAGATCACGCTCACGGCGCACGACGAGACCAATACCCGTATCAAGGTAAGACGTCTGGCCCGATTGGTGCAGAAATCGGGCAGGTATGGTCTGGTCGCGCTGGTCGGCGTACAAACCAATCAATTTCCCAGAGCCGTGGACCTCGCGCTTCAATTTCTCGATCAGGGCGTCCAGGTGTGCATCGGCGGTTTTCACGTGAGTGGCTGCCTCGCCATGTTGCGTGATGTCCCGCGGGATCTACAGGCGGCAATGGATCACGGCATTTCACTTTATGCCGGTGAACTCGAGGGGCGGCTGGAGAACTTGCTCCAGGATGCGTACGGCAAACGATTGAAGCTACTCTATAACTTCATAGAGGATCTGCCGAGCCTCGACGGGCGGCCCGTGCCGTACCTCCCAGCCCGCCTCATTCACCGGATGTCGGGGACACGAACCAGTTTCGACGCAGGCCGCGGCTGTCCCTTTCTGTGTAGCTTCTGCACCATCATCAACGTCCAGGGACGCAAATCCCGCTATCGCACTCCGCGTGACATCGAGGAGATCATCAGGACCAACGTCGCCCAAGGCATTAATAAGTTCTTCATAACCGATGATAACTTCGCCAGAAACAAATTTTGGGAAGATCTGTTCGACCGGTTGGGCGAGCTACAAGAGGAAGATGGCATCGACTTCAAGATCACCATCCAGGTCGACACCCTCTGTCACCAGATCCCGCGTTTCATCGAGAAGGCGGGACGCGCGGGTGTCGACAGGGTTTTCATCGGTCTCGAGAGCATTAATCCGGAGTCCCTAGAGGGATCGAGAAAACACCAAAACGACATCACCAAATATCGGGACATGCTGCATGCATGGCACAGCATCGGTGCGCTCACGTTTGCCGGATACATCCTGGGTTTTCCCGCTGACACGGCCGAGAGCATTCTGAGGGACATTCGCATCATCCAGCGGGAACTCCCGGTCGATTTACTGGAATTCTTTATCCTCACCCCCCTTCCTGGATCGCAAGACCACAAAGAGCTCTACGAACGCGGTGTGCCGTTGGATCTGGACATGAACAATTACGATACAATCCACGTGACCGCCCCTCACGCCCGAATGTCGAAGCAGGAGTGGTTAGACGTGTACGAAAAGGCATGGGACACGTACTACACGCCGGATCATGTCGAGGCGGTCGTGCGCCGAGCGAGGGAATGGGGCGTCAGCGCGAATAAGATCAAGTGGATGATGCTGTCATTCCACGCCGCTGCCAAGATCGAACGCGTACACGCGCTGGATGCCGGCCTCTTTCGACGTAAGTACCGACGCGATCGACGGCGAGGCCTGCCCTTGGAGAATCCCCTGATCTTCTACGGCGGGTACCTGTGGGAAATCGCCGATAAACTCATCCGTTTCCTGGGGATGTACAGGGACTATCAGCGGGCTTTCCGTCGGGCCATGAAAGGTACATCACGACCCGCCGCCACGGATGTGGCCATGCAGCCGGTTCAGGCAAAGGAACTGGATGAATTCGAGCTCTTCACGGTGACGGATGCGGCCAGATCTGTGGCGCATAAGGCCAAGCAAAAAGCAGAGAGGAGAAAGGCGGCCGCAGCACGCTGAACAAGCCGCTCATGGCCGGCTAGGCGATCGGGCTGCCCGAGCGGGACTAGCAAGCGAGGCCGATCAGTCTTGATCGGTTGCCCCTAGGGTGCGTTTTTGGGGCACAAAAGGGTACGTTTTGCCGCGTCCTGCACACCCAAACACTTGAAGTTATTGATTTTGCTTACCCTGGCGCAGGATTCGTAATCAGCAGGTCACACAATTCGTACGCCTGACCCCGATCATGACCCCGATCACTTCCTCCGTCGGATAGTGGCTATATTTTTTCCTGCTGTTTTTGATCGCAATTCACTCCGGGAAATATGAATGTACCGATTGGGAGGAATGCTGAATGAAGCAGTTGAACGTCTCTAAGATTTTTGAAGAATTTAATAAGGACGGGATCCTAACTCAGATGGAAGGTAAGGACGTCCAGGTTAAAAGCGTAGCTGCTGCAGATGATTGTGGACCAGGGGACCTTGTTTTTGCTGAAGAAAAAATCTATGCAAAACTTGTCGTCGAAAGGGGTGCCTCAGCAGTGGTGACCTCCCCGAAGCTTGTCAAAGAAATTGGGGGTACCCAGCAGATCACCATTCTGACGAGCCCCAATGTCAAGCTTGCAAGAGCCTTAATTTGTCAAAAGTACTTCGATCGTGAACTTCGTCAAGCGGATGAGCCCAGTATCCATCCTTCGGCGGTGATTCATGAGAGTGTCGAGGTTCCCAAGGATGTCGTCATTGGACCGCGCGCGGTGGTTGGACCTCGTGTGCGGCTCGGCGATCACTGTGTTCTGATGTCAAACGTGGTCGTTGAAGAAGATGCTGTCATTGGGGACCATGCAATTCTCCATCCTTCGGTCGTGGTTGGATTCGGTTGCCGCGTCGGACAAAACGTCATTATTCGGTCGGGCACGATCATTGGCTCTGAAGGCTTTGGGTTTGCACAAGACGAGAAGAGAAAACACCACCGGATTCCACAGATGGGGAAGGTGGTCATCGAGGACCGTGTGGTGATCGGAGCCAACTGTTGCATCGATCGCGGGACCTTCCACGATACGCGAATCGGGGCGGGAACAATTATGGATAATCTTTGCCACATCGCGCATAATGTTGAGACCGGGGAAGACTGTATTCTCATGGCTATGACCTGTATTGCCGGCTCGACCCGCTTGGGCAACCGAGTAATTACTAGCGGTCAGACCGGCATCCTTGATCATGTTGATGTCACCGACGACACGGTGCTTTTGCACCGCGCGGGTGTCACGAACGACGTTAAGAAGCCAGGGTTGTATGGCGGGGCGCCTATTCAACCGCTTAGGGAGCATATGAAGAACCAAGCCGTGGTCCGCCGCTTGAGCGACATGCGCGCTACGATCATGGAACTTAAAAAGAAAGTGACCGATTTGCAGTCAACGGAATAGGCAGACGAAATAAGCCAGCCCATTACTGCCAAGACGTCTTATTCGGAACAGGAAGTGCTGAGTTATTGTCTGCAGGATCATCGGACGAAACGGCGATTGCCAGCGCTTCCTCTTCTTATGTTCGACCGAGTTCCGGAGATCCACAAGGAAAAGGGGAAATTTAACAGAGGTTTGATCTTTGCCTGTGCATGGGGTCAAGTCTGCTCTTGACTCATCTTTGGTCAAGCGTGACGAAATCGTCGCCTCCAACTCGCGAATCCACCAGGCGATGCTCGATGTCCTTGCCCTCCCCCCCACCTGAACCTCTCCGCGCAACGAGGCGCCCCAGGCGGACCGCCTCAAGGCCCTTTATGTCTCCCTCCAACCTTTCCTTCAGCGGGCGAGGCGCTTGAAAAGCTGCTCCAGGGGGAGGGCGTTCAGAACGTCTTTTTTCTCGATCCAAGCGCGTCGGGCGGTGGCGCCCCGGAGAGACCTGCTTCAGCCGAGGAGGAAGATGGCAGGGGATTGGGAACCCTCAGGTCTCCTGGATATACACACTCTTGATATCGGTATAGAAGTTGATCGTGTCGTCGCCGACCTCGCGGGCGCCATAGCTCGAATGTTTGTACCCCCCGAAGGGGAAATTGGAAAATCCTCCGAGCCCTGGCCGGTTCACATGAATCATGCCGGCCTCGATCTTGTCGACGAAGGTGAAGGCCTGACCGATATCTCTGGTGAAAATAGAGGCGCAGAGGCCGTAGTCCACCGCGTTGGCGACCGTGAGGGCTTCCTCGAGGTCACCCACCTCGATGAAGCTGAGCACCGGTCCGAAGACCTCCTCCCGGGCAATTTCGTGCTCAGGGCGAACATCGCCAATAATCGTAGGGACGTAGAAGTGGCCGTTGCGAAGCTCTTCGGGCTCGGAACCCCCCACAACCACCTTTGCCCCTTCCTCACGAGCCCGCTGAACAAAACCCTGCACGTCCCGGAGGCGGGCTTCGTCCACCAGTGGTCCCATTTGCACCTCTGGACGATCGCCCGGACCCACGCGGATGGCTTTTGTCCCTTGAGCCAAGCGCTCGACAACCTCCGTGGCAACTTTCCGGTCCACGATCGCTCGGCTGGTGGCTGTGCACCGCTGACCGGTCGAGCCGAAGGCTGCAGTGAGCAGCGCCTTCACAGCGCTTTCCAGATCTGCATCCCTCAAGATGATTTGCGGGTTCTTTCCACCCATCTCGAGCTGGACCTTGGCAAGGCGCTGGGCCGCCGCCGCATGAATGGCCATGCCGACCTTTGTTGAGCCAGTAAAAGAGATCCCCCGGATCAAGGGGCTATTGACGAGTTCAGTTCCCACTTGTGTCCCGCCGTGCACCAAGTTCAACACCCCAGGCGGCAGGCCTGCCTCTTGAAAGATCTCGACCACCCGGGTGGCGGTCGCGGGCGTCAGGGGCGAGGGCTTTAAGACCACCGTGTTACCGCACACCAGGGCCGGTGCGATCTTCCAGCAGGGAATGGCGACCGGAAAGTTCCAGGGGCTGATGGCGGCCACCGGGCCGATGGGCCGACGGGTGGTAAAGCAGAAGACGTGGGGGACCTCGGTCGGCAGGGTCTGTCCGCCTAACCGCCGGCCCATTCCCGCAGCAAACTCCATAACATCAATGCCTCGCTGCACTTCTCCCCGCGAATCGCTGAGGATCTTTCCTTCTTCGCGGGTGAGCAGTTTGGCAACCTCTTCCATATGCGACTCGAGCAGCTGTGCGGCCCGCAGCACGATCTTGCCCCGCTCAGGGGGAATGGTACGCCGCCACGTCTGAAATGCGTCGGCTGCCGCCTGGATAGCCCGCCGGGTATCCTCGGTTGATGAATCCGGCGCGGTGGCGACCACATCGCGGACGTTAGCAGGATTCAGTCGCCGAATCCCCTCGACCCCCCGATGCTCCCATTTGGATCCGATGAGGTTTCCACACCGAATGGTTGTATCTCCGGCACCCATGTGCTTTCTCCCTTAAAGAAATTGTTCTTTTCTGGCCGTTCGATTGTTCTCATGAGGTCATGACCAACTTATCTTCCGGCCCCATGTCTGTCAAGGATACGGTTGTGCTCCAAGATGGCCGGATTCTCATGCCCTTCTGACAGAATGTCAGACCCCTATCCTTTTCTGTTCTGTATGCACATCTTCTGACGAGAGAGAGATCGTAGAAACTGAACATATACGCTCGTGGCTGCCAAAACGACACTGGCACTCTCGTTGCTCAACTGTGAGTGAGGAGAATCCCCATCGACTCCTTCTTCTCTCGCCGGGTTCGCGTGAAAGGAGACCATGGTCTTGCAAGCCCAACGCTCTATCTTGGTCGTTGATGATCATCCCGGGGTCCGGGAGCACTATCGGTCTCTCTTGGAGGCGGATGAATTTCACGTGGTCGAGGCCAGCAACGGCGCCGAGGCCCTGGTTTGGTTTCTCAGAGAGACGGCAGATTTGGTCATTCTTGATTTGAGGATGCCCGTGTTGGACGGTCGGAGTTTCCTCGAGTACCGGCGGCGGCTGGCAAAAATTCGGGAGGTTCCCGTCCTGGTGATAACCTGCTGGCTCGATGATCCCGGGGTCCACCAGGACCTCCTGCGGCTCGGGGCGGATCGGGTGTTGCAAAAGCCCGTCCGGCGTGAGGACCTCCTCGGCGCCGTGCAGGAGACCTTCGTCAGACCCCACCGCCCGGCCGTTGTACCTCCTGAGACAGCCACGGAGGCCGGGAGGCGTCAGGATGCCCGGGTGGCCTTCAGCGTCCCCATTCGGATCCGCGGACGCTCGGCCGCCAATATACCCGGCAGACTCCATGACCTGAGCGCCGGCGGTCTCGGTGCGTATTTTCCTGATCGGCTCCTGCACGGAGAGCCAATCACCGTGAGCCTCGACATCGATGGGGGGACCCTGGCCTTGACGGGGTTTGTGCAGTGGGCCGACGAAAGAAGGACGACCATGGGATACCGCCACGGCATTCGGTTCACCCAGAGGCAGGAGCAGACCTTCCCCTTGTACACCTATTCATTCTTCCACGAAATCTCGCACGCCTCTTCACACCGGGCAACATCCTAAGAGCCACCTCCTCTGTCACTTGATGGCCCCGACGGTAAAACCAGCGATGAAGCGGTCGACGAAGAAGTTATACACGATGGCGATAGGGACGCTGGCGATAAAGCAGCCGGCCATCAATGAGCCCCAGAAGTAGACATCCCCGCGGACGAGGAACGTGGGGACACCGACGCTGACGGTGAACTTCGATGCGGCGGTGATGAAGGTCAGGGCATAGACGAACTCCTGCATGACCAGCGTAAAGGTGAAGATCACTACGGTGAGCATCCCGGCCACGGACATGGGGATGACGACCTTCACGAAGGCCCCGAGGCGGCTGAGTCCATCAACCATGGCCGCTTCCTCGATGTCATGGGGGATCGCCTTGAAGAATCCCATCATCAGCCAAGTACAGAAGGGGACCGTGAAGCTCGGATAGACCAGCACGAGCGACCAGAGAGAGTCCTGAAGGCCCAGGGTGCCGATGACCCGCGAGAGAGGAATGAACAGGAGGGTCGGGGGGACCAGATACGTCAGGAAGATGCCGATCCCGAGCTGTTCCCCTGCCCGCCCCGTCAGCCGGGCCAGGGCGTATCCGGCCGGGACCGCCAGGAGCAACGTGACGGCGACCACCAGCATGCCCACCCACGCGGTGTTCCAGAGCCATTGGGCGTACAGGGTCTCTTCGAAGAGAAGCTTTAAATGTTCGAGGGTCGGGGGGTCGTTGAAGAGGAACGGGTTGTTATTGGTGTTCAGAAGGTCGCGCGTCTCCTTGAAGGTCGTGATCACCATCCAGTAAAACGGAAAAGCGGCAAACGTGGCGAACGCTGCCACGATACCGAAGTGCCCCCCCTTGGCTCCCCACGCCTTGAGTTTGTGCAGACCCGAAGGCATCTCAGGTCACCTCCGCACGCCGGGCTACGCGGAGAAGCAGGATGGCGCTCGCCGCGAGGACCGGGAAGAGGAACAGCGCGATGGCGGCCCCCTGGGCGAGGTCGCCACCGTCGATGCCGGTGAAGAAGGCCCAACTGGCGAGGACCTGGGTCATATCGTAGGGGCCGCCGCGGGTCAGCACGTAGATCACGATCATATCGGTAAAGGCAAAGACCATGCCGAACAGGACGGCCACGAGCATGATCGGCATCACGAGGGGGATCGTGATCTCGAAGAGATGGCGCCAGAATCCGGCGCCATCGACGGCGGCCGCATCGTGGATGTCCTGGGGGATGGAGCTGAGTCCGGCCAAAAGGATGACGGTCGCCAAGGGGAGCAGCCGCCAGACGTGGACCGTGATGACAGAAGCCATTGCCAAGTTGGGCTGCCCGAGCCAGATGGGCCACGTGTGGGGTCCGAAGATCCCCACGGCCCGGAGCGTCCAGTTGATGATGCTGTAGATCGAATCGAGGATCCAGAGCCAGCCGATGCTACCGAGCGAGATGGGGGCGACCCAGGGAAGCAGGATCAAGAGCCGCACGAACCACTTGCCGCGGAAGTCCTTGAGGAGTGCGAGCGCGAGGACCTTTGCCAACACCAAAACGATGACATTCGAGACAATGGCAAAGACGAAGGTGTTCCAGAGGGCCTGTTGGAAGGTGGGATCCTGGATCACGTTTTTGAAGTTCTCGAGCCCGACGAACGCCATGCTCTGGCTGCCGACGGTGATGTCGCTGACGCTGTAAAAGAGCGCCAGGAAGAACGGAAAGCCGACCACGGCGACAATAAAGAGGATGGCGGGGCCGATCATTAGCCGGCCGAGCCACTTCTCGCTATCGAGGAAGTGGTCGAGCCGGCTCACGCGAGCTTCCTCTGCCATAGCCACCGCTCTCGCCGGAGCTTCCATTCCGTCTCTCTCTTACAGGGGCCGTGGATCCGTCCGCAGCCCGGTGGTCGGGTCGAAGAACTTCAGGTCCTTGCTCTTAACCGCAAATTCGTACGTCTCGCCCTGCTGAATGGGGAGGGTCATCGTGGAAGGAAGATCGGCAATGATCTTCTCGTGGGGATACGGATCGCCGAGGACCCCGTACACCAGCCGATCTGCTCCCAGGTGTTCCACTCGGGTCACCTGGAACTGAAAGGTCGCCAGGTTGTCTTGTGCCTCATGGACCTGTGTTGGGAGAAAATCCTCGGGGCGGAAGCCAAGGATGTAATCATCCCTCTCCACAAGGTTCATGGGCGGGGACCCCAGGAAGCCTGCCACAAAGGTATCGGCAGGCTCTTTATAGACTTCCTGGGGTATTCCGAGCTGCCGGACCTTCCCGTGGTTCATCACGGCGATGCGGTCCCCGAGGCCCATGGCCTCGATCTGATCGTGAGTCACATAGATCGTGGTGGTCCCGATCCGTTTCTGGAACTGCTGGAGCTCGTCGCGGGCAGACGTCCTGAGCTTGGCGTCCAGATTGGACAGCGGCTCGTCCAGCAGGAAGAGGGCCGGCTCCCTGACCATCGCCCGGGCCAGCGCCACCCGCTGGCGTTCTCCACCTGAAAGCTCCCGGGGTTTCCGTTGGAGGAGCTTCTCGATCCCGAACATCGAGGCGACCCACTCTACCTTTTTCGGGATGGTGTCTCTGGTCACGCCCTGGGCCTTGAGGGGAAAGGCGATGTTCTTAAAGACCGTCATGTGAGGGTAGAGGGCATAGCTCTGAAAAACCATGGCGATCTTCCGGGCCCGCGGGGGGAGCTCGTTGACGATCTGCCCGCCAATGAGCACGTCACCGGAGGTCTGTTTCTCGAGTCCGGCGATCATCCGGAGCAAGGTGGTCTTTCCGCATCCGGATGGTCCCAGCAGGACGAGGAATTCCCCCTCCTTGGTGGAGAGGTCAACCCCGTCCACCGCCTTGACGTCCCCGAAGTACTTCTTGATGCCTCTGGTCTCAACTGTTGCCATAGGTGGTCGGTTCTCTGTCGTTGGCCGTGTCCCGCGCCGGCCTAACAGAGAAAGAGGCTCCGCGAATCGGAGCCTCCCTCCCGTTGCGCCGGACAGTTCCCGCCATCTGAGACTAAATCATCCCTTTCGCCTTCCACTTCTTCCAGATTCCTTGGCACTTCTTATGGGCCTTCGCGAGGGCATCCTCGGGGGTTTCCGCCCCGGTGGCCGCCTTGGCGAACATCGTATTGATGATCCAGGTGCTGAACACCTCGTCGATGGCCGCGTTGGCGTAACCCGGGTAGCCGACGTTGGTCGCCCAGTCGAGGACATCCTCGAGCACCTTGTACTTCGTGGGCGGCTTGGCCTTGGGATCGTTGGAGACGAGCTTCTTCAGATCGGGCACGGTATCGGGGAAGCAGGGGAAGTTATAATATTCGCTCTCGATGAACGCCTGCTTGAAGTTGCTGATGTAATCGACGAGGAACTGCTTGGCCCCCTCGATATTCTTGGCGAACTTCCAGATGACGTAGACATTCATCACGTGCTCCAGCCCGATCGCGCGAACCGGGCCCTTGGCCGCCTTTCCCAGCCAGATGTTATCCGCGACGGCGATCTTCTTGTTCTCGCCGGTCCGGGTGATCGAAATCGCGTTGAGCGCCAGCGAGCCCTTCCCCGCCAGCATGAAGCGGTTGTTCGAGGAGGGATCCCAGGCGAGGACCTCGGGGTCATGGCCTCCTGGAAGAGGGCCTTGACGAACTTGAGGGCCTCGAGCGTCTGCTTCGAGTTGAGGACCAGGTTGCTGTCCTCGTCCTGGACCGAGGACCCGAAGGAGTACATGATGGTCCGCATGGCCATGCCGGTGTCGATCTCGGCGGAGAGGCCGATCCCCACGGGAATGCCGTGTTTCTTCTTGATCTTGGCCCCCCCTATCCGGATGTCGTCCCAGGTGTTGGGAGACATCCCGACACTGTCCCACAGGTCCTTGCGGTAGTTGATGGGGTCGGGGACGTAGCTGTCGGAGAAGCCGTAATACTTCTTGCTCTTGGGGTTGAACGTGCTTCGAATGGCCAGGTCAATCGGCTTGCCATACTTGCGCTCGACCTCCTGATAGATCTCCTTGTGGTCGATCACCTGATCCTCGTACACGGGCGCGGGCCACATGAAGAGGAAGAGGTCATGTCCCTTCTGGGCCGAGACCTCGGCGGCACCGCGGGCATTGATCCCACCGAGCCCGATGTTGTCCACGGTGACCTGGGTGTTATTCTTGTCCCCCCATTCCTTCACGTAGGTGCCGTTGAACCACTTGTCATACCTCGGGACGAAATGGTTCCACTGGAGGATCTTGAGTGTTTGGGTTCCCTTCTTGGCCTTGGGCTGTTCGCCGCAACCTCCTAAGAGTAAAGATGGAGCAGCCCCCGCTGCCACGGCCCCTGCTCCCGCGGTCTTGAGGAAATCGCGCCTGGAAATGATTCCCTGTTTCTTGTCCTCCATTACCCAGCCTCCTTCCTTTAAGGATGACGACACCGACTGACCTGGACTCTCCGGCTCGGCCTCTGAAGCCCTTCTGAGGTATTACCCATGTCGGGACTTCCGCGGTCTGATCAGAAGGTAGCCGGGATTACATCACGGGAACCGGAGGCTGTCAAGCTGCATCATGGCTTTCTTCAAACAATGTTTTGGAAAGGGGAAAGGACGGCGAAAAGGGTCGGGAGATCAGGGGGTGGCTTTGATTAAATCGGGAAGGCGCGGTAGAATGGCACCCTCGCGGAGGGGGGGGTCTATGGGCACGCTGCTTCAGGTGAAAGACCTGCAGACGCACTTCTTCACCCTCGAAGGGGTCGTGAAGGCTGTGGACGGGGTGTCTTACGACATCCGCGAGGGAGAGACGGTCGCCTTAGTGGGCGAAAGCGGCTGCGGGAAGTCGGTGAGTGCCCTCAGCATCATGCGGCTGGTGCCGTATCCGCCGGGTCGCATCGTGGGTGGCGAGATCTGGTTTCACGGGAATGACCTCCTGACGGTGAACGCTGAAGAGATGAGACAAGTGCGGGGGAAGGAAATCGCCATGATCTTTCAAGAACCCATGACGTCGCTTAATCCCGCGCTCACCATCGGCCGGCAATTGACCGAAACCCTCGAGGCGCATCTGGATATGCCGACCTCCGATGCGCTCCATCGAGCAGCTGAGCTGCTCCGGATGGTGGGTATCCCTGAGCCTGAGCGACGTCTGCCTCAGTATCCGCACCAGTTCAGCGGCGGCATGCGGCAGCGAGTGATGATCGCGATGGCCCTGAGCTGTAATCCCAAGCTGATCCTCGCCGATGAGCCGACCACCGCCCTGGACGTAACAATACAGGCCCAGATCCTCGAGCTCATGAAGGACTTGAGCCAGCGGTTTGGGGTGGCCATGATCATTATTACCCACAATCTGGGGGTCGTAGCCCGCTACGCCGATCAGGTCAACGTGATGTATGCCGGCAAGGTGGTCGAGCAGGGGCCTGCACGTGACATCTACCATAGTCCCCGTCATCCCTATACCTTAGGTTTGCTCCGCTCGGTCCCTCGGCTGGACCTCCCGCGGAAGGCGAAACTCGACCCGATTGATGGACAGCCGCCCGATCTGGCCAACCTGGGATCGGGATGCAGCTTCGCGCCCCGCTGCAGGTTTGCCATTGAGAAGTGTGCCCACGAGGTTCCGCCACTCACACCGGTGCGCGCGGGGCACCTATCCGCTTGCTGGGTGGCGGACACTTTAGCATGAGGTGGTAGAAATGGAGGAGGGCGGTCTGGAAGCTCGTGCGGGAACACAAGCGAAACCGAGGGCTGGCCCCGATGTTCTCCTCGAGGTCCGCCGCCTCTGCAAGTACTTCTCCCTCACGTCCGGCGTTATCCTCCAGCGGGTGGTGGGCCTGATCAAAGCCGTGGATGACGTTTCCTTCTTCATCCGCAAGGGAGAGACGCTCGGGTTGGTAGGCGAGTCGGGATCGGGCAAGACCACCACAGGCCGATGTATCCTCCAACTCGATCGCCCCACTTCGGGGGAGGTCTTCTTCGAAGGGAGGGACTTGGCGGGGGTGGATGAGAACGAGCTTCGGCCCATGCGCCGGAAAATCCAGGTAATCTTCCAGGATCCCTACAGCTCTCTCAATCCCCGGATGACGATTGGACAAATTGTCGGAGAGTCGCTTCTGGTGCACCGGGTAGTCCAGGGCAAGGCCGAGTATCGCGAGCGGGTGCAGGATCTGCTTTTGGTGGTTGGCCTGAATCCCGCCATGGCAGATCGGTTCCCCCACGAGCTGTCGGGGGGTCAGCGCCAACGGGTCGGCGTCGCGCGGGCCCTTTCGGTCGAGCCGAGCTTTATCGTGTGCGATGAGCCGGTCTCGGCCCTGGATGTTTCCATTCAAGCCCAGATTATCAACCTGCTGGAGGACCTTCAGGCCCAGTTTGACCTCACCTATCTTTTCATCGCCCATGACCTGTCGGTCGTCCGGCACATTAGCGATCGGGTCGCCGTCATGTACCTGGGTAAGATCGCTGAGGTGGCGGACCGCCGAGAGCTCTATGAAAACCCGCTCCATCCGTACACGAGAGCCCTGCTTGCCGCCGTGCCCATTCCGGACCCAGCGGTGGAGGCGACACGGGAGCGCGTCATTCTGAAGGGCGAAGTCCCGAGTCCGTTAAATCCCCCCTCCGGCTGTGTTTTCCATCCCCGCTGCCCCATCGCCATCCCCGAGTGTAGTCAGGTCATCCCCGAGCTCCGCGAGGTTTCAGCCAACCACTGGGTCGCCTGCATCCGGGCCGAGGGGTACGCAGCGTAAGGTGGTGGGTCGCCCGCCCAGTATCGGAACGCTGCTTGCACGCACTCTCGGATGTCAACACCTATCGACATCTCGGAAGAATAGCAAGGAGGAGTGATGCTGCGCAGCCGGTGGCTTGTTCTGATGCTCGTCGTGTTGGTTCCAATCGGCGTTGGTCTGGGAGAGGCTGTGCCAGCGGAGGGAGAAAATTACGCCTATATCGTGCGGTCGCTGAACCAGACCATGACCGCAGCGTGCAGCGGAGACGTAAGACCGGATCGTGCGGTTGTTGTCGGGGGGGTCACCGCCGAGAGTGTAAAGCCCAGCGAGGCCAAGGAACAGATCGAAAAGCAGCTGCAAGCAATACAGACATACGCCTCCCAGCAAGGCGGAACGGTTCATTTGATGGAGAGGGTTCGCGCGGTACGAGGCAATCCCCGCGATGCACGCAATCCCAAGATGGAGGAGCTTCCCTTTGTGGTCATTCAACGCCTGGAATTGGATTTTCCACTCGAAATCGATATTGACTCGGTGCTGGAGCGATTGCTGCAGCTCGGGCTCGACCGATACGGCAGGAACGTGCGTCCAACGTACCGAGGCAACACCCCCACCGTTGTCGTCCACTATCGTTTTTCACACCTCGCCGAAAAACTGAAGAGCATCCATCAGCAGTGCAAGACCCGAGCGTTGCAGCAATGGTGCGAAGCCAACACGCCGACGAGTGAACACGACGCCTGCACACAGGCCATCACCGGGATCGCTCATCGCTTGATCACGCAGAGGCTGATGCTGCAGTCTCAACCGGTGCTCCGAGAGCAAGGTGTGATTTCTCCGATTCAAATATCTTATCCTTGGAATGAGGCGCAGTTGAGTACGATCGAGCTGGTCGGTGACGTTCCATTACGGCTTCACGGAACGATCACCGTCAAGATTCCACGGCCTCAAGGCTGGTGATGCGGATCCTTGTGATGAGCCTGATGCTGGTGGTGCCGGCGACGGCGGTCGCCGGACCGACCCAGCTCTCCCTGTTGCGCACGATTCAGACGGGCACCGTGCAGCAGCTTCGAGTTGCCGAGATCATCCAGTACGCAAAGGGTGATGAGGCATCTTATCTGGACCATGTGCTAGCGCGATCGGCACTTCTGGTCCTCGACAAGGACGAGGGGTTCCCGGATTGGCCCGTCGCGAGACTGCTCGATCGGACGTTGAACCAATTACAGCGTCGTTCTCACGCGTACCATCTGCCGCCCGAGATGCCGGCTGGGTTCGGCGGGGAAGACGTGGTCTTTACCGTCGTATATGCCCTTGTGGTCACGGGGAAGACCGAGGAGGCCATCGATGTGCTCGGACGCCATCTCGATTCTGGCAGCCGCTATAAACGCGGCGTGGTATTGCAGGCACTACGCAATATCGGAAACCAGCGCGCCAACAGCCTGATCCAACAGGTGGCCAATAGCCGCGACGACCGGAATCTGGCCGAGAACCTTTTGGCGGACCACCACTACCCCTTTCTCGAGGAGTTACATCGTTACCTGCACCTGATACCGAGTCATCGGCGGGGACGGGAAGAGTTATTCGCGATTGCCGGTGAGCGCTGCAGCCGACGGGCGACGCTGGCGGTCTACTTCATGGGATTTCTGGCACCAAGCGTTGATTGGAGACAGAACGAGGCCGAGCTGGACCTGCTCCGGGATTTGATCCGTGCCCCCTGCTTTTATACCCGCTACTTTGCCATCCGCGCCCTCGCCTTACGTTCGGCCGAGTCCATCGACTTCTGGACGGAGCTCTTCAACGGAGAAGAGGATGCCTGGCAGCGTGCCCAGATCGCCAGAATCGGCTTTGCCCGCTTTGGCAAGACATTTGCCACGCCGGCACTGGCGCTGTTGAGGGGCGAGCCTGTCCAGTATGTGCAGTGGGAGCTCATGCACGGCAATATCGAGGTCCGGGAAGGGGCGCAGTTCCGCGATTACTGGGACATCTGGCAACCCCCCACGCTGCAATTTCGGCTGAACTTCTCGGAGGGGGGCGGGCGAATGGATGAGCAGGATCTCGAGGAGCTCCTGTTCTGGCTTGAAATAGGGGCTCGTCCTCGTAATCCTTGGGTGCGTAATCACATGCTGTACGGGCTGGCGAGACATATCTCGGGAAAGCAAACCAGGCGCTACCTGCGGATTTTCGACTCGCTCCCGGACAAGACCAGCCACTGGTGGGTACTCCAGAATCTCTCGGATGCCCGGGCGTTGCCGTTGCTCAGATACTGGCACACACTGGAGTCAGAGGAACAACAACGAGATATCCTCTTGAAGCTCATTGTGAGATTGGAAAACCGACGGCCGGAGTCCAGGCGGGCCGCCCGGGGTACCTGCTGCCAACCGACCAGAGAGTGTCTCATTTCCTGGATAACAACGCTTCCCGTAAATGGTCAAGATATGGAGATTACCACCGAAGAACAGGCCAAGGCTTGGCTAGCAGGAGCCGAGGGTACTTCGCTGGAGCCGGAGATCCTCTTTACGGATGCTCTTGGACGGGTCGCCCTCGTGACCAGGCATGGTGGGGAGAGCCCGGAGCGGTGGGAACACCTGTACGGATGCTGGCGTCGCGTCCAGACGATTAATTGACCTCCCGAAACGATAACTGTCCTGTGAGCAGTTGACACACGCTTCCATTCCTCGCTGCCCCGTTTTCTCTTTTTTCCCAGTTGCGTTTTCTGGCCCAGATTTATACATAGAGGAGTAGAGAACTGAGGGCGGCAGGGGGAGACGAATGAAATGAAAAAAAGCCGGCGCTTTCTCGTATCGGTGCTAGCTCTGGGAATTTTCATCGGTTACGCGCAGCAGACGTCTCGAGGTGCTGATCGGCCCGCCGCTGTCATGCCCGCAGACGACGTCGAGATGGTGTTCGTCCCGGCCGGCGAGTTCATTATGGGGTCGGACGACGCAGAGGCCGACGATGATGAAAAGCCAGTCTCGAAAGTCTTCGTCCGGGATTTGTGGATCGACAAGTTCGAAGTGACGAACGCGCGCTACCGCCGCTGCATGAAAGCCGGCGCCTGCACCCGGCCGGTCGGGCGGGCTTATGACGACTTCACAAAGGCCGACCATCCGGTCACGGTGATCAGTTGGCAGCAGGCGGTGGCGTACTGCCGATGGGCCGGGAAGCGCCTACCGACCGAGGCAGAGTGGGAAAAGGCGGCCCGGGGCACCGATGGCCGGCAGTATCCCTGGGGCAATCGCTATGAGGCTGACCGCGTGAATGCCGGTTATACAGATGGGACCACGGCTGTCGGCAGCTATCCCCTGGGAGCATCGCCCTACGGGGTTATGGATATGGCCGGCAATGTGTGGGAGTGGACGTCGTCTCTCTATAAACCGTATCCCTACGATCCGAACGACGGGCGGGAAGACTTAGATGCCCGAGGTGCTCGCGTCAACCGCGGCGGCACGTGGTATTACAACTCAAAGTACGTCCGCACGTCCCACCGGGCGAACGCCGGTCATATATATCGGCGCGCCGCCGATCTCGGATTCCGCTGTGCCAAATAGTTCTAGGCATTTCAATCCGTTCTTCTTTAGGCCTGCTACATCTCGAAGCCGATGACGGTCACGATCTCGTCGGCCCGCACCTCCCCAAGCACTCGGCTCATGGCGGCCAATAACCCCTCCTTGGTGCGACAAGAGGGTTCATGTTCATATTTCATAAGCTCGTCAGGGATGGTTTCGATCTGGGCCGCCATCACAAAGGCCACGCGCGCCTGGCCGACGACCGTATGATCCTGGCCCGGAGGGCAGACGCAAAGAGTGATGGTCTGTCCTGGAATAAGGCCTTTCCGGAACCATTCGAGGCCGCGACGGACGGTGATGTTGAGCCCTGGATGAAAGGTCCCGCTGATAAAATGGAGGGTCATGGCATACCACCAGTTGATTGAGTCCGCAGAGTACTGACGCTGCTGATCCCGGTCAAGTGCTATCCAGAAGCCCCTCGACCAGGCCCGAATCAGTCCTTGCCTTTCCCGGTGGTACGCTCTATGATCTCGTCACCGGATTTCCCCAGGAAAGTGGCGACAGCACCGCCTCTGTGTATCCCCATTTGACCTCTTACTGAGCTGGCTCCGTTCGAGTATACAAGACGTTCCTGGTGCCGCGATTAGGATTCGACACCAATGGAAGCGCTGACCCTTCACCGTTTTCATTTCGCCTTCACCATCACCTACCACTACATCTTCCCGCAGCTGACGATGGGCCTGGCGCTGCTCATCTTCGTGCTCAAAACGATGGCGCTGCGGGGGGATGCGGTCGCCAACCAGGCCGTACGCTTCTGGGCCAAGATCTTTGGCGTGACCTTCGTGATGGGTGTGATCACGGGCATCCCGATGGAGTTCCAGTTCGGGACCAACTGGTCTCGCTTCTCCGAGGCCGCCGGTGGCGTCATCGGACAGACGCTGGCCATGGAGGGAGTCTTTGCCTTTTTCCTCGAATCTGCGTTCCTCTACTTGCTTTTGTATGGTGAGCGCCGGCTCGGCCAACGCGGCCACTGGGTCGCGGCGCTTTTGGTGTTCATAGGGACGTGGCTCAGCGGCTTTTTCATCGTCTGCACGAACGCCTGGATGCAGCATCCGGTCGGGTACGAGATCACGCCTGACGGTGTCATCAAGCTCGCAAGCCTGTCGGCTCTCTTCACCAATCCCTGGGCGTTTCCGCAATATCTGCACGTCATGGTCGGCACGACGATCACGGCGAGTTTCGTGATGGCCGCGATCGGAGCCTTCTACGTGCTGCGCGGCGAACACGTGGCAACGGCGCGACGGTTCCTGTCCTTGGCAGTCGTGGTGGGACTCATCGCGAGCGTGCTGGCGGCGGCGCCGACCGGTGACATTCAGGCAGGGCGGGTCTATAAACTTCAGCCCGTCACGTTTGCGGCCATGGAAGGTCACTTCCACACCGAGGACGGCGCAGGGATGGTGCTGATCGGGCAGCCGAACGTCCCGGAGATGCATCTGGATAACCCGGTCATTCTGCCGAATATGTTGTCCTTCTTGACTCACCAGCGTTGGGACGCGAGGGTCATCGGGTTGAGCGACTACAATCGCGACCTGTGGCCCGACAACATCGAGCTGCTCTATTACTCGTATCACGTGATGGCGGGACTCGGGACGTTTTTCATTGGGATTATGATGCTCGGTGCGTTCTTCCTCTGGCGCAGGACGCTCCACGAACAGCGCTGGCTACTGTGGATCCTGATGCTCGCCTTACCCTTCCCATTTATCGCGAACACGGCGGGGTGGATGACGGCAGAACTCGGCCGGCAACCGTGGCTCATCTATGGGCTGATGCGCACCGCCGACGGTCACTCTACTAACGTGTCAGGCGGGAATGCGCTGTTTACGCTCATTGGCTTCATGGGCTTGTACGTCATGGTGTCGGCACTGTATTTCTTCCTGACGACTCGGATTATCGCCCACGGCCCAGAATCGGATCCAACCGGGCACGAATTCGAGATCGCTGGGGGTGAGCCCGAAAAGGTGGGAGCCTGACGATGGAAACCGTCTGGTTCTGGCTGCTTGCGTGGATGTTCGGGACCTACGTGGTGCTCGACGGCTTCGACTTTGGGGTTGGGATACTACACCTCTTCGTGGCGAGGAATGAAGCCGAGCGAAAGCAAGTGATCCGCTCCATCGGCCCCGTCTGGGACGGGAACGAGGTGTGGTTGCTCGCAGCCGGCGGCACAATGTTCTTCGCTTTTCCCAAGCTCTTCGCGATCTCGTTCAGCGGTTTATACTTGGCGCTGATGATCGTCCTGTGGTTGCTGATGTTCCGCGCCCTCGGCATCGAGCTCCGGCATCAGCTGGAGGACCCGATTTGGACACAGTTCTGGGATGTCGCCTTTGCCGCGGCGAGCTTCCTGCTCGCGGTGTGTCTTGGCGCTGCGCTTGGCAACCTGGTGCGAGGCGTGCCGCTCAAGGAGGACGGGACATTTTTTGAGCCCCTATGGACCGATTTTCAGGTCGGGCAGCAGACCGGAATCCTGGATTGGTACACGGTCCTCGTCGCCCTAACCGCCGTGCTGGCCCTCGCCCATCATGGCGCGCTATGGTTGAACGCGCGCACGGACGAAGCGGTCGCGGAGCGGGCAAATCGCCTGGCCGGTCGGCTCTGGCTCCTCGTTGTTATGTTCTCTATTATCACAACGCTTGCAACCGTCGTCGTGCAGCCAAACGTGACTGAAAGCCTGAGTGCACGACCCTGGGGTGTGGTGTTCGTCGGACTCGCTATTACGGGGCTGGTCGGAGCATACGTCCTCCGCAAGCGGGGGCGCCCGTTGCAGGCCTTTGTATCGTCAGCCGGGTATTTGTATGGGATGGTGGCCCTCTCTGCGATCGGCATCTACCCGTATGTATTACCCGGTCGCGATCCGGCCTTGGGGCTGACAGCACAGGCCGCCGCCGCGGCGGAGACCGGCCTGGTGATGGCCATGTACTGGTGGATCCCGGGAATGCTGCTGGCCTGCGGTTACTTCGTCTATCTGTACTCGACAATGCCCGCAAAGTTCTCTGTCCACGACACGGCCGAGCACTAGTTCTGCGATTCTTGATGCCTGCCTCGGTACGCAGAGTGGGGCGAAGGAGGTGATGAGCCATGGAGGAAAAGGGGGACCTGCTGACCAAGGTGTATGCCAAGAGCGATCGATTCTTCCGCTGGCTCGGACTGGGAGAGGCTGGCATCTATCTGATCGCCGGAGGGTTGCTGGCAGCCACGGCGGTCTTCCTGCTCATCTCCACGGCCGGGACCTTCCTCGAGGCCATCCAGATTGGCGAGCTGCGATCTCACGCGATCGAGATCATGGATAGCCTCCTCCTCGTCCTCATGCTCGTGGAGATCCTTCACACCATCCGGATCGCCATCCTGCAACACGCCCTGGTCGTGGAGCCGTTCCTCATCGTCGCCCTGATTGCCTCGGTCCGACGCATCCTTATTTTGACTCCGGAGGCAGCGGAGTTCATCAAGACCGACCAAAGTGCCTTCAGAAACGCCATGAT
>Ga0255057_10000388_pt1 | contig 25077 bp, 24 predicted proteins | sample Cases_109_6_MG_FD_189022 | JGI IMG/M metagenome (GOLD analysis project Ga0255057, IMG submission 189022) | Seawater microbial communities from Amundsen Gulf, Northwest Territories, Canada - Cases_109_6 | ecosystem: Environmental > Aquatic > Marine > Gulf | place: Canada: Northwest Territories... | reverse complement strand
GTCCACAACAGCGGCATCGGCGGGCCCTCTGGCCCGATGTGGGAGCTGGATCCCGAGGACTGGCGCAAGACGTTTGCGGTCAACGTCGACGGTGTCTTTCTCGTGTCCAGAGCGCTCATGCCGCGCATGATCGAACGCGGCAGCGGCTCGGTGATCATCATCGGATCGATCACCGGCAAGCGGCCCCTGTGGGGCCGCACCCCCTATGCCGCCACCAAGGCTGCCCTGATAGGCCTCACCCGCACCCTGGCAGTGGAGGCAGGCCGCCACGGGGTCCGGGTCAACCTCATCTCACCCGGCTTCGTGGCGGGCCCTCGTATCGACTGGGTCATCAAGGCTCAGGCGGAGGGCCGCGGCATCAGCGAGGCCGAGGCACGCGCTGAGATGGAAGCCGAAGCGGCGCTGCTCAGGCTCACCCAGCCTGACGAGGTTGCCAGGGCCGCCCTGTTTCTGGCGTCGGATGATTCAACGGCGATCACCGGCGCTGATTTGAACGTCAACTCCGGCGCCGTCATGTACTAAAGGAGGACCCATGGCGAATTTGAGGGAGGACCCATGCCGAATTTGAAGGAGGACCCATGCCGACATTGATCGATCTCTCCCAGGACATCTACGAGGGGATGCAGGTGTACCCGGGGCACTTGAAGACGGTTGTCTTCCAGCATGCAACCCACGAGGAGACCGCACCCCGCTTCGAGAGCGACTTCTCGTTTCAGACGCTTGGCTTCATGCTCAACGACAACGGGCCCACCCACGTCGACTCGTTCAGCCATCTCGACCCAGAGCCGGGGGCGGCCTCGATCGACCAGATGCCCCTCGACCTCTTCTTCGGCCCCGCCCTGTGCCTCGACGTGTCCCATGTCCCGGCCGGCAATGACATCACCGCCGAGCACCTCGACGAGGCGCTGGCGAACTCGGGATTGGATCTCAACCCTGGCGACATGCTCTTCTTCTACACCGCCACCTACGACCGCTATCACGGCACCAGCGAATACCTGAGCGAGTTCGCCGGTCTCGGCGAGTCTGCGGCCGAGTGGATCGTCGCCAAGGGCGTCAAGACGTTCGGCGTCGACTCCCCGACCCCCGACAACCCGACCTCGAAGACGTATCCGATCCACTTGATGTCGAGGCGGGAGCGCATCACCCACTACGAGAACCTGGTTCTGACCGATGTCGTCGGCAAGCGGTTCACCTTCGTCGGATTCCCACTCAAGGTGATCGGTGCCCACGGCGGCCCGACCCGGGCGGTCGCCATCGTCGAGGACGGCGAATGAGGAAGCTCACGCTCGCTGAGGCAGATCAGATCATCGACGCCGCCCTCGCCAAGGGCAGGGACCTCGATCTGGGCAGGCTGGCGGTGGTCGTGTTGGACGACGGCGGTCACCCCATTGCGATGAAGCGAGAGGACGGCAGCGAGTTCCTGCGGCCGCGCATCGCCACCGCAAAGGCGTGGGGCGCTCTCGGGATGGGTCTGCCCAGCCGGCGTCTGCACGAGCGGTCGAAGAAGATGCCCGTATTCATCGGGGCCCTCTCCAACCTCGCGGACGGCGGTCTGGTCGCCCTGCCCGGCGGCGTGATCATCCGCGACGAGGACGGCAGCATCCTGGGAGCGGTGGGTGTGTCCGGGGACGTCTCGGAGCCTGATGAGGTGTGCGCCGTGGCCGGGGTCGAGGCCGCCGGGCTGGCGCCTGACATCGGGGACAACCCGGAGTGGAACCGCCCCTGAGCGGTCAGCCCGTCGCCTCTGCCCGCTCCGCCTCCATCGTCTCGAAGCGCCCCAGGATCTCAGCCTGCTGGGCCGCAAACTCCGGATCCGATGCCCGGCGCGGGAAGGGGAGGTCGATGGCGGTGTCGTCGAACACCGTCCCGCCGTGGGCGAGGGTGATGATCCGGTTGGAGAGTTGGACCGCCTCGGCCACGTCGTGGGTGACGAAGAGCACCGTCTTCTTGGTCGCCTCCCACAGTGTTTGCAGCTCCTCCCGGAGCGAGCGGGCAGTGATGGCGTCGAGGTGGCTAAACGGCTCGTCCATGAGCAGGAGGTCGGGGTGCACCGAGAACGCCCTGGCGATGCCGACCCGTTGCTGCATGCCGCCCGACAGTTGACCGGGCCACATGCCCTCGGCACCCTCGAGGCCCACCATCTCGAGGTACCGTTTCGCGTTCTCCCGACCTTCGTCCTCTGGCAAGTCGCTCACATACAGCATGTTCTGCATCACGGTGCGCCATGGCAGCAGCCGGGGATCCTGGAACACATAGCCGAGCACGGCCGGCTTTCCGTCTTGTGTGACCGCAACCGTGCCGCTGCTTGGCGTGTCGACGCCGGAGACGATGTTGAGCAGGGTGCTCTTGCCACAGCCGGAGGGGCCGACGACCGACACAAACACCTGACCCGACATCTCGAAGCTGATGCCCTGAATGGCTCTGACCGGCTCCTCACCCTTGGAGTGGGAGGGGAAGGTCTTGGTGAGGTTCTCGATCTGGAGTGTTGCCATGCTCTTCTCTACGTGCTCCTATGCGCCTCTGACCGCACGGCCTTCTTCAAAACCGGCATGGTCCATCTCGACCAGCTCGATACCTGCCGCCCCAGACTTCCGCCAGCGGAACGCCCGGTTCTGCAGGGGAGTCAGAATGAGCCCATCGACGAGGAAGATGATGGTGATGAAGATGATGACCCACCCTACGAAGCCTTCGTAGCGCGCTCCGTCGTACCATAGACGCGACCTCCAGCCCACCCCGTTGGCTGCGCCGAACCACTCGGCGAGGAGAACGGCGTTCCAGCCGATGATGAAGGCAAACCGCAGCCCGGTGAAGAGATAGCCGGCGATGGCCGGCATCAGCAGGCTGCGGAATCGCCGGTTCCGTGGTACCCCGAAGGCGTCCGACATCCGATGCAGCTCGGGAGACACCGCACGAACTCCGTGGGAAATGTTGACCGCCACGAACGGAGCCGCCGACAGCATGACCGTGAACACCGGCGCCTTCCAACCGAGCCCGAACCACATCACGGTGAGGAAAGCCCAGATGATCGCAGGCAAGGCGAGGAAGACGAGGAGCACATCGCTGAGCAGCGATCGCATGAAGCGGGATGATCCGACCGCGATGCCGACGATGACTCCGGCAAGCACACCAAGCGCCAGCCCGATGCTGAAGCGCACGAAGGTGACGGAGAGGTGCTCCACCCACTCTCCGTCCCTTACGCCGGGATGATCGCCCCAGGTCAGCTCGGTCCAGATGAACTCGAAGGTCTCCAATGGAGCAGGAACGCGCGCCACGTTCATCGCAAGAAGCTGCCAGAAAACGAGGAACATGACATAGAACGTGATGCGGGCTCCCCACGTCGACGTCAGCGCCCGCCCGACTGGATTGCGCTTGATGCTTGGCCGATCCAGGATCGAGGCGACGCTCATGTGGTTTGCTCCCAAGTGCGCCACCGGAACAGCCGGCGCTCCAGGACGGCGAGCAGTCGCTCGATTCCGAGGAGCAAGACGATGAACATCAGCGTCCAGGCCATGACCCTGGTGATCGAAAAGGCGTTAAAGGCGAACCGGATCTGGAATCCGACGCCATTGGAGGATCCAAACACCTCAGTGAGGGCCTCGACCTTCCAGGCGATGGCAAAGGCGAGGCGCACGCCGGCGAAGATGAACGGAAGGATCGAAGGAACCATGATGTCCTGGAACGTCTGACGCTCGGTCCGGCCGTAGGCGGTGCTCATCCGCAGCAGGTCGCTATCCACACCTTCGAGCCCTTCGGCCACGCCGAGTGCGATGAACGGCATCGAGATCAGCCCGACGGCCAGGACCGGGCCCAGGAAACCGATCCCAAAGATGACCAGCGCCATCAATGCGTAGACGATGCCCGGAACGCTCCCCGCCCCCACCACGCCGTCATGGAAGAAGTGCTTCCAGTACCGGCTCCTGCCCATCAGGTACCCGACCGGGACACCGATGAGCACGGCGATCCCGAAACCCATGAACGTCTTGGAGATGCTGGCCTGGAAGTCGTCGATGAAGGCGCCGGTTTTGGCGATCTCCCAAATCTCCTTTCCCACCTTGACCGGACCAGGCAGTGTGAACTGGTTGAGGATCACCGACGACGTGAATGCCCACAGGCCGATGAAGAAGATCCAGCCCAGGACGAGTCCAGAGGTTCGCCGGAGCCGTGCCCCGGCGAACCTCCTGCTCGTCTCGTCGAGCGTGGGCGCCGTTGTCAACCTACGAAGGCGCCACGATGTCGTACTTCGGTACGGCCCCGTCGGTCAGACCGGCGTCTGCCAGCATGCCGAACAGCTCCGACTCGGAATCGACCCACTCCTGGGTGAGATAGATGTCCTTGACGAACCAGTCATTGCCCGCCAGGTAGTCCTGCATCCAGGCGATCTCCGCATCGTCCTGCGCCGCGAAGTGCTCCGGATAGCTGGCGATGATGTCGTCACGGTTGGCAGCCCACTCCTTGACACCGCGGTCCCACAACTCCAGGAAGAACGCCACCTCTTCTGGGTGGTCGCCGTACCAGTCGTCGCGGGCCATGAAGATGTTGATCATCGGGCCCTCGTGATCGGGGCTCTCCACCAACTCGGCGTACAAGTTCGCCGAGCTCTTGTTGTCGTAGAGGACATTGACCTCTTCGTTCATCAGGATCGGGATGGCGAAGTCGGGCAGGACGATGGCACAGTCGGTGTCACCGTTGGCTGCCTGATCGGCGGTGTTGGTGTGGTCCACCAGCACGAGCTCGAAGTCGCCGCCGTCCACCTGGAAGTCCAGGCCATGCAACTCGTTGGCCAGCACACCCCAGATGGTCGTCGAGGACAGTGTGTCCCAAACGGCCACGGTGCCGCCTTCACAGTCGGCAAGGCTGGTGTACTCGGGGTGGTCGAGCGAAGCGACCGCAATGCTCCGGTCGATGTTGTACTTGGCAAAGACGGTGCTCGGAATATCGAACTCATCCTCGATGATCGGCGCCTCGAAATCACCCACCGAGATTATGTCGGCGTGTCCGCCGGCATAGACACCGACTTCGTTCCAGGTCGCCGAATCGAGAATGGCGATGTTTGCTTCCGTCTCCATTTCTTCGCGAATACCCGAGTCGATCAGGTAGTCCCACACCGGGTCGGGTGCGAAGGCGAACCGGATCACCTTTATCGCGTCGGGATCGACGGTGGTCTCTGTCGTCCCTCCGTCCGCCGTTGTCGTCGTGTCGCCCGAGTCGTCACTACAAGCAGCCGCCACCATGGCGAGCACCAGTAAGAGAACTATCAGCGATACCGCTCTTTTGGTCATGTACTTCCTCCTCGTCGTGTTTCGATCCCAGCTCAGCCCGGAGCTGGTTCTACAGAATATAGAACAATCACCTGCCTCATTCGAAACGCGCGCTTCCAGGATTTAGGAGTCGCGCCCCAAGCCTGCCTGCTCCCCGAGCAGCGCGGCCAGTGCCGCAGCGTCCTGCTCACCCAGCCCGGCCGCGACGGCTTGCTCGTATAGCGGCAGGGATGCGTCGAGGAGCGGGGTAGGCACCCCCAGGCTGCGGGCGAAGTCGCCGATGACGCCGACGTCCTTGATGAACATCTTCAGCCGTGCCGCCGCCGGCTCGTAGCTGTCGGCCACCATCATCGGACCGCGGATCTCGAAGATCCGGGAGCTGCCGACACCGGCGGAGAGCACATCGAGGATCTGCTGCGGCTCCAGCCCGGCCTTCATCCCGAGCACGAACGCCTCTGCGGTGGCGAGGTTGTGCACCGAGACCAGCAGGTTGGCAAGAAACTTCATGATCGAGCCGTTGCCGAACTCGCCGAGATCAAAGGTGTGCTTGCCGATGGCGCTGAAGATCGGCATCGCGTTCTCGATCACCGCCGGGTCGCCGCTGGCGTAGATGACCACCTCTGCGACAGCTGCCTGCAAGCCGGTGCCGCTGACCGGAGCGTCGATCACAACCGTCTGTTTGTTCTCGAGCGCAGTCCTGGCCCCCTCCTTTGCATCGAGGGGAAACGTGCTCATCTCGATGACGGTGAGCCCGGAGTGGGCGCCAGCGATGAGCCCGTCCGCTCCCGCCACGACCTCCTCGAGAGCGGCGACGGAAGGCAGGGCGGTGATCACGGTATCGCATTGCGCCGCAACGTCCGCGGGCGACGCTGCGGGGATTCCACCGACCGCCTCCAGCTCGTCCATTCGGTCGCCGTCGACGTCATAGCCGACTACCTCGAATCCGTTCTGGAGCAGGTTGGACGAGAACGCCGTCCCCATGATCCCCAGTCCGACTATCCCTACTCGCTGCATACGCCTCCGCCTCGTCGATCCCATCATTCAAGCGGCCCCCCTGCGAGCGTTGGGCTCAGGAGTCGAGGAACGACTCGACGGCGGCGAGGAGCGCATCCGGTTGTTGCAGCTGGGGACAGTGGCCGCAGTCATCGATCACCACGCGCTCAGCATTGGGGATACCGTGGGCTAGCTCGTCCGCCATCTCCGGTGGCGTGGTCGCATCGTCGGCACCGACCACCACCAACGTCGGGTTTTCGATCGAGCCCAGGTGCGGCCGAAGATCCATGGCGGCGAGCGCGCGGCAGGCGGCGGCAAAGGCGCCGGGGTCGACCCGCAACAGCACCTCCCGCCGCTCGGCGATGATCTCTGGGTGCTTCTCCAGGAAGTCGGCGGGAAAGACACGCTGCACGGCCACATCGACCACGGCCTCCATGCCTCCTTCCTCCACCAGCCCGCTCATCGTCCCAAACGCTTCGGCCCGCTCGTGTGTGAAGACCGCACCACAGTTGGTGGCGATGAGCCGGTCGAATCGATCGCCGTGCCGGGCAGCCAGGGCCACGGCGATGAAACCGCCAAGGCCGTTGCCAAGAACGGAGGTGTCCTTGCCGAGGTCCAGCTCCCCCATCGCACCGGCCACGACCTCAGCGAGATCGAAGACGTCCGGGTCTGTGAGCGGAGCCGATCCATCGAATCCGGGCAGCGACACCCGGCACACCAAGTGGTCGCGCGCCAATGACGGCTCGATCTGGTCGAAGGCGGCGGCGTCGGTGAGCAGCGAGTGGAGAAGGACGAGCGGCGGGCCCTCCCCGGTCACATCCACGGTGACGTGTCCTGTGCTCAGCTCCATGCGACGCCCCCGGATCTCAGTTGAGCCTCCCGGTCTGCCCGCCATACCAGTCGACCGGCTCGCTGTCGGTGCGGATGGTGACCGCGCGGATGTGGGTGAAGTCGTGGAACGATTCCCAGCCGCCCTCGCGACCAATCCCGCTGTCGCGCACGCCGCCCCACGGGGAGGCGGGGTCGAGGCGGTGGTGATCGTTGACCCACACGATGCCGTGGGTGAGGCGGCCGGCCACGCGGTGGGCGCGGGCAACATCGCTGGTCCAGATGGAAGAGCCCAGCCCGAACGATGAGTCGTTGGCCAGCGCCACCGCGTCGTCTTCGTCGGCGAATGGGATGACCACGGCCACCGGGCCGAAGATCTCCTCACGTGCGCACCGCATGGAGTTGGAGACGCCGCTCAGCACGGTGGGCTCGACGTAGAAGCCGTCGGTGAGGGCTGCATCGTCGGGAATCCCACCGCCGCATACGAGCTCGGCACCCTCTTCGAGTCCAATGGCGACGTAGTCGAGGATGCGTTGCTGGGCCTTCTCGCTGATCACCGGACCGAGCTGCGTGTCGGGCTCGGCGGGATCACCGATCCGGATCTTGGCGGCTCGAGCGGCGAGCGCGTCGACGAACTCGTCGTAGATCGAGTTCTGGACGAGGATGCGGCTGCCACAGATGCAGGTCTGCCCGGCTGCGATGAAGGCGCCGAAGGCAACGCCCCGTGACGACACGTCGACGCTCTGGTCGTCGAACACGATCACCGGCGTCTTCCCTCCCAGCTCGAGCGTTGCCTTGGCAAAGCGGCTGGCGGCGGCGATGGCGATCGAACGCCCGGGCTCGGTGCCTCCAGTGAAGACCACCTTGGCGACATCGGGGTGGTCGGCGAGCCGCTTGCCGGCCACCGGCCCCAGCCCGGGCACCACGTTGAGCACACCGGGCGGAATGCCGGCCTCGATCGCCAGGTCGCCCAGCATCAGGCAGGTGAACGGGGTGAGCTCGGACGGCTTCAACACCACGCTGTTGCCGGTGGCGAGCGCCGGAGCCAGGCTCTTCGAGGTGATCATCAGAGGATGGTTGAAGGGGCTGAGAATGCCGACCACACCAAGCGGGAACCGCGTTGTGTACGAGTGGTAGGGGCCGGGCATCGGGATGACGCTGGTGCGGTCGGCAACCAGCAAGGAAGCGTTGTAGCGGTACCAACCGGACAGCCGGGTGACCTGCGCCCGGGTCTCGGCGATGGGACGACCGTTGTTCAAGGTCTCCAGAGTGAAGAGATCCTCGAGATGAGCGTCGATGAGGTCTCCGAACCGATGCAGCACGGCGGCGCGCTCGGCGATCGGCTGGTCGGCCCACACTCCCGCCTCGAAGGCGGCCAGGGCGGCGGCGACAGCGCCGTCGATGTCGGCCTCGCTGGCCATTGCCGCCCTGCCGATGGGCGAGCCGGTTGCCGGGTTGATGATTTCCAGCGTGGCGCCGTCGGATGCGGCCGCCTCGGCGCCATCGATCAGCAATCCCCGCTCGATTTGGTCGACGGTGGTGATGACTCCTCCAATGCTGGTCGACGAAAGGTACTCGATGAAGGGTTAGCAGGCCTCGAACGCGCTCATGACGAACGCCATCATCGTGTAGTAGCCGACCGTCGCAACCAGCTCGACCGTCCCCTCCTCGCCGTATGTCTTCCCCACCCCGTCGAAGGTGGCATCGCTGACACGGCCGGTCCTGCACAGCTCGCGGACGAACTCGACGACTGCCGCATCGGAAAGGTCTTCCAGGCTCACTCGTCGTTGCACCGCATCGAGCGTCTCCTCCGATACCCCCGCGTGCCGGGCGAGCGGCAGGTGGGCGGACCATTCGTACTCGCAGTCGCGTTCGATGGCCGTGGTGAAGATCGCCAGCTCACGGAGGTGGTCGGAGAGGCTGCCCTGGTATCGGATGACCGTTCCCAGATCGGCGACGGCGCTGGCAAGGTCGGGGCGGTGGAGCAACACCGCGAACGGTCGGAGCATCTTCCCCCTACTGGCGATGATGGAGTCGAATACCTCGCCCTGTTCTGGGGACAAGCCATCGGGATCTTCGATCAATCGGACGCGGGACATCTGACCTCCTATGACGTTGACCTTCGCTGCACTGACCGATGCTGTCGCAGCATCGAGGCGGTCGCGGAGACTATATGATCGGACCAATGACGTGGCCCAAGGTCCTGATCGCCGGCGGGTCGATCGGTGGCCTCACCGCCGGCCTCTTGCTCCGTGATCTCGGCTGCGAGGTCGACGTGTACGAGCGGTCGCGGTCGCCGCTGGAGGATCGGGGGGTCGGCATCGTGGTGCTCCCGGTGACCGAGCGGTACTTCACCGAGCAGTCGGTAGCTACTGCGAGGGTCAGTCTCGCTCTGGACTATTGGACGTATGTGGACGGCGATGGTGCCGTTATCGACGCGGCACCGGTGCAGTCTCGTTTCACAGCCTGGGGAACGATCTATGCGGCGCTGTTGGAGGCCTTCGGTCACGGCCGGTATCACCTCGATCACGAGGTGGTCGGCTTCGACGATGACGGCGGTGCGGTGGCGGCGCGGTTCGCCGACGGGTCCTCTGCCGATGGCGACCTGCTGATCTTCGCCGACGGTATCTCTTCGACTGGGCGGTCGTTGCTGCTTCCGGATGTCGGGCCCGAATACGCCGGATACGTGGCGTGGAGGGGAACCACCTCTGAAGCCGCACTATCCGACCAGGCCAGGGAGGATCTGGCCGACGCCATGATCTATCAGGTGTTGGACGGGAGCCACATCCTGGCGTACGCCATCCCGGATAGCCACGGTCGCACGACCTCACCACACCGCGCAATGAACTTCGTGTGGTATCGCAACTATCCCGCCGGCGGGCCGTTCGAAGACCTGATGCGGGGGCGGGATGGCAGACAACGCACCACCACGATGCCGCCGGGATCGATCAGGCAGGAGCATCTCGACGAGATGCGGTCGACCGCCATGCAGACCATCGCGCCCACGCTGCTCGAGGTGGTGCTGGCGTGTGACGAGCCGCTGATCCAGGCAGTGTTCGAGCTGGAGAGCCCGCACATGGCCTTTGGCCGTGTCTGTCTGATCGGCGATGCCGCCGCCACATTGCGACCTCACGTCGCTGCCGGCCAGGCAAAGGCATGCGCCGACGCCTGGGCACTGCGCGATGCGCTGTCGGCCAGCCGGGGGGACGTCGAAGCCGCGCTCGCCGAGTGGGAGCCGACTCAACTCGTCTTGGCTCACAACGCTCTAAGCCGGAGCCGTGAGATGGGAGTTGCCAGCCAATTCGAGCGATCGATGGAGCCAGGCGATCCGTCGTGGCGGTTCGGCCTGTGGGAGCCGGGCAACTGACATCCTGCTTCGGATGCCGGCAGTCGATCAGGGCTTGGCCACGGGCTCCAGAATCACAATGGCAGTCTCACCGGATCGGCGCGCGGCGAAGGCGTCCAGGTTCTTGTCGATCTGGCGCCACCGGTCCCACAGTCGCGACCGTTCCTCTCCCTGTGCAGCTCGCCCCCTGACCGAGCGCGGACCGTCGGCGACATCGACGCTGGCTTCGGGATGCGCCTGGAGGTTGAGCCACCACGCGGGCTCGGCGTCGGCCCAGCCGTTCATCGCCATGGTGACCAGATTCGGCCCATCCTCGAAGTAGCCGAGCATCACGCTCCGCTCCTGGTCGGTGCGACGTCCAATGGTCGTGAGACGCATCGTGCCCCAACGGGAGGCCTTTGGGCGCCACAGTCCGATTCGCCCACCAGTGGCGCGGTACACGAAGCGGTGCGTAGACCAGGCACCTCGAACGAACCACCGCGGCGGGAGCCTTGCCTGTTGATTGCTTTCGGCTGTCATGGAGCGCCCCATTGTGGTCGGCGGGACGGTCCAAACGCCAGGGCCGTTCGATCCGCCCGTTTGGCACGTCGGGCATTCAGTCGAGGCGCCGCTCCAGGTTTGCGCTCTCGATGATGGTGGCGGTGATCTCCTCGATGGAGCGGGCCGTCGTGTCCAACGTCTGGATGCGGTGGGTGCGATACAGCTGTTCGGCGCTGTCGACCTCCTGCTCGCAGCGCTCCAGCGAAGCGTAGGAACCGTCCGGCCTGCGCTTCTGCCTGATCTGGAAGAGGCGGACCGGGTTGATCGTCAGACCGAACAGCCGGTCCCTGTGCGCCTGCAGCGCCTCGGGCAGTTGACCCTCGTTGGCTGAATCGGGCGTCAGCGGGAAGTTGGCGGCGCGTATGCCGTACTGCATTGCCAGGTACAGACAGGTCGGCGTCTTGCCCACTCGTGAGGGGCCGATCACGATGACGTCGGCGTCTCGATACTGCTCGAGCCCCAGGCCGTCATCTGTTGTCAGTGCATAGTCGAGGGCGTCGAGGCGCACCTGATAGGTCATGGTGCTGCCGATGCCGTGATAGCGCCCGACGGTGGCCGAGGGCTCGGCGTCGAACTCTGCGGTGAGGGTGTCGACGAAGATCTGGAAGAGGTCCAGGACGAGCCCGTTAGCCCGTTGCAGGGTCTGCCACAGCTCCGGGTCGATGATGGTGCTGAAGACGATGGGCATGCGACCGGAAGCAGCGATCTCGTCGATCTCCTTGACGAGCGCTTCGACCTTGGCGCCGTCATCGACGAACGGGCGGGTTTCGTAGTGGGCCTCCACGTTGTCGAATCGTGCGATCAGGCTGTGCGCCATCGCCTCGGCGGTGACCCCGGTGTGATCGGAAACACAGAGAACCGTTCGTTCCTGGCGCGGCGGGCTCATGAATCGGCGAGGGCCAGCCAGGTCTCGAGCACCGTGTCAGGGTTGAGCGAGATGCTGTCGATTCCCTCCGCGGCGAGCCACGTCGCAAAGTCCGGGTGATCCGATGGCCCCTGGCCGCAGATCCCGATGTACTTGGAGCGGGAACGGCATGCCTTGATCGCCTGCGAGATCAGGGCCTTGACGGCAGGGTCTCGTTCGTCGAAGAGGTCCGCCACCAGTCCAGAGTCCCTGTCGAGTGCCAGGGTGAGTTGGGTGAGGTCGTTGGATCCGATGGAGAACCCGTCGAAGTGGTCGAGGAACTGGTCAGCAAGGATGGCGTTGGATGGGATCTCGCACATCATGATGAGTCGGAGCCCGTTGCGGCCCCGCTCCAGCCCCTGCTCGGCCAAAAGAGCAACCACCGACTCCGCCTCAGCCACCGTCCGCACGAAGGGCACCATGACCTCGACGTTGGTGAATCCCATCTCATCACGCACCGACCGCAACGCCTCGCACTCCAGCGCAAAGGCGTCGGCGAAGTCGGCAGCGACGTAGCGCGACGCGCCGCGGAACCCGATCATGGGGTTCTCCTCGACCGGCTCGAAGGCCTCTCCGCCGAGGAGGTGGGCATACTCGTTCGACTTGAAGTCGGAGAGGCGCACGATGACCGGTTTTGGGGCGAAGGCGGCGGCGATGGTGGCCACGCCTTCCTTCAGCTTCTCGACGAAGAAGGTACGGCCGTCCGGGTAGCCGGCGATCCGCCTGTCGATCTCCTCTTGCACGTCAGCCGAAACCTTCGTCGGTGCCAGCAAGGCTTGGGGATGCACACCGATGGTGTTGTTGATGATGAACTCGACCCTGGCCAGGCCGACGCCGTGGTTGGGGAGTTGCGAGAAGGCAAATGCTCGGTCGGGGTTGGCCAGGTTCATCATCACCTTCACGGAAACCGGCGGCATGGCGTCGAGCTCGATGTGCAGGACCTCGAAATCGAGGATGCCCTCGTAGACGAACCCGGTGTCGCCCTCGGCGCAAGACACGGTCACCTTGAGTTCGTCGCTGAGCAGTGAGGTGGCGTCACCGGTGCCGACCACCGCGGGGATGCCGAGCTCGCGGGCGACGATGGCTGCGTGGCAGGTTCGGCCACCCCGGTTGGTGACGATGGCGGCCGCCCGTCTCATCACCGGTTCCCAGTTGGGATCGGTCATGTCTGCCACGAGAACGTCACCGTCTTGCACCTTGTGCATCTCGTCTGGATGGCCGACCACGCGTACCGGGCCCACGCCGATGCGCTGACCGACGCTGCGTCCGGTGATGATGGGGGTGGCGGTGGTGCGCAGGCTGAAGCGCTCGATAGCCCGCCCCGTGCTGCGACCGCTGACGGTTTCCGGCCTCGCTTGGAGAATGAACAGGTTGCCGTTGTCGCCGTCTCTTGCCCACTCGATGTCCATCGGCCGCCCGTAGTGCTCTTCGATGGCGACCGCCTGCCGTGCCAGCTCGGAGATCTCGGCATCGCTCAACGAGAAGGTGGCCTGCGCCTCCATGGGAACGTCGACGGTGGTCACCCCGCCCTCAGTTGCGAATGTCATCTTCTGTCGCTTCTTGCCGAGGCGACGCCTCAAGATGGCAGGGCGGCCCGCGCCCAGTGCAGGTTTCGATACGTAGAACTCGTCGGGATCGATCGCCCCCTGCACCAGCAGCTCACCAAGCCCGTAAGACGACGTGATGAACACCACGTCCTCGAACCCGGACTCGGTGTCGATGGTGAACATCACCCCGCTGGCGCCATCGCCCGCCTGCACCATCTGCTGAATGCCGGCCGAGATCGCCACGTCGCTGTGCTCGAAGCCGCGGTGCACGCGGTAGGCGATGGCCCGGTCGTTGTACAGCGAGGCGAACACCGACTTCACGGACTGCAGAACGGCGTCGATGCCGCGAACGTTCAAGAACGTATCTTGTTGGCCGGCAAACGAGGCGTCGGGAAGATCTTCGGCGGTGGCCGACGAGCGAACCGCCACTGCGAGCTCGCCTGCGGCGCCCTCCGACATCGTCGCGTAGGCCTGGCGGATGTCCCGCTCCACATCGGCAGGCAGGGTGGCGGCCTCGATCAGGCCGCGGATCTCGCTGCCAACGCTGGCAAGGGCCACCACGTCTTCTGCATCGATGGTGGCGAGAAGATCATCGATGCGCTGGCCAAGGCCGTTGGCGTCGAGGAACGACCGGTAGGCGGTTGACGTGGTAGCAAACCCACCAGGCGTGGTGACGCCGGCTCCACCAAGTTCAGAGAGCATCTCCCCGATCGAGGCGTTCTTCCCACCCACCTCGTCGATATCGCCCATGCCAACCGCGTCCAGCCAGCGGATCATCTGTTCATCCCCTCATCTGCGGATCCGGCCTTGGCCGATCGATCGGCTGGAGTGGTGGTCGGCGATAGAGGAGGGACGCTCAAAGCATCACCGACGGTCATCCGTCAGATGCCACACCAAACTCCTCGATACACCATGACCCAAGCCGGCCGACTCGACCCCTTCCCGTAGGGTGGCCCAATCTACACGCATAGTGGTCAGCGGCAAAAACCGATCATGTGCCCGGGCTCGGGATGACCGGCAGTAGGAGCCGGGCCGGATGGTCCGGCCCGGTGTGCAGGGTGACCGTGCCGCCAAAGACATCGGTGGGACGGTCACCGGAGTCATCGTGCAAGAACGGCCCGGATCCGCGCAGCTCGTTCTTGAAGGTGGTCAGGCGAGTTGGGGCGGTCTCCCCTTCGTACTCGTAATCGCTGCCGCGGATGGTCAGTCCGATGGCGTATCCCGCAGGGATGACCAGTGAGGTCGGCCAGATCTCCACGTCCACCTCGTAGACCGTGCCGGGAGCGAGCGTCTGTCGCTCGTCATGGGAGTGGTACGGCCGGTACTCGGTGCTGAGCGTGTCGTGGAGTTTGCGGTGGGAGGCGCGGAGCCAACCCTGGCTGACCGGAGTGTGAGGATCGATGGCACCCTGGAAGGTCACCTCGCCGCCTGCAGGGTCGAAGACCCGGAGTACAACGAACAGGTCGGCATCGGATGTCGCGGACGACACGAACAAGCGGAGCGCGGAGGGGCCGGCGATTTCTGTGTCTTCGGCGAGCGGCTCCGTCAGGAAGGTGACCCCCGGCCCCGATGGGTCGTATGCCGCCGTCGCCGGCTGCGACGGCTCGGCGGCGCCGAGCGTTGGCGTAGCGGCGTCCAGGAACAGCTTGGTCCACCTCGTCTCCGGGAGCGGCCAGGCCGTCGCCGTTCGCTCCTCGAACCCGTCGATCGTCCGCACCTGGAGCATGACAGGGGGCCGCCGGTCCCAGCCGTTGTCATCGCCCTTGAGGAAGTGATCGAAGAACTGTCGCTGCAGGCCAACGCCATAGTCGGTGTAGAAGTGCGTCCAATGCTCGAGGCCGTGCAACTCGAGCCATTTCTGCGGCGAGGCCGAGCGCACGAACCCTTCGACGTTGCCGCGCAGGTGGAGGCCCTGCCCGCCCCAGTTGCCTGCGCTGAGCAGGGGCACCTCGATGGCATCCCAGTCGGGAGACCGCTCGCGGTGATAGCGGTCGTCGCGTGGGTGCGCTGCAATGTCGATGCCGAGTTCGCACCGGTTGGCGGCCAGCTCGGCTTCGGTCAGCGTCTCATCGCCGCAGACCAGCAGATGGTTGAAAGGGCTCACCGGGCCGTTCGGCCCCAGGCCGTACTGGACAGTCTTGACCTGCATGTCGTACCAGTTCGCCCAGAACGTGCTCAAGATCCCGCCGTGATGGGTCATGTCGCGATACCAATCGGCTGCTCCCTCCCACACGCAGATGGCCGCCAGGTGTGGGGGCTGCAGCGAGGCAACGTGCCACTGGTTGATGGCGTAGTACGAGATGCCGTTCAGCCCGACCCTGCCGGAGCTCCACTCCTGGACACCGGCCCACTCGATGCAATCGTACAGGTCCCGGGTCTCGCGAGAGGAGAAGTGATCGATGAACCCGGGTGACCGCCCGCATCCGCGGGAGTCGACTCGGATCACGGCATACCCATGCGGGACCCACTTCTCGGGATCGACGACCTCCCAGTTCTGGTAGCGGTTGCTCGACTGTGCGGCGACGTCTGGGTGTTCCTCGGTCATCATCCGCCACTGATCGGAATAGCCGTCCTGGAACAAGAGGCCCTTGGCGTATGGGCCGTAGCTGAGAATCACCGGGTAGCGGCCGGGGTCGGCAGGCATGAACAGATCGGCGCGCAGCACGATGCCGTCGTCCATCGCGATGGGGAGATCCCATTCGACCCGCATGCCCTCCCTCACCTCAGGATGGGCCATCCGCTGCTCGCTCCTACGCCGTGATCGGTTTCCGTACCCAGCGGACCGTCATGTTGACGTCGGCATCCGTGAGCAGGTTGAACACCGGGCAGCGCGCCTCGGTCTCCTCGACGACCTCGGCGAGACGCTCCTCGCTCTCGTCGGTGGTCACCACGGCCTCGACCCGCACCGTCTGGAAGTGCTGGCGGACGCCGCGCACCCCCAGGCGCCCCCGGATGTCGAGGGTGAACGAGGCTTCGAACTCGATGCCGTCATAGGCGAAGTCCATGTCCTTTGCGGTGCGGTGGAAGGTCACCGATTCACAGCCACACAGTGCTCCGACCACCGCCTGAAGCGGTGAAGGCCCTTCCGAGGTCCCGCCGTGAGCGATCGGTTCATCAGTCACGGTCGTCCCGAACTCGCCGTAGTCGTGGACGGCCATCATCGAGCCATCGTTGCTCACCTTGAGGCTCTTGCCACGGATGATTGGCTCCCGCATGTCGTCTGCGCTCACGACCTCCGTTGCCATGGGTGCCTCCCTCGTTGCGGCATACAATCGATTGCACGATAGTAAGGGCAACGGGGGGAGGTCCTGTGGCCGAGATCGTGACGCTAAAAGACGTGGCTGCCGCAGCAGGCGTGCACGTGTCGACCGCGTCGCGTGCGCTCAACCCCGAGACGAAGTCGATTGTCAATGAGCAGACCGCCGTCCGGGTCCTCGAGGTCGCAGAGCGGCTCGGGTATCGGCCGCATCCGCTGGCCAGGGGGCTTCGCACCAACCGAACGATGACCATCGGCATGGTCGTGCCCGATCTGATGAACCCACTGTTCCCGCCGATCTACGCCGGGGCGGACTCGATTCTTGGAGGACTCGGCTACTCGGTGCTGGTGGCTTCGGACGGCGATGAGTCAGGGAAGTCGCGCAGCGTCATCGCCGCGTTGCTCGAGCGGCGGGTCGACGGGCTCATCCTTGCCAACGCCCACCGAGACTTCACGCTGCCTGGCGGGCGCGACGTGCCGATCGTCCTGGTCAATCGGTCGATCGGGTCCTCAGCCGTCCCGACGATCGTCGGAGACAATGAGACGGGCATCGGGCTGGCGGTCCGCCATCTCGTCGAACTGGGTCACACCGCGATTGCCCATGTCGCCGGGCCACGCCATCTGTCGACCGGAGTCGCCAGGCTCGACGGATTCGCCGCCGAAATGCGAGCATCAGGGCTTGAGCCGCAGAGCGAGTTGATCGTGGAGGCGGCGGCGTTCCGCACCGATGCCGGTCGGCTTGCCTGTGAACGCTTGCTCACCTCAGGGTCTGACTTCTCGGCCATCGTCGCCGGCAATGATCTCATGGCTCTTGGCTGCTACGACGCCCTCGCCGATCGAGGCCGGTCGGTTCCCGGCGACGTATCGGTGACCGGTTATAACGATCTGACGTTCGTCGACCGGGTGGCTCCTCCGCTCACCACCGTTGCCTTCGACTACCGGGAGATGGGTGCCGTGGCCGCTCGCACCCTGCTCGAGATGTTGGACGGCGAGGGGGGAGCAGCCCCACCCCACGAACCGGTCATGCTGGCCCCCGAGCTCGTTGTCAGGGAGTCCACCTCTCCTCCTAAGGCGAAGCGAAGCTGAGCCCGCAGCGAACGGCGAAGCGGAGCTGATGCTCGCCGTCTAATCCGAGGTGGTGCATTGTTTCCCGCTCTTGCTGCTACGCAGCCCCCGGCTCAACTTCGTTTCGCCTCTGTCAGGCAAACACCGACCACAGGAGCCGCGCCGCGGTGGCGCCAAGTAGCACGAGCACGAGTATTTGAAACGTCCGTTGTGACACGCGCTCGCCGACCCGGCTCCCGAGGGGGAGGGCGATCATCGCCGGGATGATGGCGACGACGCCTGCGATCAGCAACTCGCTGTCGTAGGCGCCGACCGCTGCCAGTGAGGCCATCTGTACCGCCCCCAGCACGGTGAACGGAATGGTGACGGCAATGATGAAGCTGGTCCGAGGCAGCTTGAGGCTGTGGAGGTAGGTGGCGAGCACCGGCGCCGAGATCCCGGTCGCGCCCTGCAAGCCGCCGCTGACGAGACCTACGGGGGCCGCCAGCCGCTGTGCGGCTCGCTCGGTGAGCTGGAATGTTGGATTGGTCAGGTACCAGATGATGTAGACGATGACGATCAGCGCAACGGCGAGCGATAGCCAGCGCTCGTCGACGCTGACGAGGAGCCAGACGCCCAGGACGATGCCGACCGTGCCTGCGACCAGCAGCGGAGCGAGATAGCGGCGGACGCTGCCGGCAGCAGCGTGGTGCTGCCACAACAGCCAGAAGTTGGCGACGAGGGTGGGGATGGTGATCACGGCGACAGCGGCCTCGACTCCCATGGAGGGGGCGAGCACCGGGACGGCAAACAAGGGGCCGCCGATCCCGGTGAGACCCTTGACGAAGAAGGCGACTGCGACGGCGACGAGGACAAGTGCGAGCTCTCCGTAGTCCACCGAGCGCGCTCAATCCCAGTTGAGGAAGGCGGGAAGCCGGCCCTTGTCGCGTAGCGAGCCCACGATCCCGACTGGGAAGAAGAGCAACACCGTCACCAGGAGCACGCCGACGATGACGATGTTGATCTCGCTGGACCCGAATTGAACGATGCTGAACTCGTTGACCGCATAGATCAGCACCGCCCCGATCACCGGACCGGCCACTGTGGCCCGCCCGCCGATAATCGCCATCAACACCATCTCTGCCGAGATGGCGACCGTGAAAAACAGCGTCGGGCGAGCGAAGGCCAGGGAATAGCCCCACATGGCGCCAACGAACCCCACCCAGAAGGCGCTGAGCGCAAAGGCCAATATCTTGTAGAAGCGAGTGGGAACGCCGGCGACCTCGGCCTTGGTCTCGTCCTCTGCGATGGCCCGCAACCCGAGCCCGAACTTGGAATGAGCGACCTGGTAGGAGAGGACGATCGAACCCACCGCAGCGATCAGCATGGCGTAGTAGAACGGCGCCTTCCGCCACTCCTGTGGCACCAAGTCGAGACTCGGCAGTGGCAGGCCCGCGGTTCCACCGAGGTAGTCGCTGTTCTCGAAGATGAGCAGGAACATGAACAGCAGGGCGATGGTGGAGATGATGAAGGCCGGACCCCGGGTGCGCAGCGTGATCAGCCCGGCGACGAGCCCGAGCGCGACCGCGGCCAGGCCACCGACGACGGCGGTGAGGAACGGGGAGACCCCGTAGTAGTACAGAGGAACGGCGGCGACGTACCCACCGACGCCGAAGAAGACGGCGTGGCCGAGCGAGATGTAGCCGGCATAGCCGCCGAGGATGTTCCAACTCGACGCCATCGCCACCCACATCAGAACGTTGGTCGCGATCAAGATCCAGTAGTTGTAGGAGCCGATGAACGGGCGAGTGAGCGGCAAGAGCAGCAGCACGGCGAGGAGGACCCCTACCACGATCCAGCGGGACTTCCGTGGGCCCTCGGGTGCCGTGACCGCTTCGACGACGTCGGGCTCCAGCCCGTCGGCGGCGGCACGATCCTCGATCACGCCGCCACCTCCTTGCCAAAGAGACCGCGTGGCCGGATGAGCAGGATGCCGAAAAGGGCGCCGTAGAACGCCATCGGTCCCCATCCGAGACCGATCTGGTCGACCACGAGCGAGCTCGCCACACCGAGGAGCAAGGCGCCGATCACCGCGCCCTTGAGGCTCCCCATCCCTCCGAGGACGACGAGGGCGAGCAGGATGGCGATCCACTGCCAGTGGCGGAAGGGGAAGAACGGGAACAGATAGCTCATCAGCGCGCCGGAGGCGCCGGCCAGGGCGGCGCTGAGCCCGAACGAGATCGCTGACACCCGGCGCACGTTGACCCCGACCAGCTGGGCGGCGTCCCGGTTTTGCATCGTGGCCCTGATCCCGTACCCGGTCCTGGTGAATCGGAGGAAGAGGTACAGGACGAAGAGCAGGACGAGGCTGAGTGTCGCCGCGAAGAACTGCCCGGTCGGGACGAGGAAGTCGCCGATGAAGAAGGCGTCGGTGAGGTATGCCGGCTTTGCCTGGCGGAAGATGCCGGTGAACTGAACCCCGAGCAGCCCCTCGACCATGATGGCGACGCCGAAGGTGAGCAGCACGGTCATCTCCACATAGCGCGGGCTGCCCTCGATTCGGGTGAAGAACACGCGGTAGACGCCGATCCCGGCGATGAAGAAGAGCGGCATGATGAAGAGGATGCTGAGCAGCGGGTCGATGTCGAGCTTCTCCCACGCGAAAAAGGCGACGTAGGCGGCGGCGACGATGAACACGGCATGAGCGAGGTTCACGATGCGCATAACGCCGAAGGCCAGGGTCAGGCCGCTGGCGAACAGAGCGTAGACCCCACCGAGGAGCAGCCCGAAGATCATCACCTGCACTATTCCACTCATGGCGCGCCCTCGGTGTCGACGGCCTTGCCGAGATACAGCTCGCGGATCCTTGGATCCTCGAGGATGGTGTCGGCGGGGCCCTGGAATCGACAGATCCCGAGGTCGAGGACGACACCCCAGTCCGCTAACTCGAGACCCCGCACCGCGTTCTGTTCGACCATGATGATCGTGATCCCGAGCGCCTCGAGCTCCCTGATGGTGGCGAAGATCTGGTCGGCGATCTGCGGAGCCAGCCCCAGGCTGGGCTCGTCGAGCATCAGGACGTCCGGGTCGATCATCAGCGCGCGGCCAAGCGCCAGCATCTGTTGCTGGCCACCCGACAGCTTGCCGGCGTCCATCGAGGCGCGCTCGGCGAGGATGGGGAACTGCTCGAATACTCGCTCCATCCGTTCTTTGATCACCGATCGGTCCTTCTCCAGGTAGGCGCCGATGATGAGATTCTCCTTCACGCTCATTTCACCAAACACCGCCTGATCCTGGGGCACGAAGCAGATCCCCGCGGCCAGGATCTGATCGGGGCGGAATCCGTTGAACGGCACGCCGTTGAAAACGACCTCTCCTGAACGCGGCGGGAGCAGCCCCGAGATGACCTTGAGCAGTGTCGACTTGCCCGCCCCGTTTGGCCCGATGATGCAGTACGACGTGCCCTCGGCGACTTCGAGGGAAAGCCCCTTGAGGATGTCGGGCCCCTGCCCGTAGCCGGCATCGATGTTGCGGACCTCGAGGAGCGCCATCACACTTTCCCCAGATAGGCATCGAGGACGCGCCGATCGTTTTGTACCTCGTCCGGCGTCCCGTGGAGGAGTACCTCGCCGTGGGCCATGACGATTACCGAGTCGCTGATGTCCATGACGAGGTCCATGTTGTGCTCGACGATGAAGAAGGTCAGCCCGTTGCCGTTGAGCTGCCGGATGCGTGCCACCATTCGCTTCAGGAGGGACGGGTTGACGCCGCCGGCCGGTTCGTCGAGGAGCACCATCTGGGGGTCGGACATCAACACCGCCGAGAACTCGAGCAGCTTGCGCTGCCCGTAGGAAAGGGCCTCGGCGTTGGTGTAGGCGTACTCGGCGATCCCGACGAACTCGAGCAGCTCGATAGCGCGCTCGATCTCGTGGTCGAGCATCCGCGACCCGAACATGCTCCGAAGGTCGGTTCCCGACGAGCCCACCACCATGTTCTCCAGTACGGTCATGTCGCCGAGCGTCCTCGTCACCTGGAAGGTCCTGCCGATGCCGAGGCGGGTGAGCTTGTGCGGCATCTTGCCGGTGACGTTCTTCCCGTCGAACCTGACCGTGCCCGAGTCGGGGTGAATGACGTTGTTGATGAGGTTGAAGGTGGTGGTCTTGCCCGCTCCGTTGGGCCCGATGAGCGAGGTGATCGAGCCCTCATCGATGGCGAAGCTGCAGTCCTTGACGGCGTGGATGCCGCCGAAGCGCTTGTTGAGATCCGAGACCTCCAGCTGCACCGTCACGTCAATTCCTCATCTTGTGGCTGCCCCATCATGGCACCGCCTACCGAATCGTCTTCCGTATTCAGTATTCCGTATACGGTATTCCAGATTCGGTCTACGGGATACGGAATACGGACTACAGACAGATGGGGCACCGCGTGGTGCCCCATCTGCTCAGCACTGCTGTTCGTCGCGTTTACTCGTACGGGTCCTTCGGGTAGACCAGGTCGACCGTGCCGGGGAAGGCGCCGATCGGGTACACGAACGCCAGCACTCCGTCCTGCCACTGCACCATGATGTGCGAGCGTTCGAAGGGCAGCCCGCGCTCGTCCCAGTAGAAGTCACCGAGGATGGTCTGCACCGGGTCGCCTGCGCTCCGGTCATTCAGCCACTGGTTCATGGCGGCCTGGTCGACACCACCGGTGCCGAGGATCGCCTGCGCCATGCCCTGGCAGACCGAGAACGGGATCGCCACGTCCTCATCGGGCGGCCCTCCGCTGAAGGCCGTGTAGCCGTCGATGAAGTCCTGGTTGGTATACGGCTGGCCGGCGAGCGTGCTGTCGTAGTTGGCCAGCTCGTGCCAGGAGGCGTGGATGACCTGGTGCTGCTCGTTGCCCTGGAGCGTCTCCATGAAATCGATCTGGGCGCCCTGGGACATGTACACCAGCTTGGGCTGGTAATCCACCGTTGCCATGGCGTTCACCAGCGACACCGCTTCGTCCGGTGACGCAGTGGCGGCGACCACCATCTCGGCCCCGCTGTCCTTCATGTTCTGGGCCAGCGTGTTCCAGTCGGTGAACGGGATCGGCCACGTCTCCTTGTACACGACCTCGATGCCGTGTGGATTGGTCGCGGTGTTATTGAGGAAGCCTTCGACCTCGGCGATTACGTCGCCGCCGCCGGGCAACCGTACCTCGCCGCCATCCAGGCCGACCACGATCGCCGAGGCGAAGAAGTCATCGGCGTCCACGATGGCCACCGACGCCGGGGCCGAGTCCATGACACCCTGCTCGACGTAGTAGTCGATCATCGCCAGCGGTGAGAAGCCGATGAGCTCGGCTGCGTTCTGCTGGAAGTAGAAGATGTTCTCGTAGCCACGCTCCCAGATACGCAACGCACCACCCGACGGAACCGGATACACGTAGCCGGCGTCGCGGGCCACGGTCGTTGCCGGGAACGTCAGCAGGCTGGAGAACGTGCCGAGCAGCACGTCGGCGCCCTCGACGTCGATGAACCGTTGGGTCTGCGCGACCGTCTGCTCCGGATCAGACTGGCTGTCCTCACCGAGATACACCACCTCGTGGCCGTCGAGGCCGCCGAGCCGGTTGATCTCTTCGACACAGAACTCGTAGCCAGCGTTGTGCAACTGTCCGGGAACGGCGAAGTCGCCCGTAAGCGGCAGCGAGGCCGCAAACAGGTACGGCTCCATCGCCTCTTCGCCGGCCGTCGTTGTCGTCTCGTCTGCGGTGGCCGCTGTTGTTGTGGTCTCGTCGGCGGTTGCCGCCGTTGTTGTTGTTGTCGTGTCATCGCTATCGCCGCACGCCGCTGCCACTAATGCCAATACGGCGAGCAGTACGAACAGCTTGGAAAGTCGTCTCACGCATGCCTCCCATGAGATTCGGGCCCGTCGCCGGGCAGCGTACGGAGTCCCCAAAATCTTTGCAAACGATTGTGCAAGGGTTTGAGGCCTGACGCTGCACCTGTGCTTGCATGCTATTTTCGCGGTCAGAACTGCGCCTCGGAGGGAGGTCGCTCCGTGCCCATCGACGTGAAGGCGGCCGACTCGACCGAATTCGACGTGGTCACCCTCGGTGAGGTGATGGTGCGGCTCAGCCCGCCTGGCCACGACCGTCTCGAATTCGCCCGTTCGATGGAGGTCCATGTAGGTGGTGGCGAATACAACGTGGCCTATGCCCTCTCCCGTCTCGGCCTTCGCACCGGTTGGGTCGGGGGACTCGTCGACAATCCGGTCGGCCGCATCGTGTCCAACCACGCTGGCGCCGCAGGAGTCGACACCAGCTTTGCTCCGGTGTTCGCCTACGACGGGATCGGCCGCGAGACGCGAATGGGGCTGCACTTCGTGGAGGTGGGCACCGGCCCAAGGGCCAGCGTCTCCATCTACGACCGGGGTCACTCGGCGACCAGCCAGATCGAGCCTGGCCAGGTCGATTGGGATGGCCTGTTCGACGGGCAAGGGGTCCGCTGGTTTCACACCGGGGGCATCTTCACCTGCCTGAGCGATACCGCTCGCCAGGTTGCCGCCGAGGCGCTCGCCGCGGCCAAGACTGCCGGAGTCACCGTCTCCTACGACCTGAACTTCCGCTCCAAGCTCTGGGACAGCGAGACCGCCATCGCCGCCACCAGGCCGTTGATGGAGCACATCGACCTGCTCATCGGGAACGAGGAGGACTTCCAGCAAGTGCTCGGCTACGACGTCGCCGGCACCGATGAGTCGCTGCGGTCGCTTCCGATCGACAGCTTCAAGAGCATGGTGAAGCGGGTCGCAGGAGACTTCCCCAGCCTCAGCGCCATCGGCACCACGATGCGCGAGGTCGTCAGCGCCAACGAGAACAACTGGTCGGCCATCCTGTACTGGGCGGACTCGGACACCTTCCACGAAGGCCCGACGTTCGACCGGCTTGTCATCGAGGATCGCGTCGGTGGCGGAGATGGGTTCGCCAGCGGGCTCATCTATGCCCTGCTCGATGGCCGGACTCCTGACGAGGCAGTCGTCCTCGGCACCGCTCACGGGGCATTGCTGCAAACCACCAGGGGTGACACCAGCCAGATCACCCTTGCCGAGCTCGAGCACGTGGCGGGTGGCGGCAGCGCCCGCATCAAGCGCTGATGACCGAGATCGACGAGGACATCAACCCGGCGTCGCTAGCACCGGCACTCCAACGGCTATGGGAGCTGTCCGGACCCAAGGTGAAGCGGCTGTGCACTGCGCACTCGCCCGATGCGGGCACGCCGGTCCACACCGTCGGGGGCAGGTACCAGCCCCAGGGCTGGACCGAGTGGACCGAGGGCTTCCTCTACGGGTGGGCCATCCTCCACTACGACGCCACCGGCGACGAGGAGTCGCTCGAGCTGG
>Ga0255057_10000387_pt1 | contig 25091 bp, 21 predicted proteins | sample Cases_109_6_MG_FD_189022 | JGI IMG/M metagenome (GOLD analysis project Ga0255057, IMG submission 189022) | Seawater microbial communities from Amundsen Gulf, Northwest Territories, Canada - Cases_109_6 | ecosystem: Environmental > Aquatic > Marine > Gulf | place: Canada: Northwest Territories... | reverse complement strand
GTCTATTACCGACGATCGGGCGATACCGGCAGTATGCTGGCAATGCCATTGTATTTCGGCGGATCAATCGAGGCCGGCAATGCGTGGCAAAGCCGCTCGGAAATTAGCACTGGCTCGCTGATTCTCAACGGCAGTCTGTTCGCAGGGATTGATACATACATCGGACCGCTGTTCATCGGCGCGGGATTCGGCGAGGGGGGCGAATCCAGTTTTTATCTGTTTCTCGGTGCGCCACCGCGTTAGCCGACAGACTGCTAGCGGGCAAGTTTCTCCAGCACCTGGGTAGGGCTATCCGTGCCCCGATAATAACCATGGCGCTCGGCCATCTGCTCGTACGCGGCGTCTCGCTCAGCTTCACTGGCGTACCAGTGCAACATTTCCCAATCGTCGCCGAACAACCTCTGAAAGGTATCTCCGGGCGGCAATGTCACACGAATGCCGAAGCGCCTCTCAGCACCCGCGGTATCCGGATCGACAAGATTATGTTTGTGACAATACTCCACTCATTCCTCAGTTGGCACGGATCTGTCGTTTGCACCTTCCCGATCTGCCCAGCCTAGTATTTTTCGGGTCACAAAAAGATACACTGGTTTGCCCGTCAACATCCAGGTTTTCGAAATAACAGTCGGTTTCGCGAGTATCGCAAGCTCACGACGAGTTAAATGTTCTGCGCAATAGGTCCGTTTGTGTTTCAGCAAGTGACGCAGGTCTTCCCGTGCCAGCTGGCGGAACAGGCTTCCGCGCCTGGGGCAGTAACAGGCCATTTGAAAATCAACGATACCGGGCCCTCCGTCCTCCCTGACCAGCCAGTTGGGCTCCTTCGCCAAATCATTATGGGCTACGCCGGCTCTGTGCAGTCTGCGCAAGATTTTCGCCGCCGCACGAAAGTAGCGAATGTCGGTCGGACGGCACTTATGCATTGGTCCGCCGGCAATCCAGCTTCGCTGCAATATATCCGTCTCGACCTGCAATATCTCGGGTATGCCCGCAATGCCGCCGGTGGCGGCCAGCGCACGGGCCTCGCGTTTCAAAAGGGAGCGTGCGAGCCATCTGGCCCAGGGCCGGGCCGGGCGGGCATCGCGGAAAATGCGCGGACCGTCGACGGAATGTCGCAGCGATACTTCGCCAAAAATGTCTTTTTTCAACAACTTATCGAAAGGGTCAGTCATCCTGGAAGATTTCGGATTTGCATCATTCGGTGGCGATATTGGCCCAAATTGCAGAGAATACATGATTAGCTCGGGCACACGACGGCGAACGCGATGTCAGAGAAATCGGGACACTATTCAACAGGGTCTGCTGACGAAACCGGTGAGTTTTTCAGCGTCGGCACGCCATTGCATGCGGTCAGGCCAGGTTACGTTCGGCGACCGGCCGACGACGCGCTATTCGAAACGCTCGTATCAGGCGGCTATGCACATGTAATCGCGCCGGACCGCACAGGTAAGTCCAGCCTCATTGCCGCAACGTCCGCGAAACTTCAAAACAACGGAATCAAAGTCGCAATCATTGATCTCGCGCAAATCAGTGAACGTGATGGTGGTGCCGATGCCGGCCGCTGGTACTACAGCATCGCCTATCGCTTGCTTCGCCAACTTCGGCTGAAAATAGATTTGCAGTCCTGGTGGCAGGACAAGTCGTTTCTCAGCAATCGACAACGGCTGGTCGAGTTTTACGTCGAAGTCATTTTGCATAACATTACCGAGCGCGTTGTCGTATTTATCGACGAAGTACAGTGCATCGGAGACCTTCCATTCGCGGGGCATCTGCTGGCCAGCATACGAGCGGCACATAACTCGCGGATTACGGAACCCGACTTTGCGCGCCTCAGTTTCGTATTGATCGGAGAGTGCGATCCGGCGAGCCTGATTGAAGACGCGAAACTTTCGCCCTTTGCGATCACGCGACCAATTCACTTGAGTGACTTTACGCGCACCGACCTCGATCTGTTCGAGAACGAACTAAATCTGTCGGATGCGGACGCAAGAGCTGCTTTGGACAGAATTTATTACTGGACCGGCGGGCAGCCGTATTTAAGCCAGAAACTCGCGCGCTCGGTTGCACGTGAGCGCGTGTCTGGAAACATAGAAGCACATGTCGATCGTATCGCCATGCACCAGCTCGCGGGCCGTGCGGCCATCCGTGACGAACCGCACATGAGTCACATACACAAGGTGGTCACCGGAAACAGGAAACACTGTGAAGCACTCTTGAATCTCTATGGGAAAATACGCAAAGGTGTTACGACCGAGGCAGATCTCGGTTCGTCTCTGCAGCGACGACTGGTTGCTGTCGGCCTGATCGTTCCGGGTGATGATGGGTCGCTGACGATTCGTAACCGGCTGTATGAAAGTGTTTTTACGGCTCGCTGGGCGAACGAGAATCTACCGCTGCATTGGCGTGGCCCGGCAATTGCCCTCGGCGTAATCCTTGCGTTCTTTGCGGTTCCATTCTGGTACACACAAATTCTGCCGCGACCGTATGTGGGCGTGCTGTCCTCGCCGACAGTCGAGCTTGAGACCGCGGCCGGCGCATACCGAAATCTGCATTCCTTTCCTGGACATGGCGACGCCGCAGATCGTCTCGTTCAAATATTTCTGCAGAGCAGGGCGCGGCTGGCAGATAATCGCGCCGCAATCACGGAAGTCGAGCAGCTGGCACGACGCCTGCCATTGGCCAAGGGATTTGCAGAAAATCTAGTTGCCGATTTTTGGGACAGACAAGTCGCAAACGCACTCCGTGCCGAAAATCGCGATGAGGCATTGCTCGCGGCCCTGGAGGCACTCGTCGTGTCGACACCGGTTCGCCGGCGGCGTGCAGCTACGCTGGTCGGCGATGACTACGGCCAGTTGATTGCTACTTTGAGCGCGCAAGACGCCGATAGCTTCGTATTTAGCCCACAGCAGTTGTTGCTGACCCACGCAAAAGGTGCACAAATCCTGCAGTGGTCAATCGGCAACCAGGTGCTTACCGAACGAGATCCCTGGACAGTATCTGCACTTGAGGTGACACCGCTGGTGCGCCGCGTAGAGGTCGATCGAGACGGCCTTGTCAATCGAGTCGGTCTGACGATCAACGTTGGTCATTCGAGACTTGACGATCTCCGCGTCAAATTGATTGCACCGTCAGGCAGAACGGTGGAACTCACCTTCGGCCAGCCGCAGTCCGCCGCCAACGACGTCATACGGTTTGGCCGCGCCGAACTCTCCGCACTTAATGGCGAGCTTCTTAACGGCACCTGGAGCCTCAGTGTTCGCGATGAAAATACGGGTGCGATGGGGCACCTCATAGCATGGAATCTCAGTCTCAATTCTCAGGTTGTCGTGGAGAACTTCGAGCGAGGACTGGACATTCCGGACCCCGTCGCGCGCGAGTCAAATGACCTGTGGTTTGGTCCAGATGGCCGTTATGCAGTTGCCCGTGCGATGCAGAGCGACAGCGCCCGGCTTTGGGACCTTGCGTTCGCGCAGCCGGCACGAACCATACCTGTGCCAGCGAACGAACGCATGCTCGGAATCAGCGCAAACGCCCAATACCTGATTACAGTTGCGCAAGATACCGTGAGCTTGTGGAATACCGGCAGCGGCAAACTTCAGGGAGACCTGGCGATCGGTCCTACGAATGCCGAGGCGGTGGTGACCCGCAACGGTGAATACCTGCTGGTCAGTCGTCGCAGCGATGCCGACACCGAGTTTGAACTGTGGTCGCTCGAGTCAAGAGACGTCATGTCCCGATTGAACATTGCCGGGGTGCCCGCCCAGGTAGCCATCGACGCCGACGGCGAGCGCCTGGCGGTCGCCGATTATGACCGGACGGTCCGGGTCTGGGATTTCAGCGATGGCAGCCTTGTGTCACAGCTGGATTTCTGGGCCCAGCCCAGCGAAATAGCACTTGCCGCCGGCGGAGAAGTCCTTGGCGTAGTTCACGGCGATCAGGGCATCTCGCTCTGGCGTGTCGAGCGGCCCGAGACGCCACTCGTATACGAGCGTGGGACCGATGACTGGCAAATGTCATTCTCGCCGTCCGGTGCTAAAGTCCTCGCGGGAAGTGCTCGGCAAGGATTTCAGGTCTACAGAAGCAGCGACGGCGCAATGTCCGGTGCCCCACTTGGCTCGGGAAATCCTCAGCGTCAAATAAACATGCTGGCCTTCAGTGCCGACGAGCAACACATCGTTACCGCAGACAACAGCGGTAGCGTTAGATTGTGGGCCGCAGCAACGGCATCGGCGGCGACAGACGACAGTCTCGTGACGGAAACGACCACGGGTCATCGACTGTGGCGTGAATCAGGCGATTCGATTACGGCGATATCCCCCGGCGGCAACCATCTCGCAATCGGTGACAGTGGTGGGCATGTGCATATCCTGCAGGTTGACGCCAACGCGGAGGAGTTGGCCGCGGCAAGCGACGAGTTGAGTTTTCTCGGGCATCGCGGTGCCATCGTAGGGCTTGCATTCAGTCAGGACGGCGCACTCGTCGCCAGCGCCGGACTCGATCGTGAAATTCGTGTTTGGGACACCAGTAGTGGACTGCCGCGTCCGTTTCACGTGCGAACACTGGCAAGTCACATCGATCAAATTACATTTTCGCCTGCCGGCAGCCGTATCGCCGTCCTTGGTGGACAGCGACTCTGGGTCATTAATTCGGATAACGGTGCGGTACTCGGTGACATCGAACTCGGCGAAATTCATGTTGGGCTCGTATTCGCATTCGAAGATCAAATCTATGTCGGCGGCGAGAGCGGGGCACTGCGAAGTGTTACGAGCGACAGAGCAGGTAGTTGGCATCTTCGAAATGTCTGGCAGGGCTCGTCGGCAATTCGCAAGCTCGCGATCGCACCGAACGGACGGAGGTTGGTGATTGTCGACACGCAACATGTTGCCCAGCTGCTTAACATCGAAAGCGGCGATATCGGCACGTCGACACTCGGTTTCCCCGACGCGGTGAGCGACATTCTTTTCAGCCCAAGCGAATCGCGCGCATTGTTCCGCACAGGGCGTTGGATACATCGGGCGGGTGTTTCGCCGAGTGGAATCATATGGCTGGACGCTATTCGCGCGCCGAAAGCTTTGGCCGGTTCGCAAGTCGTGTTCGACCATCGGATACCGAGCGGCACCGGCGATCCATTCGGAGACCGCGTCATGTTATTAACGCGCGATGCCGGATTCCCGGAGGTGGCGGAACTGCGGTTCAGTCATTCGGATGGCCCGGCGCTTTTTGGAAATAAAGACAAATTGCTTGACGAATGGCGCAAGAAACTGGGCGTGGAATTAGCGCTTGCTTCCCCGAAGAGTGCGAACGAGTAACTCCATTCCCTCCGCAGTGACGTCGCCTGCCGGTACCGCCTCGCCAATTCGCACGATCACCTTCGCCCAGAGTCGTCCAGGGACCTTGCGAAGCCCGCCGCCACTTTGCCGGCTGAACCAACTGCCCCATATTCCGCACAGGGCGACCGGTATGACAGGCACCTGGCGCCGTTCGACTATTTTCTCGATACCGGGACGGAAGCGATGAATCTGGCCGTCCCTCGTAATACCACCCTCAGGGAAAATGCAGACGATGTGGCCGGCGCCCAGCTCCTCGTCGATTTTTTCGAAAGCGTCCGACAGCAGTGCCGCGTCCTCCTTTGCAGAGGCGATCGGAATTGCTTTGGCAGTCTTGAAAATGAATCGCAGTAGAGGAATCTGAAATATCTTGTAGTACATGACGAAGCGTACCGGGCGCCGAATCGAGCCGCCAACCAGTAGTGCATCGACAAAGCTGACGTGATTGCACACGAGTACTGCCGGACCGCGGGCAGGAATATTCTCCAGGCCGGTCGGACGAACTCTATAGAGCATGCTAACCAGGATCCAAACCAGAAAACGCATCAGGAATTCCGGCAATAAAGTAAAGATGTAGATCGCAACGATGACGTTAAGCAGGGCCAGAATCAGATAGAACTGCGGGATCGACAGACCCGCTGCCAGGATGCCGAAAGCGAGGACAGCCGCAGCAACCATAAAGAGCGCGTTGATGATGTTGTTAGCTGCGATGACCCGCGACAGATATTGTCTTTCAGTTCGATGTTGAATCAGCGCGTAGAGTGGCACGCTGTAGAAACCGCCGAATGCACCCAGCAAGGAAAGGTCGAGCAATACCCGCCAGCTTCCGGGGCGCAAGAGAAAATCGGCGACGGAATCGACTGCGACGGAATGCATGGCGGGTTGTGCGAAATACAAATCGATCGCAAATATGCTAAGGCCGATCGAGCCGAACGGCACGAGTCCAAGTTCGATTCGATGCCCTGACATGCGCTCGCAGAGCAACGAGCCGATACCCACACCGACTGCAAATGCGACCAACAATCCGGTTGTGACAGCTTCGTTTCCATTGAGAATGTCGAGCGTATAGGCGGGCAACTGGATGGTCATCGCCGATCCAAAGAACCAGAACCAGGATATGCCGAGGATGGACAGGAAAACACTGCGCTTCTCTCTTGCGAAGCCGACGATGTGCCAGGTCTCGGTCCAGGCGTTCCAATTGATCACGAGTTCGGGATCGACAGCCTTTGTAGCCGGTACCTGACGGCTGGCGAGATAACCGAACAACGCAACGCTGACGAGACATGACGCAAGTACAATTTGTTTGTCGAAGTCGGCAGCCAAGCCGCCGACGATGAGCCCGAAGATGATGGCCATGTAGGTGCCGGATTCAACGAGTGCGTTACCACCGACAAGCTCTTCTCTCGCGAGTTGTTGCGGCAGGTATGCATACTTGACCGGGCCGAAAAGTGTCGACTGACATCCCATCATAAAAAGTACGATGAGCAGCACCGTGTAGTTTTTGCTTACGAAGGCAAAAGCGGCGAGCACCATCAGACAAATTTCCAGCAATTTGATGCCGCGCATCAGGCGCGACTTTTCGTACTTATCGGCTAGCTGACCGGCTGTGGCCGAAAACAGAAAGAAAGGCAGTATGAATAATGCGCCAGCGACATTGGCGAGCTGGCCGGCGCCCATCCCGGCAATGTGCACGCCCTGAAACGTGATGAGTATTACAAGGCCGTTTCGAAGGATGTTGTCATTGAGGGCGCCCAGAAATTGTGTGACGAAAAATGGCGCAAAACGTCGTTGCGTAAGTAGGGAAAACTGATTTGATTCGGACACTATTGCGCAGTCTCCAGGCCCAGCGCCGCGCCACTATAACAGACGAAAAAAGGGGTCAGAGCCCTTTTTCTACGCATGCGACCATGCTCGGTGCAGTGATCGAAAAAAGGGCTCTGACCCCTTTTTTTGGGCCGTCCCCTTTTTGCGACATCTGCGAACTGCTACTACTTTATGGCAAAATGCCGATGTTAATATTCGGTTCATACCCCGACACTTGGGCAGCAGGAATCAAGGGCAGGCTGAACGTCAATGACTACAATACGTCTGGTAATTACTGGCGGCGTTATTTGCTTGCTTACTGCTTGCGCTGAGGAGCCGCCACCGAGGTCGGTTGGCGAATTCCTCGAGAACCGCATCCTGCTCGAGGCTACCATGGTTCGCTGTGGTGAAAATCGCAATGAATCGAAATACGAGGCCGAATGTGTCAATGCTCGGGAAGCGATAAACCGCATTGCTGCCGAGGAAGAAAGGGCGCGTCGTGAAGATCTCGAGGCGCAATTCGAACGCAAGCGCAAATCATTGCGCCGTACTCAGGAGGCCGCCGCCGAAGCGAGACGGCGCGCCGCCGATGCGCGTCGCAGGCGCGAAGAAGCAGAATACCTCGGCGTATATCCTGATATGCCACCGAGTACGGATACTGAGGGCGCACTGCCGCCCGGATCGTCTGTCGATGGCGGCAATGTGGATCAAACGCAAGACGCGGGCGATGTTGGACACGCGCCAGCAGATGCGACACCGGCAGACGCGACACCAGCAGAAGGCGAAACCGAGCAAGACCTTGAAGCGATTCGCGAAGAGCTACGCCGTCGTCAGGAATCGAACTAGTCGCGCTACGCTTCCGGTGTCGGCATGCTGCGGACGTGCAAATCCCTTTGTGGAAACGGAATGCTGATATCTGCCAGCTGGAAACCCTTGTACACCGCGCAATTGAGTTCATGTGATACGCGACCGCGATCCATGGGACGGCTGATCCAGCAAAGCAATTCGAACTCAAGACTGGACTCACCGAAACTGCGAAAGCGCACGCGCGGTTTCGGCGTCTTGCAAACTTCTTCGTGATCGTTCGCGATTGACGCAAGCGTTTCGATAACTTCATCGATGTCGCTACCATAAGCCACACCGACCGCAGTTCTAATGCGATGTTTCGCTGACGGTCCGCCCGCCTCATTAATGATTTTGCTGTTGCCGATAACGCCGTTCGGAATCGTTATCTCGACATCGTCACGCGTCAAAATTCGTGTACTGCGAAGGCCGATGTTCGTAACCATGCCGCGCTCACCGGAGTCCAGAATAATGAAGTCGCCATTTTTGTATGGGGCATCCGCGGCGATGGAAACGCCGGCGAACAAGTTCGACAGCGTGTCTTTTGCCGCGAAACTCAAGGCCAGACCAACGATTCCGGCCGATGCCACCCAGGCGGTGACGTTGATGTCCCATGCAAGAAAGACGAAATAGACGGCCAGAACGATGAGCACAACTCTCAGGATGGTGCTGATGAGCGGCAACATGCTGGCTTGCAACATGCCAGCCATCCTGCGCCGCCTGACGGTCGCGAGGACGAGTTCAAGCACACCGCTCAGGAAGCTGTACCAGACGCCTATCGCGATCGTCCGCAGAATGCCGAGCGTGGCGTACTCCGGCGGGGCCGGCATTCCCAATCGCCGCGTGGCCATCGCCAGACCAATCACAACAAACGTAATGAAAATTGGCCTGTCAAGAAGCGCGACCAGGTCATCATCGAATTCCGTCTTCGATCGGGAAACGATTTTCGCGATCGTTTTGCCGAGTACGAAACTCGAGATTTTTCCTAGCAGAATAAATGCCACGGCGATCGCCGCGGCCTGCAGATAGATGTTGGGGCCGATAAACTCGGCCCAGGACTGCACCTGATCGATGAGGTCGTTCAATTATTCAACACATGTGAATTAGAAATCTTGGTGCTGAATCAGAACTCCTCGTTGTATTCGCCGCTGTCCGCGACAGGCTTGTCAGGATCCTGAATACCGTAGGTACGAACTGTCGATTCAGGTTGCTGTTGCGCAGTCGCGGATGAGCCCGAGGTATCCATGCCAGGCTGTTTCGGTAACCGGCGGGTTTGTGCCGTCAGGATCTGTACGAAATTGTTGGCGACGGCCGGAACGGCATTGCCCGAGCTGGTAAAAATCTGCTCGGGCGTGATACTCGAAGAGCCGTAAAAAGCAGCGTTGGCGACTCTGTCCATCGTGATGCCGGCACCTTCCAGCGCGACGCCCGCGAAAATGCCCCTGCTACGCGAATAAGAAAATACTTCCGCCTTGAACTGGATATCAGTCGCGACTTCGGTGTGCCGGCCAACTGGCCCGGCTGCGATGGACGCATCGGCACCCAGCGTAAACTTGCCATTAGTAATGCCATCGACACCCTCGCGTGTCTTGAAGACCAGGATAATGTCTGTCGACTGGCCGCCGATCTGCCAGCCGAAGCTGCCGCCGGTCAAAGCAACAAATGCCGGATTGCTCCAGGAGTTATCCTCGCGGCGAACGACAAGGATGCCCTTGCCGCGTCGGCCACCGAGCCCAAAGGCAACTTTGACCACATTTGGGACTACGGCCACAGCGTAGGCCCGTGCCAGCAAGGCTGGCGGAACTGTTTGCTCAGGGATGCGCAAGAGTTGATCAATGACATCCGTCGCATTGGCGACCCGTTTTTCCTCTTTTGTAGCGCCAGCGGCCGGTAATGCGGCCATCAGCGACACGGTAAGCAGACAGAAACCTAATCGTATATGCATGATTTTATTCCAATAATTTGAAAATACGCCCCTCTCAAGGCGTGCCCGGTATGGCACAGAGCCCTCTTGTATAGAGAATAGACTAATGCCCAAGAGTCCAATCTGTCGCAATGATACGCGATTTGACCGTGGCACTCACGGCCAGTTCAGTCGGCGCCGGCCACTCCCAGAATAGGCGGTAACGGGCAGTTCAGGCTGGCGCAGATTGCGCGCAGCAATTCAGCTTCAGCCACAGTTACTTTGCCATCGTGACCCACTGTTTTGGCCAACGCCTGAACAAGGCTTTTGCTGCCAGCAGTGTTCATCTTACCCAAGACATCCAGGCTGCGATCAAGCACCGCAATTGTCCGCAGCTTTTCGTCTTCGTAGTCTGCATCGATCGCCCATTTGCCGAACTCGGCGACGCCAGCCTGAAATGCGCTTACTCGCTCCTGGGCCTCAGTGTGACCATGATGAGCAACGGTCATCACAAGATCGATCGCGGCTTGCCGAATTGCTTTTTTGCCTGCGCGATTTCCTTTTCGACGGCCGGACGGGTCGGACACGGTCTCGAAGCTGCTGCTGAGTATGCGATAAAAGCAGTATTCGCGAAGATCGACGACGCTGTCCAATTCGACGAGTCGCTTGACAAGTTCCAGCAGATACTCACGTTGCTGCTTCGGTCTCACTTTCAGAGCCGGAAATGCAATTTCTAGAATCGGCAGTCGATACTCATCACTGATCTGGCTGATTTGCGAGGCAAAGTGGCGTACCTGCTGTCCGCGTTCGGCACCTATTTGTTCGCCGATAAAATGCAGCTGGCGGTCGGCATGCGATTTTTCGCGATCAACAGCCAGCGCCAGCGTTAGCATCCAGGCACGTTCGGGAGAATGGGCCGCATCGTAAAGTTCCGGAGGGATGGTGCGGCGAATCTCTGCCGCGAACGCAATCTGTTCAGGGTCCGGCCGCCCGACTGCATCGGCTATCGATGCCGGAAGAACGTGTTCGGCTGCGCTGGGAGCTGCCGATGTGAAACCACTGGCCTGACCGGTGTCCGCATCGCGCTGGGCGCTTTCAGAGTGTGACCCTATAGTGACCTGCGGATATTGGGATTCGTTGAATGACGGATCGAGCGCTTTGATCCGTTCAAGCAATGGCGGGTGGGTTGCAAACATGGATGTCAGGCGCGAAGTGCCGCCAGCGAACAACATGTGACTGACCTCTTCCGGATCGACGGATTTAATGTAGGAATGTGCGCCGTAGCCGCCGATTTTCTTCAGCGCGTTTGCAATGCCGTCCGTTTGTCGGGTGAATTGAACGGCCGACGCATCGGCAAGAAATTCGCGTTGTCGCGATACCGCGGCTTTGACGAGTCTTGCGGAAAATACGCCGACCCATCCAAGTATTGTGAGGCCGATTCCAATAACAAGTATCGCTGCCGCGTTCTTGTTTCTGGTATGACGAGCCCCGCGCAACAACATGCGGCCCATCATGCCAAGTACCATGATGCCGAACAGCACACCCATCATGCGGACGTTCAGGCGCATGTCGCCGTTCAGTATGTGGCTGAATTCGTGCGCAATGACGCCCTGCAGTTCCTCCCGGTTGAGTGTTTCCAAGGTTCCACGTGTTACGGCAATAGCGGCGTCGCCCGGGGTGAACCCGGCGGCGAATGCATTGATTCCCATCTCTTCTTCGAGCACGTAAACATCCGGAACAGGAACCCCCGAGGCGATCGCCATTTCCTCGACGACATTTCGCAATCTCTGCCTGAGTGGATTATTGACGTCTGTCGAGATCAGCGTGCCGCCCATTTCGACGGCAACCTGGCCGCCACCCGAGGAGAGTTTCGCTGTTTTGAATATCGTCGCTCCGATTATCAGCACCGCGGCCAGTACGGCAACAGTACCCAGAACGGCGGGATCGGCCTGTTGCCCGGTCTCCCCGACCATCAGGAAAGCGGCGGCAGCTATCGTTGTGACACCGGCGACGATCAGAACGGTCGCGAGGATATAGACAATGACCAGCCAGCGCGTAGCGCGTTTGGCGCGGTCTTGCGCGTCGAAGAAGTTCACGGTCTAAACGCCACGCTCTTTAAGGTCACGCTCTTTAAGGTCACGCTCTTTAAGGTCACGCTCTTTAAGGTCACGCTCTTTAAGGTCACGCTCCTTTAGGTGAAAGAGACTTCTGGAACCTCACGCTTCTCCTCGGACTGTATCTCGAGGAAGCTTGCTGACTCAAAGCGAAACATTCCTGCGATGACGTTGTTGGGGAAATTTTCAGCTTTGTTGTTATAGGCCAGAACTGCATCGTTGAAGGCTTGACGCGAGAAGGCGACCTTATTCTCGGTACTCGAGAGTTCCTCCTGGAACTGCATCATATTTTGATTCGCTTTCAGATCAGGATAAGCTTCCGAAAGGGCAAAAAGTCGTCCGAGCGCGCCGCCAAGAAGGCCCTCGGCCGCACCGAGTTTCTGAATGGCATCGCCGTTGGATGGATCGACTTTGGCTGCGTCGAGACTCGACATGGCGGTATTTCTGGCATTGATAACTGCTTCCAGGGTTTCACGCTCATGCTTCATGTAACCTTTGACAGCTTCGATCAGATTCGGAATCAGGTCATAGCGACGGGTCAACTGAACGTCAATTTGGGCGAAGGCGTTTTTGACGCGATTGCGAAAGTTGACGAGCGCGTTGTAGATACCAACTGCGTAGAGGACTACCGCGACAATAATCGCGAGGAAAACTAGAAATGAGGTCACAGTCTATCTCCCGGCTAAAGAGTTGCATCGGCAAGGATAAACCTTGGGCGCAGGTAACACTAGCCGCAGTTGTGGTAGCAATTTCAATAATTTCAAGACCTTCGAACGCGGAATGGCTCGGCGAGTCGCGTGCGATGATGGGCACGGAAGTCAGCGTGCATGTGTGGCACGAGAGTGCCGAGGACGGATTAGCGGTCGTCGAAGACGCGTTCGCCGAGGTCGAACGCATCGAAGGATTGATGAGCACCTACATCGAAGGCAGCGAGATCTCGGAGATTAATCGCGCCGCAGCGGACGGGCCAGTCGCCGCGGGCGATGAGTTGATTCAGCTGATTCTCCGCTCCCTCGATATCTCGATGCTGACGCGAGGCGCTTTCGACATTACCTACGACAGCGTTGGGCAGTATTACGATTTCAGAGAGCGACAACGGCCTAACGCCGAAACGATTGAGGAAGGACTCGAGAGGATTGACTATCGCCTGGTCGAGGTTGACCGCCTGGCGGGAACGGTCAGATTTCTCGCGCCCGGCGTAAGAATAAATCTCGGTGGGATCGCCAAGGGTTACACGGTCGAACGGGCAGTCAGCCTGCTCCGAAGCAAGGGAATTCTTCACGGCATCGTGACTGCTGGCGGGGATACGCGATTGCTCGGTGACCGGCTGGGCCAACCGTTCATGGTCGGCATCCGGGATCCCAGAAAGGATGATGAGGTCGCCCTGACGATTCCGCTCGAAGATGAGGCCATATCTACGTCCGGGGACTATGAGCGATATTTCGAGGAAGACGGCCAACGCTATCACCACATCATCGAGCCGGCGACGGGCCTGCCGGCCAGCGGCGTTCACAGTGCCACCATCGTCGGTCCCGATGCGGTGCTGACTGATGCCCTATCGACCTCGGTCTTCATCCTTGGCGTCGATCAGGGCCTCACGCTGATTTCGACCTTGCCGGACTACGAGGGCGTCGTCATCGATGCGGATGGCAGGCTCTTTTATTCTGACGGATTACAACCGCCCGATCCCGCCCCGGAAGTCGCCGAATAGCCTGATTTCCGTAAACTTTTGTGTCTGTATGTGGCGAGAACGCGACGACTCCTGTCGCTGAATACAGACGGATTTTCACTTTAAATTCAATCTCATAGGCTTATTATAGGCTTTGAGAAAAGCGGCTTTAGGGCCGTTTTTCCGACATTAAGGGCCGCGGTGGATTTGGTCGATCCTGGCCGCGGTCAAAAAGCAGAAAAAGAGCGAATTGGCGTGACCCGATGGTGGGTTGCAGCGGCCTCTTATCCCGTCCGCAAATAGACGATTTATTTAGGCCCAACGAGGGCCGAAATTATGTTCAGACCGGACTGGCCAATTGTGACGATCGTCACGTCCCATGCGGGGTGTGGCTGTCAACATGGGCCCCTGTTATGAGGCGTCAAACGCCGCTTTTGGGCTGCGGCAAGCACCGATCCTTAGGGTTTTCTCATGCTATGTCACACCGGCCCAAGATTCGTCGACCTCTGGAGCGCGACTCCGGAAGGGTCGGCGGGCGTCGTTTCGGTGAGTTTTGTGTCGCAAATTTGCCAACAAAGGAAGCAGGATTATGAAGGGACTAAGAATCAAATTGCTTGGAGCACTGCTATCCATCTTTGCCGCGAGCAGCCTGGCTTCGTCAGGCCTTGCCGGACAGGCAGCCCCAGATTTCGTTTTGAAAAGCGCTACTGGCGAAAACCTGCGCCTGAGTGAATACCGTGGCGATGTCGTCATGATCAATTTCTGGGCGACCTGGTGTGGTCCGTGTCGCCAGGAGATGCCGTTACTCGATGAACTCTATGGCCGTTATCAACGCGTCGGGTTCAGTCTGCTCGGCGTCAATATTGACGACGATTCCCGTCGGGCGATGGCGATGGTCAATGAACTCGGCGTCAGCTTCCCGGTGCTCTTTGACGATCAAAAGGAAGTTAGCAAGCTCTATGAAGTAGAAGCCATGCCGGTGACGATTCTGCTCGATCGCGAAGGCACGGTTCGCCACGTTCATCACGGCTACAAACCGGGTTACGAGCAGAATTATCTGGATGAAATTCGTTCATTACTCAGAGAGTAATGAACGCAATTCGTTCACTACTCAGAGAGTAATTACTGAACCGCGAAGAGGTCGGGCAGGAGAGAAACGGTGACAAGAACAGTGACTAACATTTTCGTAGCGATCTGCATTTTGAGTTTCGCGACGACGACGGTTGCCCAGGATGCAGCATCCATGGATGCTGCATCGGTTATGGCAATGTCGGAGTCTGCTGAAGCAGATGCCGCGAGTGAGCGTGAGCAGTTTCGCAGCCTGGATAAGGACGTCCAGTCGCTCAAAAAAGAGGTCCTCGATCTCAATCGCGATCTCTTCCTGCTCGAGGAAGAATTACTTTTCCCGGCGAATTCACAAGTCGCGTTCTTTATCTCGATGGACGTTGGCGAATACTTTGATCTCGATTCAGTGAATCTCAAGATCGATGGCAAGGAAGTCGCGAATTACCTGTACACCGAACGGGAAGTTGGCGCATTGATACGCGGTGGCGTTCATCGCGTCCACATGGGAAATATCAAGACCGGCGATCATGAACTAATCGCAATCTTCACGGGCAAAGGGCCGCATATCCGCGACTATCGCCGCGGCGCGACAATGAGCCTGAACAAGGGCATCGGCGCAAAATACGTCGAGCTCGAAATCAGTGACAAAGTCAAGAAGCAGCAGCCTGAGTTCGTGATCAAGGAATGGGAGTGATCGTTGATCGGTCACTTCGCCAAAATAGTCACTCTATGGGTATTCATAGCAGTGGCATTGCTTCCGCACCAGTCACGGGCTGACGGAAAAAAAGCCGAACCCACTGTCGTGCAGGACGCGCACTACGGCGAAGTGCTGTTTTATTTCTATCAGGGCGAGTATTTCCCCGCCATCGTAAGACTTCTTGCTGCCCAGAAGCAGTCGCAACTCGAAAGCCACGAGAAGGAATCCGAGCTATTGCTTGGCGGTCTGTACCTGTCTTACGGACACCACCTGTACGCGGCCGAGATTTTCGAACGACTGCTCGCTGATAACGTCGAGCCCGAAATTCGTGATCGCACCTGGTTTTTCCTGGCAAAAATCTGGCACCAACGCGGTTACCTCGCAGAGTCGCAGCAGGCGCTGAATAACATTCAGGCCGAATTGCCGAAGGTGCTCGAGGCGGAACGCAACATGCTGCAGGCGCAGATTCTGATCGACAGGCGGGAGTACGATCAGGCGATCGCCATGCTGCAAGCGTGGAAGGACAAGACCGAGTGGGCCAGCTACGCCAAGTTCAATTTGGGCGTTGCAATGGTTCGTAATGGGCAAGTAGATGCTGCCGCAAAGATTTTGGACGGTCTCGGCAATCTCGACCCTTATAACGAAGAACTCAACTCCCTGCGAGATAAGGCGAATCTGGCGCTTGGCTATGCCTATCTGCAGGATGGCCAGCCGCATGCCGCCAAACCGCCACTGCAGCGTGTTCGCCTGGCCGGGCCATTCTCAAACAAGGCATTGTTGGGCGTCGGCTGGGCCGACGCTGAAAACCACAACTTCCGTCGGGCGCTGGTGCCGTGGATGGAGCTTCGAAGTCGCGACCTGCTGGATTCTGCCGTGCAGGAGTCGATGTTGGCGATTCCCTTTGCGATGGCGAAGCTCGATTCCATCAGCCAGGCCGCCGATCACTACCTGAATGCGGTTGAGGCGTTTTATGAAGAGGCCAACCGCATCGATCGGACTATCGAACATATTGAAACAGGCGCATTGCTGGACGAATTCCTCGGACAGGATCCGCTGGAGACGACAGGCTGGTACTGGAAACTCGAGCAACTTCCGGAAGGACCGGAGTCGCGTTACCTGCTCCACCTTCTTGCGACGCATTCGTTTCAGGAAGGCCTGAAAAATTATCGTGACCTTGGCTACTTACGCCAGAATCTCGCGAACTGGCAGAAAAATATCGGTGTGTATCGCAACATGCTCGACACTCGCGAGCTCGCCTATGAGGAAAGGCTGCCGAAAATCGAAGCCAGCCTGGCGCGAGCGGACCTCGATGGCATGGTTGGCCGCAAACTGGAGTTTGATGCGAGGCTCAACAGCATCGAACAGAGCGGCGACACGCTTGCTCTCGCTACGGAACGAGAATTCGAACTTTGGGGAGAAATAACCGCGCTGGAACGCACGCCTGCGCTCGCCGCGGACATACCCGAGGCACAAGAGGTTCGCGACAAGATCAAATTACTGAAGGGTGTTCTGCAATGGGAACTCGACAAGGAATTCAAGTCACGCCTCTGGAGAGTCCGCAGGGATGTTCAGCAGACGGGACAGGCGCTGGTCGACACGCAGCGCTCGAGACGCAATATTGATGTGACGATGCGCGGCGAACCGCTGATGTTCGATAGCTTCAATGCACGCGTGGATGGCTTGAATCCCAGGATTGAGATGCTGCAATCGCAGGTCGACGGTGCAATGGGTCGCCAAAGAGCATTCCTGCAGTCTATCGCCGTCGAGGAGCTTCGTGCCCAGCAGCAGCGACTCAACACCTACTCCGTTCAGGCTCGATTCGCGCTCGCGGCGATCTACGACCTGTCCGCAACGGTCGGAGATGCGTCGCAATGAGGTATGCATTCCGACTTCTGTTATTGATCTGCACTTGCGCTCTGGCAACGGCAGCCGATGCTGAGATCAAGAAGCGTGACACGATAAAGAGTCTCGAGAAAAAAACGGTCGAGGTGCGCCCCGGCAAAGTCATAGTGAATAGTACGGACCTGGCGCGGCACAATTACGAGGCCTTTCTCGACTTGGTATCGGACGATCCGGATCTGAGAGCCGAGGCAATGCGGCGGCTCGGTGATCTTCAATTGGAAGAGACCGAGAGGCAACAGCTTGCCGAAAACGTCGAGGCTATCGACGTATCGGGATACAGAGACGCGGTCCAGCTGTTTCTCCAACTGCTGGATGCGTATCCGGATTATCAGCGAAACGACACAGTCCTGTATCAACTTGCGCGTGCTCATGAGATCTCCGGCCAGACCGACGAGGCAATGTACGTACTGAATGATCTCGTCGCTAAGTATCCGGATACCCCGATTATTGACGAGGTGCAGTTTCGCCGTGGCGAAATGCTGTTTCTCAGAAAAATGTATGACGAAGCCGAGTTTGCCTATCAGGTCGTGGTGGACTACGGCGAAGCATCGAGATTTTATGAGCAGTCTCTGTACAAGCTCGGATGGTCACAATTCAAAATGGCTTCGCACGAGGACAGCCTGGATCCGTTTTTCGAGTTACTGGACCGCAAGGTTGCCGGTATCGAATTGAAGGAAGGCGACAATCGTCTCGAAGACCTGAGTCGCGCAGAGAGAGAACTCGTCGAGGACACATTTCGCGTCCTCAGCATCAGTTTTTCCTACATGGAAGGTGCCGAGAGCATTGATACCTTCCTCGGCAAACGCGGCTATCCCGAATACGGCTACGTCATCTACATAAATCTCGGTGACCTGTACCTGGAGAAGGAGCGATTCGTCGACGCAGCGGAGACTTACGAGGCCTTTGTCGAGGCGGATCCGTATCACCCGAAGTCGCCGCTATTGCAGGTTGAGGTGATCGAGGCATACAAGCGTGGCGAGTTTCCGTCGCTCGTTCTCGAGGGCAAGCAGCGATACGTCGAGCGCTATGGCATGGACAGCCCTTTCTGGCAACGAAACCCGCCGGAGCTCAACACCAGCGTTGCGGTGCACCTCAAAGCGAACCTTACCGATCTCGCCCAGTATTATCACGCCGAGGCGCAGGAGCACGGCAAGCGCAGCGACTATCAGCAGGCCGCCAACTGGTATCGCAAGTATCTGGCCTATTTCCCGGGCGAGCCTGACAGTGCCAACACCAATTTCCTGCTGGCCGAAATATTGTTCGAGAGCCGGGATTTTTTCGACGCGACTGTCGAGTATGAACGAACGGCCTACGAGTATGACTTGCACGAGCATTCGGGCGAGGCAGCGTATGCAGCGATTCTTTCCTATCGCAAACACGAAGAGATCCTGCAGGGCGAAGAAGAAAAAGCCTTGTGGCACTCACAGTATCTGGACAGCGGCCTGAAGTTTGCCGATACCTATCCCGAACACCCGGAATCGGGCGCCGTGCTGACGACGATCTCGGAGGACCTGTTCCGGCAGAATCAATACGATCTCGCAATCGCCGTCGGACAGACCGTCGTCGCCAAGCAACCGCCAGTCAAAAGACCGCTGGCGCGAACCGCCTGGACTGTTATCGCGCACTCTCAGTTCGAGTTGAACCACTTTGTGGAAGCCGAAGCCGCCTACTATCGTTTGCAGCCCTATATGCCCGCCGAAGACAAGGAGGCCCACGGGGAGATCAAAGATCGTATCGCCTCGTCGATATACAAGCAGGCCGAACAGGCGAGGGATGCCGGTGATCTCGAAACCGCGGTTGTTCACTTCCAGCGAGTCGGGCAGGTTGTGCCGGATTCCGACATTCGGGCTACCGCCGAATACGATGCGGCGGCAGCACTTATTAATCTGGCCGCCTGGGGCCGCGCCTCAGGGGCACTCGAAAACTTCCGTCGGGAATATCCTGACAGCGAGTTCGCGGATGACATCACACAGAAGCTCGCCGTTACCTATCTCGAATCGGGCGACAAGGCCAAAGCGGCCGGCGAGTTTGAACGAATTGCCGCAGCGCCTGGCAGCAGCGACGACATGCGTCGCGAAGCACTTTGGAAAGCATCGGAGTTATACAAAGACAGCGGGCATTCCGGCAGAGAGCAAAAGGTTCTTGAAGACATCGTAGCGCGTTACCCCGACCCCCTATCCGAGTCCATTGAAGCGCGATATCGCTTGCTTCAGCTTGCCGAGGCCAGCGGCGACAGCCTGGCCCGCACGGCGCGCCTCGAGGAGCTCGTACAAAGCGATGCGACCGCCGGCGCGCAGCGTTCGGATCGCACCAAGTACCTGGCTGCGAAGGCTTCACTTGAACTGGCCGAGCCGGTTCGACGTAGCTTCATGGCGATGAAAATTTCGCAGCCACTGGCGGACAGCCTGAAGCTCAAGAAATCTCTGATGGAAGGCGTCCTCAAAGTTTACGGCGATGCCGCCGCTTACGGCGTTGCCGAAGTAACGACCGCCGCGACGTTTCGTCTCGGAGAGGTCTACCAACAGTTCGGCAGCGACTTGATGGAGTCCGAGCGACCGCAAGACCTGGATGCCGATGCGCTGGAGCAATACGACATCCTGCTCGAGGAACAGGCTTATCCATTCGAGGAGAAGGCGATCGAGCTGTTTCAGGCGAACACGGACCGGGCGGCTGACGGCGTATTCGACGAGTGGGTTCAGAAGAGTTTTGACGCGATGGCGAGTCTGATGCCGGCGCGATACGCGAAATTGGAGCGCAGTGAAGATGTTGTTACAGCACTTTTCTAATCTGCGTCTTCCTGGTGGATCGATGCAGCGGTTTTCCTATTTGATTCTGTGTCTTTTGATTTTGAGCGGTTGCGCATCGGGCCCGAAGCCTGCAAGAACCGACGAGGATCGGTCATCGAGACAGGCCGCCGACGAGGAACGACTCCGCAGTGTTCCAACGAAGGCGCTCACATTGTATGAGCGGGCGGCGGCAATCCTGGCCGCGGGAGACTCGACTGATGCCGAACTTCGCTTCAAGGAGTTCGTGCTGCAGTACCCCGGCTATCCCGGCGCCTATGTGAACCTCGCGATTCTCCGCGCGAGGGCAGGCGACGATAAGGCCGCAGAAGGCTTTATCACCGATGCGCTGACCATCGATCCCGAGCATTCAGCGGCGCTGAATCAGCTCGGAATGCTGCTCAGGCGCCAGGGGAAATTTATCGAGGCAGAGTCCGCTTATTTGAAGGCCGTCACAGCCAGCCCCGACTATGCCTTGGCACACTACAACCTGGGCGTCCTGAATGAACTCTATTTACAGCGACTCGATGCTGCGTTGCAGCACTTTGAGCGATTTCAAGAGATTCAGGGCGAGGACAAGCAGGTCAAGAAATGGATCGTGGACCTCAAGCGGCGGCTGAACGTCAAGCAGAGAACGGCAAAGGTGACGGAATGACGAGCATGAATATGACCAAACAGACCTGCCTGGTCGTTCTGCTTTTCAGCCTGTCGGCGGCGGCTCAGGACAATGAGGCCAGCGCCCCAAGCGATGCGGCGCCGACCGATGTCGAGGCGACCGATGCACAGGCTACGGAGCGTGAGTCGCTCGAGCCCAGCGTACCCTCGGCAGTGCTGGCGCAGGACGTAAGACGACGCGCAACCAGCGGCGGCGCGGTGATGGATGAAATGGATCTCGGGCGTACCCAGATCACCGGCAACCAGGAGCTGCCGAAGGTGATGTACATCGTGCCCTGGAAGAAGTCCGATCCGGGCGACCTGATGGGTAAGCCGGTGAACACACTTCTTGATGAGGTCCTGGCGCCTTTGGATCGGGAAGAATTTATACGTCGGGTCGATTACTACGATGACCTGTACGGAGAGGTGGAAGAGTAGCGCCTGCTTGCACGCGCAGCATTTGAATGAACGATAGACGATTTGATCTAAAAGAGGAGTAGTCAAATGGACGTTTTGAGCGGCATAGTCCGTTTTTTCCAGCAGGGAGGGTTGTTCATGTACCCGATCCTGATCGTGTTCGGGCTCGGATTGGCAATCGCCGTCGAGCGCTGGACGTATCTGACCGTGTCCGGTGCAAGTAATCGTGCGCTGTGGAAGAAGATCGTGCCTTTCCTTAAGGCCGGCAACTTTCAGGAAGCAGCGACTGTCACCGGCAAGTCGAAAGCAGCCATCGGTGCGATTCTGACCTACGGCCTTTATCGCGTTAAGTCGGCACGCCGCCGCGACGACGTCGAGAAAGCCATGGAAGAGAGCCTCATGGAAGTGTTGCCGCGACTCGAAAAGCGCACGCACTATCTCGCAACGCTTGCGAATATTGCCACGCTTTTAGGTCTGCTCGGCACTATCATCGGCCTCATTCGGGCATTTACGGCGGTAGCTAACGCCAACCCGGCAGACAAGGCTGACATGCTTTCGGCGAGTATTTCGATCGCTATGAATACGACAGCGTTCGGCCTGATGGTGGCAATTCCGTTGCTTCTGATTCACGCGCTTTTGCAAACCAAGACGAATCAGATTGTCGACAGCCTGGAAATGGCGAGTGTGAAGTTTCTGAACGCCATAACCGAACGTCAGCTGAAGCCTGCCGGAGCTTAAGCGATGTTGCGTAGCCGCAGTCGTGGCCGTAGAGATTCAGATACGGCTGATCTCAACATTACGGCCTTCATGAACCTGATGGTGATTCTGGTTCCGTTCCTGCTGATAACAGCGGTGTTCTCGCGACTGGCAATACTTGAACTGTATTTGCCAGGCTCCTCAAACGAGCCCGTGGATCCGCAGGATCTGACCTTCCAGCTGGAGGTCACCGTTCGGAAGCATCAAATCGAGGTTGGCGACCGCAATCTGGGCGCATTGGGCGTGTATCCCAATGCCGAAGACGGCTACGACTATGAAGCGCTCAGCAAGAAACTCGCTGAGATTAAAGAGAGATACCCGGACAAGACCGACGTGGCGATATTGCTCGAAGCGGAAATACCCTACGACACGCTGGTGCAGGTAATGGATAGGGTTCGCCTTGCCGTATCGGTCGACGAGGTCGAAGCAACGATCGTTCGAACCGACCTGTTCCCCGACATATCGATCGGCGATGCGCCGGTTCTGGATGGGGGGGCCTGAGGCATGCGTAAATCAGCACGCGCACAACGCATGGAGAAGCGCCACGATCGCGGCAAAAAGCTTGGTTCGCTAAACCTCGTGTCCCTCATGGACATTTTCACGATCCTGGTGTTCTTCCTGCTGGTAAATAGTTCGGATGTACAGACACTCCCGAATGCCAAGGATATTCAGCTGCCGCAGTCTATTGCTGAAGAAAAGGCGAAGGAAACGGTCGTCATTCTGATTGGTGAAGAGGACATCCTCGTGCAGGGGACACCGATCGCCAGGGTCGATGACGTAATGCGACGCAAAGGGAACAATATCCCGGAACTCAGACAGGCATTGATGGCTCAGAGCGATCGCGTATTGAGAAGAGAGGCCCAGGACGATATCGCCGGTCGTGAAGTAACGATCATGGGGGACAAAGACATTCCCTACCGGCTGCTCAAGAAGGTCATGGCGACCTGTACGGAATCGGACTACGGCCAGATTTCTCTGGCGGTGCTGCAGAAGAGCTCGGATCAACTCGAAGAGCTCGGAAAAATTACGGCGTCGCGTTAGGAAAGATTGATGACTAGAGACTCGGGTTAGGAGAAACGGTTTGGACTTGCCTTTTTACAGAGAGTACGAGCTACCGTGGACGACCAGCTCCAGCCAGGAAAGGAGATTCCGGCGCCTGCTCCGCATCGTATTTACTGCGATACTCGCGCTCGGTGTTATCTGGCCCTGGATACCGACCATGGAGCCGGATCCCAATGACGTGATTGAAATTCCGCCGCGTATCGCCAAATTGTTACTCGAGGAAAAGCCGCCACCGCCGCCGCCACCGAAACCGAAGGAGCCAGAACCGGAGGAGCCCGATCCGCTTGAAGAACCGGAACCTGAACAAGTGGTGGAAAAGGAACCCGAACCTGAACCAGAACCTGAGCCCGAGCCGATCGATTACGAGAAGATCGCCAGGGAAAAAGCACAGGCTGCATTGATGCCGTTTGCTGAGGATCTCGCCGATCTTGCCGATAGCAACGTGCTGGAAAAAGTCGTCGACAACCGGCCGCTAACGTCTTCAGTTGGTGAGGCCGCGCGTAATGAACGATCGATGATCACGTCGAAAGTCGGCACCGCCAGTGGCGGTATCAATACCGCCAACATGAGCCGAAATACGGGCGGCACCGGCCTCGGTGGACGATCGACTACGCAGATCGAAAGCCCGGTCGCTGGTTTGGGACAAAATCCCGGTGGAGCACGCCGAATTGGCACAAGTGGCAGGGCGTCTCGAAGCCGCGAAGAAATCGAACTCGTGTTCGACAAGAACAAGGGCGCGATCTTTGCACTCTACAACCGTGCTCTGCGCATGGATCCGACGCTCGAAGGGAAACTGGTACTGCGTCTGACGATCGCACCGTCTGGCGAAGTGACGTTCTGCGAGATTGTCTCAAGTGAATTGGAAGACTCGGAACTCGAGCGCAAACTCGTGCAACGAGTGAAGCTATTCCGCTTTGCAGCGAAAGACGTCGAAGCCATCACCACAACCAAACCAATCGACTTTTTCCCGGCATAAAATCAATCTGAATAGTGGTAACCTAAGCGCCGACTGTTCTGACCGGTTGGTGCGATGCCGCGAACACGCGTTGTAAGTATCCTGGCAATGATTGCCACCGTGAGTGCGTCGGCATGTCTTGCCGACGACCATCCGCTTTTCCTTTCCGACGATGCGCTGAACCTTGTTCTAGAGGTACCGATGCGGACGCTGCTAAGAAATGCCAAGAAAAATCCGGTGCTCGATGGACAACTAGCTTATATCGATGCCGAAGGCAACACTGTCACGATCGGACTCACGATTACGACTCGTGGCAAGTCGCGACTGGAACAATGTTCCTTCCCGCCGCTTTCGATTACGCTGAACAAGGAGCAGACAATATCCACACTTTTTGCGGGGCAGCAAAAACTCAAGATTGTCACTCACTGCCGCAACGGCTCGAAGTATCGCCGATATCTGCACCAGGAATTCGGTATATACAAGGCCTATAACGTACTCAGCGATTACTCCTTCCGCGCCCGAATGCTAAATGTCACCTACCGGGACAGCGAGAAAAAGCGCAAGGACGAAGTCGTGCCGAGTTTCTTCATTGAATCGGATGACGAGGTCGCCGAGCGCCTCGGTATGACGAAGATCAAAACAAAGACAATTGCGCCGAAACAATTCGATGTCGCCGAGACCAATAAATATGAACTGTTTCAATACATGATTGCCAATACGGACTGGGCAATTAAAAAGGGCCCGGGCGCCGAAAACTGCTGTCACAACGGCAAACTCATCGGGCGCCCCGGTGCAGAGGACAACTGGGTCGTATTGCCCTACGATTTCGATCAAGCGGGGCTCATCAACACTGAATATGCACTACCGGCACTCGGCCTTGGCATCAGAAACGTAAAGCAGCGCCTGTACCGTGGTCGTTGCGGCCACAACGAACAACTAAATGCAACAATTGCACTGTTTAACGGCAAGCGGGATGAGATCGAGGCAGCAATCGCGCCGCCGGCATTGTCCGAAAAGAGCCGAAAATCGGCACTAAAATATCTCAACGTCTTTTTCGATACTATCAACGATCCAAAGAAACTGAACCGACAAGTCATCGACAAGTGTCGAGGCGCATAACCATAACCAATATCGATCGGGGAAG
>Ga0255057_10000386_pt1 | contig 25092 bp, 18 predicted proteins | sample Cases_109_6_MG_FD_189022 | JGI IMG/M metagenome (GOLD analysis project Ga0255057, IMG submission 189022) | Seawater microbial communities from Amundsen Gulf, Northwest Territories, Canada - Cases_109_6 | ecosystem: Environmental > Aquatic > Marine > Gulf | place: Canada: Northwest Territories... | reverse complement strand
GGGCTTCGGCCTTGCCTCCCCCGAGTGCGGCCACTTGCTCCAAGATTCCGAGTGCGTCGCGGGCGCTCCCGGTGGCATGGCGAACAATGAGAGCCAAGCTGTCATGACCGACCTCGAAGCCCTCGGCTTGCGCCACCTTGGCGAGATGCTGGATGAGAGCCTCGGACCCGATGGGATGGAAGTCGAACCGCTGAGTCCGACTCCGTATGGTGTCCGGAAGCTTGTAGGGCTCTGTCGTTGCCAGCACGAAGTGGGCGTGCTCGGGGGGCTCCTCGAGCGTCTTTAGGAGCGCGTTCGATGCCGCCCGCGACAACATGTGCGCTTCGTCGAGGATGTAGACCCTCCTGGCGCCACCGGCCGCCGCCACCGTCCCCACGTTGGCCCTGATTTCGCGAACATCATCGACCTTGTTGTGGGAGGCGGCGTCCAGTTCTATGACATCCATGGAGGATCCCTCCATGATTCCGGTGCACGACGCACACTGGCTACAAGGCGCTCCGTCCGAGCCCAGATCCGTGCAATTGAGCATCTTGGCGAGAATTCGGGCAGTCGAGGTCTTCCCGGTTCCGCGCGGCCCGGCAAAAAGATAGGCATGGGCAACGCGGCCCGACTCGACCTCCGAGGCCAAGGTTTCGGTGACGTGCGGCTGGCCGACCACGTCTGCCAACCGCTGTGGACGATATTTTCGGTACAGGGCGCGGTACTCGGTCACGGAACAATCGTAGAGAAGTCGGGAGTCCGGAGTCATGAGTCATGAGTTCCGAACCCGGATGGTTGCAGGCTCCAGACTCAGGACTCAGGACTCAGGACTCCTAAAGCGCGAAAACACTTCGCGACCCGAACCGGGGGCCCATCGAACCGTTAGTCTTCAAATCCGCGCGGAAGGCCGCGCGTCTTTAACCAAACCAAGGAGTAAGGGACATGCGTGTACGCAGGCTACTTTGGCTTGTCATCGTCTTTACCCTCGTGGTAGCTGCGTGCGGAGATGACGACGCAGACACCACCGAAGGTACGACGGCCGCCACCACCGCTTCCACCGCTGCCGCCGAGAGTCTCACGCAGACTGACGGCGTGTTGACGGTCGGTTCCGATATCCCATTCCCACCGTTCGAGGACTTCGACGATGCGGGCAATGTGATCGGATTCGACGCGGACATCGTCAACGAGATGGCAAGCCGCCTCGGCTTGACCGTCGAGTGGGTGGACACTGATTTCGACACGATCTTCACCCAATTGGCCACCGGTCGGTTCGACGTTGTTGCCTCGGCGACGACGATCACACCCGAACGTGCCCAGCAGGTGAACTTCACCAATCCGTACTACAACGCCCAGCAGGCGTTGACGGTCAACACCGACCTGACCCCCGGCTTGCGCAGCACCGATTCCCTCGGTGAGGGCCACTCGGTAGCCGTTCAGACCGGCACCACCGGCGCTGATTGGGCGGCCGAGAACCTCGGCCCCAAGGGCGTCGACGTGCGTGAGTTCCCGAACGCACCGGACACCTACAACGCCCTCGAGGCGGGCCAGGTGGACGGCGTGATCTTCGACGAGCCTTCGGCCGTTGAAGAGTCGGCCAACCGTGCCGGCCTGGAAGTGGTCGAGGTGATCGCCACCAACGAGCTCTACGGCTTCGGCGTAGACCCGGCCCGCCAGGCTCTACTCGACCAGCTCAACGCTGCGTTCGATGCCATGGTCGACGACGGCACCTACCAGACGATCTACGACGAGTGGTTCGAGGCGCCGGCAGGCAGCGTCAACTTCACCGCCCCGCCGGCCGCTGCGGTTGGTTCGGCTGAGTTCCCGATTCAGGTGCTGTATGTGCCGTCGGTGAGCGCGGAGGAGATCGTTGCCGGCGGCGAGTTGCTGGCTGTGGCTCTTGCTGATGCGACTGGTCTGAACTTCGAAGTGGCAGTACCGACGTCGTATGCGGCGACGGTCGAGGCGATGTGTGCCTCACCTGAGAACGTCATCGGGTTCATCCCGGCACAGGCTTATGTGCTGGCCAGCAACCTGTGTGGTGTCGAGGTGTCGCTCAAGTCGTTGCGGTTCGGTTACACCGAGTACTGGACGCAGTTCATCACTCAGCGTGACAGTGACATCGAGTCGTTCGAGGATCTCGACGGCAGGACCTGGGCATATCCCGATGGTGGTTCCACCTCCGGGTTCCTGGTCCCGACCGGCATGTTCACCGCCAGCGGTGTCACGCCTGGCGAGAGCTTCGAAGCAGGTGGTCACAGTGCGGTAGCCCGCGCTGTCTACAACAGCGAGGCCGATTTCGGCACGACGTTCTTCAGTCCGATCGTCGATCTCGACAGCGTCCCACTGTGGGACGGAACCCTCGCAGATGCCGATATCCCGGCTGATCTGATCGACACGTGCGCTCTTACCGATAGTGGTGACCTGTTTTGCACCGATCAGCGTCCTCGTGACGCCCGGCGCAATATTCGTGAGGAAGCTCCCGACGTCATCCAGATGGTGAAGATCGTCGCGTTGTCGGATCCGATTCCGAACGACACCATGTCGTTCAGCCCGGACTTCCCGGAGGACGTGGCGACTTCGATCGTTGATGCCATCAAGGCATTTGCGGCCGACGATGCCGAGGGCTTTGCAACGGCGTTCGATGCTTACTCGTGGAGCGGTGTCGCCGACACCAACGACGCCGAGTTCGACTCGATCCGTGCGCTGCTCACAGCAATCGGCTTCGACCTCGAAGACCTCTAAGCGAAACCTTGCTGCACCGGGTGCAGCAAGGTGTGACCGGGGCTGGGGCCCCAGTCACAAGAAGCGATGAGCCGTACGGCGAAGAGCCATCGGCATCGTCCAACCGACTACCAGTGGAGGGCGGGACACCAGTCCCGCCCTCCACCGCGTACCAGGCCCTTTCCCAATCGGCTAGAAAGGGGGTCTGAGAAGACCACTCGGTGCCGGTCATCGAACGGGAGCGTGAACAGTGCTCAAGGTCGAGCATCTGACGAAGGTCTACGACGGAGGAGTTCTCGCCCTCGAGGATGTCTCCTTCGAGGTGCCGACCGGACAGTTCTTGGCGGTTATTGGACTCAGCGGATCGGGAAAGTCCACCCTGCTGCGGTGCATCAACCGCCTGGTCGAACCCACCGAGGGCACCATTACCTGGGACGGGGTCGACATCACCAATGCCCCCTCGGAGGAACTGCGGAGAATCCGGCGCCGTATCGGCATGGTTTTCCAGCACTTCAACCTGGTGCGTCGCTCCAAGGTGATCACCAACGTCCTCGCAGGACGCCTCGGATACGTAAACCCGGCGTTCAGCCTCATCAACCGGTTCCCCGCCAAGGACATGGCCAAGGCGATTGCTCAGTTGGAACGAGTCGGGCTCGAAGAGAAGGCCCAATCTCGCGCCGACGAGTTGAGCGGTGGCCAGCAGCAACGGGTCGGTATTGCCCGGGCGCTGATGCAGGATCCCGAGATGATTCTCGCCGACGAGCCGGTAGCCAGCCTCGACCCGGTATTGGCGCACGGGATCATGCAGTACCTGGAGGACATCAACAAGAACGACGGCGTGACGGTGATGTGCAGCCTTCACTTCCTCGATCTGGTGCATCGATACGCCGATCGGGTGATCGCACTCAACGACGGCAAGCTCATGTTCGAGGGGACTCCTGAGGAGATCGACGACGTCAAGTTCAAGGAGATCTACGGTCAGGAAGCAGAGCGGGTGGGCTAGGTGCAGAAGAGCCCCAAGAAGGAGACCCGCAACCCGGTAGTCAGGTTCCTCACCGTCGTCACGGCGGTCTCGATCATCGTCTTCGCGTACGCCTTTGCTTTCGACCGCACCGATGTAGACCTCGAGCCGATCAAGGACGAACAGCGAAAAGTTTCGCTGGTTCGAATCATCCGCGGTCTGTCGCGCCCCGACATCATCGAATTCGAAGAGATCGAAACCTTCCACGTCGTCGAAGTGGCGACTCCATGCCGGCCCGGTGGCTTCGAGCCCGCGGCGCGCGACACCAACGGTCCCTACATCGAGATGTTCCCGACCTGCGCACTGCCGGGATCCGACGTCACCGTTCGTGGGCACAACTTCGAACCAAACCAGGGAGGACCGTTGTCGTTCATTCCTCCTTCTGCTGTGACGCTGAAACTCGCTCAGCTCCGAGCGGACGGGGATGGCGAATGGGAGGTAACCGTCGAACTCCCGGATCGCCCCGATGAGGAGATCCAGCACCTGCGATTCACGACCAAAGAGCGCACGGGCCAGTGGGCGCTCAGCGACACGGCGAGCAATACCTGGGACAAGATGGTCGAGACCGTGATGCTGGCGTTTGTTGCCACCACACTCGGCACGATTGTGGGGATTCCTCTCTCGTTCCTGTCGGCTCGCAACCTGATGCGCTCGGTTCGAACTCCCCTCGTGAGCGTTGCGCTGTTCTTCATCGGACTCCCGATTGGAATCCTCGCCGGTAGACAGATCGGTCGATGGGTGACAGACGTCAGTGCGAACGTCGGATCGAATGCGCTGGCCCAACTAGGCCTGTCGCTCGCATTGGCATTCGCTGGTTGGCTGGCGTTGCGTCTCACGATCCGGGAGGACGACGATGAACCGACCACACCAGGCGAGCGAGCCCTTCGGTGGCTGGTCGTCTCGGCGGTTGTCGTCGGCGCTCTGTTCAGCATCGGATTCTTCGGGCATTTCCTGTTCGAAATCGGCAGCGACATCAAGGAGCCTCTCGGTGCGTTCGGGTTCCTCGGTGGGTTTATCCGAACCATCGGCGACCTACTGACGACATTCCTCACTTTTATCGCAGCAATAACGACTGGAATGGCAGGAGCGGTACTCGGCACCAAGTTGGGTCATTTCGTCAATGACAGGGTTGCCGCCGGGCCGGCGGCCGTCATCCGGATGGTCACCGGTGCTCTGGCGGTAGCTCTCCTAACCACCGGTATCGGCGGGATGGTGCAGTGGATGTACGAACTCCAACTCACCTCCAATGCCAGAGCAACCACCGCCGGTGGACTTCTCCTGGCGCTCACCGGGGGGCTGATCGCCGGGCGCCTGGGCCGAGCCTGGGTGAGCGACGCACTCGGTGGGTTCGCCACGGTCGCTCGGTTCTTGTTGGGCATCGCCGGTATTGCGATCGGGCTCACTACCGGCATCTTCCTCGGCGTCTTCGCCGATGCCGCCATGGGTCTCTTCGATGCCGAGGGAACTCTTTGGGCACCGGCCGCACTCGGTGCGGCATTGGGCGTCGTCGGGGTGTGGGCGGCGCGCCGCCACGACCAGTTGCCGTCGGGAATGGCCACCTACTACACGGCAAGGACCCTGTTCAATGGGATCCGCTCCATCGAGCCTCTGGTCATGGCCATCGTCTTCGTGGTGTGGGTGGGCATCGGCCCCTTCGCCGGTGCCCTGGCCCTCGGCCTTCACACGATTGCCGGCCTGGCCAAGCTGTACTCGGAGCAAGTCGAATCGATCATGGAGGGCCCGATCGAGGCCGTCGCCGCTACCGGTGCGACCAAGCTGCAGAACATCGTCTACGCCGTCGTACCGCAGATCGTCCCGCCGTATATCGCCTTCACCCTCTACCGCTGGGACATCAACGTCCGCATGTCCACCATCATCGGCTTTGCCGGCGGCGGCGGTGTCGGCTTCCTCCTCCAGCAGAACATCAACCTGCTGCAGTACCGGGCCGCATCGGTGCAGATGCTCTCCATCGCGGTGGTGGTGGCCACCCTCGACTTCGTCTCTGCCAATATCAGGTCGAGGATCGTGTGAGCGGACTGATCCGCCGCGACCGCACCTATACCGAGACCCGGGAAGCAGAAGAACTCTCCCCGCTAGCGACGCGGTCCGTGAACACACGGGGCCGTGACGTCTCTGAAGAACTCGATGGCTGGCGCACCCCGTTCGAACGCGACCGTGACCGGATCACGCACTCGAAGGCGTTTCGACGCCTCAAGCACAAGACCCAGGTCTTCATGAATCCCGATGGGGATCACTTTGTCACCCGGCTGACCCACACCCTCCAGGTCACTCAGATCGGCCGATCACTGGCGCGGTACCTCGGTCTCAATGAACCATTGACCGAAGCCATCTGTCTGGGTCACGATGTCGGACACAGTCCTTTCGGACACACCGGGGAGGACGCTCTCAGCTCATACGTCGATGGTGAATGGCACCACGCGGCACAGAGTGTTCGAATCTACGAGGTGCTCGAACCGGCAAACCTGACATGGGAGGTGCGCGACGGCATCCGAGCCCACTCTTGGAAGGTCGATCCACCACCGGCTTCTCCCGAGGGGTATTGCTGCCGTTTGGCGGATCGGATCGCCTATCTGACCCACGACGTCGATGACGCGGTACGCGCCGACATCATCACCCTCGATGATCTGCCGGGGGTGGCGATCAGTTGCTTCGGCCCGGCGGGGCCGCACTGGATCCAGTCGATGATCGAAGCCGTGGTCGATGAATCGGCGCAGCGGGGTGAAGTCGTCATGGACCCTGAGGCGCTGGAGGCGATGAACCAACTACGCGATTTCATGTTCGAGCGGGTCTATCTGCGCCCTGAAGCCGAAGGCCAGCGGACTCGGGCCATCGAGATAATCCGTGATCTGGTGGACTACTACATCGCTCATCCGGAGAAGGTGCCCCCGACCTATCAACAAGACGACGCAGACGGCGTGACCAGAGCGATCGACTATGTGTCCGGCATGACGGATCGTTTTGCAATCAGGGAATGGGAACAGTTGGGATAGTCCGTCTCCCGCCTCCAGACTCCAGAGATCTCATGGGCATATCTCGGTCGCTGCTCCCAGCTCCAAGCCCTTGAAGAGGAGCGAGATATCGAGTTCCTCGGCAACCCCACAGGCTCGATCGGTCGGTTCGGAGTATTCCGCACCGAATGCCGCTTTGCCGGCAGCCACGAACGGCGCAACGCCCGAGCACTCGTCGAACTCAACGCATTCCTCGACGAGGACCCAGTCGAACCACTCGACAAGATCGGTTGCTTGGGTCAGATCGTTCTTGAGACCGATCGACAGCCGGCGTCGATGCGCCTCGTCGGCGAGCCACCGGTTGAACTCCATCTGGTCCGCTGCCGTTATCCGGAATCCTGACGCGTTCACGTGACCGTCAACATTGTCGGGTTCGACACCATCGCAACCCTTCTCGACAGCGAGGTCGAGACGCCCCGACAACGCCGGTGCCAGAAGAGGAATCTGGCGGATATCGAGCCAGCGCTCGCCGGGCCAGCCCTCGAGTGGTTCCCCGACGACGCTGTTCGGAAACATGACGGCGTCGTCTCGCCAGTCTTCGACCGACCCCATGCTGAGATAGCAGATGACGATGCGGCCCTCCGCCTGTAGAAGAGCGATTGTCTCGATTGGTGTCTCGAACAAGTCCACGTCGTACATCGCGACGTCGTACGAGGAGTCGATCTCGCCGCTGAGCTGCCACTGCCAGGTGGTCCCCGGCTGAGGGGTCCAGACGTCGCTCGTCTCAGTAGTGACGGCCGCGCCACCCGAACAGGCCGCAAGTACGAGAGCAAATGCGAGGAGTGAGCGGGAGATCACACAATCAAGGTAGTGGTCGGCCTGGGCGCTCCCCCCACCAATCGACCTTCGATCGATTGACTCCCCCCAGAGGGGAGAGTGATCCGACACCAAACCCGTCGAGCAGACCGCCGGAGATCACCTGCGAGGGAAGAGATTTTAGGGCGACCAACTCAGGACTCGAGACTGGAGACTGGAGAGCGGAACGAGCCGCTACCCGGCCTGCTCGTGCTTGAAGGGGAGATCGGCTGCTTCGAGCCAGGGATCTGAGTCGGAAGCCACCGGCGGGGTCTCAGTGAGAGAGATCGCCTGGAGAGCGGGTTGTGGCTTCCGCAGACCCGAGACCGCGGCCGATAGGGCAAATCCGATTCCGGTGACGGCAAGAAGTGCCCCGGTGAACTCCACGAAGCCGGCGATCTCATCAGCCAGATGGATGGCGTCGAATCCGCGCCGACCCAGCAGGTAGGCCCAGTCGTGCTCTCCGGCTCCGATCAGCGGGAGGGCCTGTATCGGTGCATCGGCGATGTAGACACTCACGTCCCACGCCGAGGCACCCGCCCAGGCGAGACAGAAGCCGCCTCCGGCGACGTCACGCCGGACCAATCCGAAGTACCAGGCAAGTGCCAGCGGCACCGCCACCTGCGCGACCGAACCGCCGAGGAACATCACCATGGGCGGTGCAAAGAGCATGACCATGTGACCGACCTCATGAACTGCAAGATCGAACCAGTCGAGGATCGGCACCTCACGATGGGCGATAAACGCGAACCACGCGACAGCTCCTGCCAGTACCGCGGCTACGGCATATCTCCCCCAGCGGGCCCAAGCCCTGTCATCAGGCATCAGGTTGCATCGGCCTGATCGGCACCGACCTTCAGGACTGCAAACCTATGAACGGCGGGCCGAAGCCCGCCGTTCATTTGTCGGTTGTGTACGCCCTACCGATCACTCATCACATCGGCACGAAGCGATCGAAACCTGAGAGGCACAAGGATTGGGAGCGGCTCACGAGCTCCAAGCGCTTCGCAGGGCGACGTCTTGCGTTTCTGATGGTTCAGTCGAGTGAGATGCCCGGCTCGAGCTTCAAGCCGACATCCCCTTTGGGAACACCGCCGTCGTCGAGCCAAACCAACAGATCGGCGAAGGACATCGGCTTGGCAAGGTAATACCCTTGAGCAATATCACAACCGGCCTCATTGAGCAGTGCCCACGTCGCAGCATTCTCGATCCCCTCGGCGACGACCCTCTTGTCGAGACTGTGCACCAGGGAGATCGTCGATGAGACGATCTTGGAGAGCCGTTCGTCCATCGCCATATCGGTCACAAACGATCTATCGATCTTCACTTCATGGACCGGGAGGGTGGAGAGGTAGGTCAGCGACGAGTATCCGGTCCCGTAATCATCGATCGAAAGCCCGACACCTAGATCGGCGAGTGCCGACAAAACGAGTCGAGCCCGAGCAGATTCGGTCATCATCGTGGTCTCGGTGACCTCGAGCGTAAGCGCTTGCGGTGAGACCCCGTACTCGTCGAGCAACCTGGTGACGAAGCCGGGGAACTCCTCGTCTGCGAGTGAAGGTGCGGCGATGTTCACGGCGACGGTGATCTTCTTGCCGATGTCCCAGAGACGCGCAACATCGCGCAACGCAGTTCTCATGACGTGCTCGGTCAACGGGCCGATGAGGCCGGTGCGCTCGGCAAGTTCGACGAATTCGACAGGGGGGACGTACCCGTGCCGGGGGTGGGGCCACCGGGCCAGGGCTTCGACCCCCAGAACTGTTCCGGAGGACATGTCGGCCTTCGGTTGATACGCCAGAAAGATCTCGTGGGTTTCGATGGCAGATCTCAGCTCGGCAGCCATCGCCAGACGCCGCGTCGAGTATTTGTCCGTCTGCTGGTCGTACACCTCAAAGGATGAACCGCGCGCCTTCGCCTCGTACATGGCAACGTCTGCCCGTCGCAACAACGTGGTGCCGTCCATTCCGTGATCGGGGGCAAGGGCGATCCCAATGCTTCCCGAGACCTGAATCGCAAGACCTTCGTTGATAAAGGGACGATGCAGTACCGCGGCTATCTTCTGCGACCACTCGATCGCTTCGTTCACGCCCTCCAGATCACGCAACAGCACGCCGAACTCATCTCCTCCGAGCCTGGCGACGTGCTCTTCACCGCCAACGGCATCCGTAAGCCGCAGCGCCATCTCCTGCAGCAGAACATCACCCCGCCGATGCCCGAGGGTGTCGTTGATCTCCTTGAACCGATCGAGGTCGATGAGGAGCACCGCGGCCCGACGATCGATATCGCGGGCCTTTCGCAGTGCCTCTTCGACCACGATCGTGAAGTGCAGCCGATTGGGAAGCCCGGTGAGGGCATCGTGCACGGCCTGGTGTTCCTTCTGGCCGACCTCGCGTCGAAGTCGGTCGACCAGTCTCCCTCTGTCGAATGAGACTCGAGCGTGACGGCCAAGGCCGTCCAACAATCTCAGGTCCTCGGCGTCGAATCGGAGGCCATCGCCCCGTGGGCCAACCACCAAGAAAGTAGAAGTGCCGGCACCACCACCAAGTGCGACGAGCATTCCACCGTCGACTCCCAGATTCGCGTAGTGGTGAACAACGCCCTCCGGACACTCGCTCACCGGTATAACCAATACCGACTCCTCCGATCCGAGAACGGAGGAAAGGCCGGTGAGAAGGCTCGGCGGCGCCGGGCGCCGTTGTACCCCACGACCGGTCAATGTGACTGCGGTCGAGGTGACACCCCTGCTCAATACGGCCTCGGCGTAGTCGGCGCCGAAGAAGTCGCGCATTTGGGTAAGAGTCACCTCGATCAGTTCATCGATTGCCACAAAGCGATCGATCTCGGACGTGAAGGAGTACATCGCCTCGAGATTGCCGTAGCGCTTGCCCATGGAGCTGTAGACCCTGAGAATCGCATACAAGCCACCGGCGGCGACGGCCACCCCGATCAACGCAAGCGGATCCTGCCACGCCAACACCATGCCACCGACGGCCAGTGCCGCGGCGATCACGCCGACCACGATGGCCGTAACAAGCAGTCGGCCGGCTGTGGGCAGATCCACCTGGGACTGGGTGAGCCACATCGTGAGGGCCAAGGCAACGACACCAACGGCCAGGGCGGCCAGTAAGGCCACGAAACCTGCGCCCAGCCCCACGGCCGACACCTGGGATCGACCGGCGAGCAGCAGCCGATAGACGACGACTGCTACCGCGGTATCGAGGAGGAAGATCCCCTCCTTCATGATGATCTTGTGAATGGCCTGACGCCGGCGCACGACGATCGCAAACGTCGAGCCGATGATCCGGCCCAGAAGAAGTGCGCCCGGACTGGCCATCGCCAGACCAAGCATGAATGGGATCTCGACAAACGAAACAGAATGAGCACCCCGCCGGGCCTGGAAGTTGACGACGAGCAACTCGGCCAGGAGGAAGCCAGACGCCAGCACCCACCACGGGAACACGATCGGCGAAGCCGGTGCGTCGGGACCCGGAGTGGCAAGCAACAGGGGCACGGCCACCACTGCCATCACGGCCGCGATGCCAATGACCTTCAGACGAACAGCCGTTGAGCCGCCTGTCTCGATCATGCGCTTTGGTCTCCTCTTCTACTGGTGCAGAGCACCCAGACGAAGTATCGGACCCCGCCGTCCGCTCCTGAAGGAATGAGGGAGCGCCAGCGAAGAGCAAACAAAGCAGCGGGAGCGCGGCAAGGAAACGGGAGACGATTTCTGGATTTCCGTAAGGAGAAACCTGCAGCGCGATCTGTAGCCTGCTGCCATGCCCGGTTCCATCGCCCTCATCGTCAATCCTCGCGCCGGGAAGAACCGGGCCGGACGAGAACTCCCCACGCTGATGGATGCTCTGGATGCGGCCGGTGCGACCTACGAGATCCACACCACCAAGCACCGGGGCCACGCCGCAGATTTGGCTGCGGACGCGGCCACCGCCGGAGTCTCGACGGTTGTGGCCGTGGGTGGAGACGGCACCGTCAACGAGGTCGTAAACGGCTTGATGAGCATCGACGAGGAGTCACGACCCCGCCTCGGCGTGGTGGCCGCCGGGTCCGGCGCCGACTTCGCCAGGTCATTCGATCTTCCCGAACACACGAACACCCTTCTCCGGGGGATCATCGGCGACACCCTCTCGATCGACATCGGGCGAATGGCGTTCGATGACGGAACCACCCGCTTCTTCGCCAACCTCACCAATATCGGACTGGCGGCAGCAACCGTGGAACGAGCAGAGCGGCTCCCCCGTGGTCTCGGCAAGGCTCGCTACATCGTCGCGTTTTGGCCGGTTCTGGCGCGGTACTCGAAGTGCCAGATCTCGGTCGTGGTCGACGGCAAGCCTTTCTCGGAGAGCGCTCACAACCTCCTGCTCGCCAATGGTCGGTACGCCGGCGGCGGCATGCATTTCTCACCGCATTCTGATCCGTCAGATGGATTATTCGACGCTCAGATGAACATCGGTCCCAAGCGCCAGGCAGTCTCGCTCATCCCCAAGATCTACCGGGGTAGCCACCTGCCGGACAAGCGGATCCTCCAGGTGAGCGGCGCCCGATTCGAGATCGATGCCGAACGGCCCCTCATCGTCGAAGCCGACGGCGAGCTGATGGGGCACACCCCGGTGACGATCACCGTTGCACCGGGTGCCCTCCGCCTGGTCGCTTAGGGGTCGATCTGCTCCCGGGCACCCCCACCTACCGGCCTGCGTATCTAGCTCCGACGCTTCGGGTCCTGCTCGCCCCGAAACGCCTCCGCATGTTCGAGCCGCCTCCGGCGGCGCTGTCTCGTACCGATTGACTCCCCCCAAAGGGGAGAGTGATCCAACAAAGAGGAGGTGGTCAGACTGATCGCTGTCGGTCAGTCGTTTGGAAGCAGCCCTGCGAGATCCGCCAACCTGCACGCCTGGTTGATGCTCTGCACTGCTTGTGAAGCGGCGCCCTTGAGCAGGTTGTCGAGCGTCACCGCGATGCCGACGCGCCGCGGATCGTCGGCGTCGACCGAAAAGCCGCCGATCGTCGCTCCCAGCCGCCCGGCCGCATCCCGCGGTAGAGGTACATCGGTCTGGACAGCGATCAGCGGATCATCGTCGAAGTGAGTCGAATACCTACCGAGCAACGAGTCGACATCGGTCGGCTCCGCCAACTGTGCCAGGACAGTCACCACGAGTCCACGTTCAAATGGGGCGACGCTCGGAGCGAATCGAACTCGTCGTCCGAACTGATGGGTGATCTCGCGCTCATGCATATGCCCGGCCAGGTGATACGGCATCACGTTGTCGCGCAGAAGTGCTTCGTCGTTCTTCGGCGACGGCTCGGTACCCGCTCCGCTGTAACCGGAGACACCAAATACCGATGGCTCTGCAGCGAGCATCGAGGCCACTGGAGCCAAGGCGAGCATCGCAGCGGTAGCGTAACACCCGGGATTGGCGATCCGGGTTGCACCGGGAAGGTCACCGCGGTGCAACTCCGGGAGTCCATAGATCCAGTCATCGTCAAAGCGGTGATCGGCACTCAGATCCACCACAACCGTGTCGGACGCGATCGCGGCCAGGTATTCGGCCGAGTGCCCATTGGGGAGCGCCAGCACAACGACGTCGGCACCCTGCGCGGCCACGGTCACCGGCGACGCATCGATAAACAGCTGGTCACCAGACCAGTCGGGAACGGCCTCGCTGAGGAGACGCCCAGCACGACCTCGGGAGGCGGCAAACGCCATCGATAGTCGTGGGTGCGAGGCAACCAGGGCCAACAACTCTCTGCCGGCATAACCGCGCGCTCCAACCAGTCCGACGCTCGAAATCTGGCCCATCTCAGCTGCCTCCCGCCGCGCTCGGCCGATGCAAGTCACCGGCATCAACCGTTGCGGGCAGCCGCAGCGCCAGATCCCGGCAATTGGCAATCTCCTCGGCCGACTCGATGCCGTACCAAAACACAACCCACTCGGCGTGCCGCCAACTTCCTTCGGCCTTCTTGAAGTACCAGGCGTTGAACGGATTGCCGGCGCGCGACCGCCAGAACAGCCGGGGCGTGTCCTCCCTAATGCGGTTCCACAGCGAGGCTCCGAGTCCAGCCCCTTGCGACTCGGCAGTCACCGCAAACTTGTCGAGGTAGGCCATGCCCTGCTCCGCGGTCAGAATCGCGACCGCCGAGTAATCCGACGCCAGATAGATCCGAAGCGGGTCGAGGTTCTTGAGGTATTCGGGACTCACGGTGCGACCAAAGGCCTTCTCCAACAGGGCGTGAATGGCTTCCAGATCGAGACCCGACAAATCCGGATGGGTCTCGATCGTCTCACCCTGCCGCACCAGCGTGCCGCTGCCACGGTCGGTAAAGAGCTCGCCTGCCAGGTGCTCCGGACTGGTGATCGATACCGAGGATGTCCGCGGCAGAGCGTCCAGCACTTGCTTGATCTCTCGCAACTTGAGGGCCATGCCACCGGTGACCCAATGCTCTCGAATCAAGCGGTCATAGTCCTCGACGAGGTTGATCGCAGGGATCGTGGTGCCGGTTTCGTCGAGCAGTCCCCCAGTCGGGGTGAGGAACACGATCTTGTGGGGTTCGATCGCAAGCGCCAGCGACCGGGCTGCAACGTCGGCGTTGATATTGAGGATTTGCCCGCTCGACGTCTCGCCCACACAGGCAACAACCGGGATCTGTCTGGTCCGGATCGCCGCGGTAAGCGGCTCAAGATGAACCCGATCGACCTCACCCACCATGCCCAGGCGCTCGCTGTCGAGCCAGGAGGCCTCGAACACACCTCCTGTGATCGGCCGAGCCGGAGCGTTTCGCTCCGCCAGGGCATCGACCAACCTGAGGTTCTCGGCATGTATGACCTGACGCATGATCTTGAGGATCTCCGGCGAGGTGACCCTCATCCCATCGATCCGCTCCGTTTCCAGCGAGGCCTCCTCGATCGCCGAATCGAGTTGAGGACCGGCACCGTGCACCACAACCGGATAGAGGCCCATTCGATGGAGGAAGGCCAGAGCCGAGGCGACCTCGTCCAGATCGTCGCGCAACACGCCTCCCCCGACCTTGACGATCGCAAACTTGACCGGATCGATACTTGTGAACCGCTGCAGATATCGCTCGATCTCGGCCCGATCGGCCAAGTTGACGAGCAAGTTACGCAGGACTTCGGGCATCTGGTTCACGAACCCGACCTCCGCCGTCGCACAGTGGAGAGCGCCACCATCCCCGGCTCCAGTCCGCTGGAAAGAGCCGTCGCATTCGATTTGCGGTGGTACTGCCGATTCACGAGACCCGTTTGTACCAGGATGGAGTTCCAGAGGGCGAACTCGCCACCGATCCCGCCAATCGCGATCAAGTGTTCTTCTCGGTAGGACCGGGTGTTTCCACCGCTACCTCGGCAATTGTCGAACGCGAGTAGATTCCTGCTCGAAATAGGAGGCTCCTTGAAGAAATTGATCGTCAGCTTGGCCCTCATGCTGTTCGTCGCGTCATGTGGCGATGACTCGTCCGACTCAACGATCTTTGGGACTTCGACAACCGCTGCTCCATCGACCACGACCGTGACATCGGCGCCCACCACCACCACCGCTCCCAGCACGACTACCACGGTCGCGACGACAACCACCGCGGCTATACCTACGACGACAACCACCACCGTCGCCCCGACCACCACAGCACCTCCAGCTTCACTGAGCTTCGAGACGGACGGCCTCGGCATCGCACAGTTCGGGGACGACGACGACGTTGTCGTTGCTACGTTCACCGCACTCTTCGGACCCCCGCTGCGGGATACCGGGTGGGTGGAAGAATTCCTCTGTCCCGGGCCCTTGAATCGATTCGTCGACTTCGGCGTTGCTCTATTCGACTTCCAATTGATGTTCACCAACGGCGACCTCTTTGCCCCGGCAGGTGTTGAGCACCTCTACAGCTATCGCTACAACGGTGCGACGCCGGTGACCATCAACCCGCCCGACTTGACGGTGGGGACCAAGGTTTCCGAGTTGCAGGCTCTCCATCCGGGAGTCTTGTTCCAGGAGAACCCGTTTCTTCCCGGAGTGATGGACTACTTCGTTTCTGCTCCCGGATCCGATCAGCTATACGGCCAACTGACGGGCGTCAATCCAGGTGACCTGGTGACCTCAGTCCAGGGCGGCATCGGTTGTGGGGAGTGAGCCACAACCCAAACCTTGGGATGTAACCCGGTGGAGACCTATCGAGGGACCGTGTACCCGTGGCAGGTCGACCACATGGGGCACATGAATGTCCAGTTCTATGTCTCCAAGTTCGACTCGGCGACCTGGCAGCTATTCGGCGCCGTCGGCTTGACCAGAGAATGGCTCAATGCCAACTCCCGCGGCATGGCGGCGGTCGAGCAGACGATCAACTATTCGGCCGAGCTGATGCCCGGCGACTTGGTCGTGGTGCAATCGACCGTCATTGCAATCACAGCGAGGACGCTCCGATTCCGTCATGTGATGATGAACTGCGTGAGCAACGAAGAAGCAGCCAGCACCGAGCTCGTCGCAGTACACATGGACCTCGTTGACCGCAGCTCCCATCCATTCCCCGATTCGATTCGAGAGCAGGTCGAAGAGATGATCGTATCGAACGCCGATCGGTAGAGGACTGCTCGTTTCTGCAGCTCAGGTCGCTAGGAGCTAACAATCAGTCGCAACCCCGCCGGTCCACTCAGACGACCACGACGTCGGCAAAGCCAGCGGCCCGGAATCGGTCTCCGATCGCGATTGTCTCGGTGGAGTCAGGCTCCCGAACCGAGAGACCGGCGGGCCGGACGCCGTGATGACGGAACCCGATGATCTTCACCCGCATGGCTGGATCCACCGAGCGGAGCCAATCGACGGTCATGTCGATGGTGGCTGTCTCGTCGTTATGCCCCGGCATCACCAGCAGACGAACCTCGTACAAGCGCCTGCGCTCGGCGAGGTAGACGATCGACTCGAGCACCGCCTCGTTGTCGACTCCGGTGAGCGCGAAATGGGTGCTCGGATCGAATGCCTTCAGATCGATCATGGCGGCATCCATGACCGGGAGCAGAAGATCCCAAACCCGGCGCGGCGCAGAGCCGTTGCTGTCGACGAAGGTGGTCAGGCGCCGCAGCTCAGGATCGGTCTTGATCTCCGTGAACAGAGCGGCGACGAACTCCGGCTGCATGGTTGCTTCGCCTCCAGACACCGTCACTCCGGAGATGAAAGGGGCGACCTGTCTGATCTCGGCAACGATCTCCTCGACACTCACATAAGCGGCAAGCGGAGTGCTGTTTTCCGGGCACACCTCGATGCAGACGTCACAGTCGGTGCACAAATGGCGGTTGGCCCGAACCCGGCCTCCCTCCAAGTGGAGCGCCGCTTCGGGACACGGACCTACGCACACTCCACAGTCGTTACAGGTTGAGATCGTGTACGGGTTGTGACAGCCAATGCAATCGAAATTGCACCCTTGCAGGAACAGAACGAACCGGTTGCCGGGGCCGTCTACCGCACTAAAACGAATGAAGTTATTGAGATGCCCAAGTGGTGTGCCGCTGAAATAGCGCCTGGGTATCTCCGAGTCATCGGCGTCATCTGGCACAGCCTGACGACGAAGCCGCAGTCTGGACTGCTTCGAGGAGGAAGGCGCAGCCAGGGATTTGGCTACGGCGTTCGAGTCCTGGTCGGCCTCGAAGCGCCTCCGCACGGATGGGCTCCCTGACGGGAGCGCCGAGTGGCACGTCGAGGGCCGGAGATACCCGGCGCCACTATTTCTGCGGCGTGCCACTCGGACGGTGCTCACGGCTCACCACCCGCTTGATTGTCCGTCCGGTCACCGGTGCGTTCTTCATCGCCCCGGCCGCAAAAGTCGCGCTTCCATGTCGAGCCCCCGCGGTGTCAAAGTCCTCGAGGTCGGACTTGCGAACCAGATACCCGGTGATCCTGATGAACCCGTTCGAATCGAGATTGAAGGTGAAGTCGCGCATTCCTTCAGAGAAAGCTCCGCGGATGATGTCGACCATTGCCGCCGGGTTGCTCCGCACAGTTTCCTCGACGTGGAAGATGTCGGATACGCCGGCACCGAACAAATCGTGGTGGGGTGCCACACACGCGATGTGCTCAAACATCTCGGGCTCATCGCCGATCGGAATCCTGGTCCCGACGCTCACATCGACATCGATATCGATCCCCGCCTGCGAGTGCAATAAGCAGCGTCCCCCGTTGCCCTCGCAGTAGGGCATTGGCCGGTTGGCCACGAAGTCGGCGATCTCTCTGATGATGCGATACGACAACTGGTTCGCCTCGTCGTCGTGACCGTACCGGCCTGCCTTGCCGTCATTGGCCATCAGAACATTGACGGCCTCGGCCAGTCCGTAGACCCCGTACATAGCGCTGAACCGATCGAGTTCGATGATGCCCTCGGCGGCGAGGAAGTCGTGTTCGAAGAATTTGGCCTCTTCGACCAGATACTTGATCCGGGCCTCGATCAACTCCGCATTCATCTCGGAATAGCGTGGGAGTGTCTCGGCGAAGAATGAATCGAGGTCGCCGGAGTGGACGAGTGCCACCTCTTTGAGGTTGAGTCGCACCAATGTGTGCGCCCCGCCTCCAACCCGAAGTGAGTTGTAGCAACTGACGACGCCGTACTCCGGGCCGAGGTCACGAATCATGAGGGGATCGTTCACGAAGTGCGGCTTGCCGGTCTCGAAGACGGTATGGACAGCCTCCTCTATCAATTCGTCCGGTGTGGCGTCCGGATCGACCTTCAGGGTGATGTTGGGAACGACCTGAAGCAGCTCCCGGTCGATCTGGAGAATCGCCCGCGCCACCCGTCCATCCTCGGGTCCGATATTGGTATGTACGAAGGCATCGGGAAGCATCCGGTCGAGTGCGATCCAGAATCTGCGCAACGCGGCGTACAGGTGGTCGTCGGAGACGTCGTCGATGAACGGGGTAAGGAGTCGATCCAGGTCGCCGAGGTACACCGTGTAACCGGTGATCGATGGCACATTGACGTAGAGGATCAGAAGGAAGTTGAGAGCGTCATCGAAGGTCTCAGGAGGATCCAGTTCCAGAAATTCTGAGCCGTTGGCGAGAGCCTTTGCGTAGTTGGGGAGGATGTAGCGTGCCCGATAGGGCGCCGGCCCCTCGAGAAGGTCGCAGATGATCCGCTTGTTGAGCGCCTCGGCGGTGTCGGGGCTCAACTCCGGATACGGCAGGGCTTCTTCTGCTGCGTAGGCCAGATAGTGCCGGCGGAGGTGGAACGAGAGGGTCGGGTCCTCGACGATCTGCCGAACCCGAGTACGGAGCTCATCAATCTGCATGGCGGTTCACCTCGCTGCCGGCACGCCCCATCCTCCACCTGAGGGCCCCGTCTCAGATGGTTTGGGCGCTACCCAACGATAACTGATAGATATGAACCCGGCGAGACCAGCGGTCCCCGCCGTCAAACGCCGGTGACCGAATCCTCCCGCTCATGGGCAGCGGCGGCTGCTTCGTGGCCTTCGATCTCGATCTCAGGGAGCCACTCCAACCACGATGGCAGGTACCAGTTGCGGGTTCCGAGCAGCCGCATCGTCGCCGGCACCAGGATCGATCGAATGACGGTGGCGTCGAGGAACACCGCCACCGCCAGGCCGAAGCCCATCTGCTGTAGCGGCACCAGGTCGCCGGCGGCGAAGCCACCGAACACGGCGACCATGATCAGGGCCGCCCCGGTGATGATGGCGCCCGTTGTACGCAGTCCGTGGGCCACTGCCTCGGTGTTGTTGCCCGTCTTGTCGTAATGCTCCCGGATCCTGGTGAGCAGGAATACCTCGTAGTCCATCGACAGCCCGAACAGGATCGAAAACAGCATCAACGGCAGCCAGGCCTCGATGACCGGGACCTGGATGAGCCCGAGAGAATCGGCGATGCTCTTCACCCAATCCGGGCCGACGCCCTCTTGGAAGAACAGGACCAGCATGCCGTAGGCGGCTCCCACCGAAAGCAGGTTCAACAGGATCGCCTTGACCGGCACCACCAACGATCGAAAGACGATCGTGAGCAGGATGAAGCTCAGACTCAACACGAAGATGAACACGATCGGCGTGAAGGTGTCGACATCATGAAAGAAATCGATGGTGAAGGCCGTAAATCCTCCTACGAAGACCTCGACGTCGACGCCATTGAAGGCGGCCGGCACCATGCTGTCGCGCAGTCGTTCTACTGCTGCGACCGAGGCCACCGACTGGACGTCTTCGACCAGCGGCACCGACACCAAGGCCAGGTCGCCCGCCGGATTCACCGTGACGGATGGTTCGCCAAAGGCACCGTCTGAGGCCATTGCCGCCTGCAGCCTGTCGACGGCAGCGTCGACCTCCGCTGTGATTGGGCCGTCCACGACGATCTCCGTCGGCTGCGGGAAGGGAAAGCCCTCGGCTTCGAGGATGGTGAACGCCTGCTTTGATTCGGTGTTATCGGGGAGCGTGCTCACGCCGGAGAAACCGGTCTCCATGCTGAAGAATGATGCGGCCAAGAGGGCCATGAAAAGGCCCCCTATGGCGAGCCACAAGATGGGTCGGCGCATTACCGCATTGGTGATCTTGTCCCACATGCCGCCGATCTTGTCGACGTTCTCCAGCGAACTCTTACGCCGCACTCTGCCCTTGTTTACCCGATCACCCAACAGAGAAAGAAGCGACGGGAGCAACGTCATCGACGCCCCCATGGCGAGCACCACCACCACGATGGTGCCGATGCCCAGACTGCGAAAGATCGTATTCGGCAGAAACAGCATTCCAAGCAGGGCCAGCACCACGGTCATCCCAGAAAAGAAGACCGCCCGGCCCGCGGTGGCACCGGATCGTCCGATCGCCTCGATCTTGTCGAAGCCCCGAACACGCTCCTCGCGATAACGAGCCACGATGAAGAGCGAGTAGTCGATTCCCACCGCCAGCCCGATCATCGTGATCATATTGGTGACGAAGAAGGTCAGCTCGAACAGCTGGCCGATGAGAGACACCACGCCGAGAGATATCGCAATCGCAGCGATAGCGAGCATGATCGGCAACAGGGCCGCCACCACCGAACCGATAACCACGATCAACACGATCAGCGCAACGATGACTCCGAAAGATTCACCCTTGGCCAGAGTCTCCTCTGCCAAATGGGTGAAGTCATTGTTGGAAGTTCCCTGGCCGGCAAGGACCACACCAAATCCGTCAGGGCTGGGGACCGCATGCACCGCTTCTCCGAGCGTGGCCGCATCCTCTGATGCCTCGTCGAGGTCGGTATTGGCGAGCGTCACCGAAACCAGTGCTGCCCTGCCATTGGACGAGAGAAAGACCGGAATCTGTCGGTAGTCCACCACCGACTCTGCGATCACAAGATCCGGTCCCAGCCCGATGGCGGCCGCCTCCAGGTCGTCGACATAGGCACTGAACGCCGGATCATCGGCGGTGACCGACTCTGAGGTCACGACGAGAAGTTCGGTAAAGGGCATCTCCCCACGAAGGCGATCCTCGAGGAGCGTTTCGGCACGCTTCGACTCTGGATTGTCGGTGAAGTCGAAGTCGGTGGTCAGCACGTCGGCAAGCAGAGTCGACGACAAGAAGCCGGCAACAAGTAGTCCCACGACCCACGCACCAATCACCGTCCACGGGCGAAGGCTGCTGGTCCTCGCAATTGATTCGGGATTGAGTCGCATCATCTACCTCTCGTGTGATCGGACACGTCTGTTAGGCAAAGCGGAAACTGGGGGGCTCGGTGCCGATGAGATGTTGTGCGGAGAACGACAGGGCATCCCCGTTCCGATGACGCAACCAACTCTGTTGGTCGGCGTCCGGACTCTCCCCTCGAATCCCCTCAAATCGCCCCTCAGTGTCACAGATCCGTCTTTGACTGGACGAGACCTTATAACGACCTCGTTCACTACCTGCCGATCGGCTACAGGCTCGCGTAGACGGAGATCGGCGCCAGTCGCCAAGACGCCTCTTGGTCGATATATCGGTGTTGCCTGGTGCGTTACCGTCCACGCCGTGAAGGAAGTACTCGAAAGCCCCGTTCCTGCGATTACGCCCGATGAGGCTGCCGAAATCGCGGACCGATTGTTCGGTATCTCGGGTGAGGCAGTCGCCCTCGGCGGAGAGCGTGATGCCAACTTCATGCTCATCGCCTCCGACTCCAAGTTCTCCCTCAAGATTGCCAATCCGGCTGAGCGGTCGACGGTGATCGAGATGCAGCAGCTCGCTCTGAGGCACGCCATCGATGCCGATGCTTCCTTGCCCATCCCCCACCCCATCGCAACCCGCGACGGTCAGTTGGTCGGTTCGGTCGAGCTCGAAGAGCGTGTTGCGGCGGCCCGCCTCCTCACGTATCTCGAAGGCACCGAAATACCCGAGGGCTTCTCGACCGGCCCGTTGCGCAGAGACATCGGGACCTGGCTCGGGAAACTCGATGAGGCGCTGCTGGGTTTCGAACACCCCGAATTGGATCGGGACTACATGTGGGACCTGGTCCAGTTGAGCGCCATCGCCCCGTTGGCGCACCACTTGCCAGATGAAAGATTCGGGTTCGTCTCAAAGTGGTTGGACCGCTTCCGCGACGAAGTCGAGCCCCGGCTATCCGCCGCCCCCGACCAGGTCATCCATGCGGACTTCAATGCCTGGAACCTGCTCGTCGACTCCGAGCGGCCGGAGTCGATCACGGGCGTGATCGACTTCGGTGACGTTATCCGGTCGCCCCGAATCATCGATCCCGCAATCGCGGTTGCGTATCAATGCTTCGGCCAAAGCGACCCGGCCGAAATCGCGGCCGACTTGGTGGGCGCTTATCACCGGGTAACGGCCTTGAGTGGAACCGAGATCGAACTGGTACCAGACCTGGTGATGGGCCGACTGGTCCAGTCGCTGACCATCGGGGCCTGGAGGGCAGAACTCCACCCCGAGAACCGTGACTACATCCTCGCCGACGCCGAGCCGGCGTGGCAGGCGATGCTGCGACTGGACGAAGTCGGGATCAAGGCGATGCATCGCGCCGTCGCCGCGGCATGCGAACTCCAATGACACCGACCGATCCCCTCACACGCCGCCGGCTGATCTTCGGGCCCGGGATGCACCTTTCGTACGATCGACCAGTCCACGCGGTTTCAGCCCGTTAGCTCTAGACACGGCGCTGTCCAGCGACGGGATTCTCGACCCCAGCTCTGCGCTGATCTCCCTGGCCGACCAAATCCGCGCCGCCGGGGGACTGTTCATCCCCGACGAGGTACAGGCCGGCTTCGGTCGCATCGGACAGCCGCTGTGGGGCTTCGCCGAGTCAGGTGTGGTGCCGGACATCGTCACGTTCGGCAAGCCGATGGGCAACGGCCACCCGCTCGCCGCGGTGGTCACGACGCGAGATGTGGCCGATAGGTTCACCGAGCGCGGGTTCTACTTCTCTACCTTCGCCGGTAATCCGGTTTCGACCGCCGCCGGCATGGCCGTACTGGACGTGATGGCAACCGAAGGTCTGGCGCGCCGAGCCGAAGAAGTCGGTGGATATCTGCGCGGTGCGGTCCGCGCCATCGATCATCCGGCAATCGGCGACGTACGGGGACGTGGCCAGTTCACCGGGGTCGAAATCCGTGGAGGAGACGCCACCGATGTGGCATGCCACATCATCAATGCCATGCGCGAGCACAGGGTCTTGATCGGAACCACCGGACCGCAGGAAGACGTGCTCAAGATCCGACATCCGCTGGTGTTCACCGGAGAACACGCAGACATCCTCACCGGTGCGCTCGGAAGTGTGCTGGCGCACCTCTAGGGCAGCGACGCCCTCGGGAAGGGGAGGAGGGGTTTCGGCTGGCACGCCCGGAGGGACTCGAACCCCCAACCTTCTGATCCGTAATTCCCTGCGGGCCCTGACAGCTGGTGTCGTCCAGTACCGAACAGGCATGTCCCGTAAGGGTTCCAGGTCACCGTCGTGTCGTCTGGTGACGGCTGATATCGCCTGATTACACGCAGTTCGGTAGAAGAATGGTAGAAGTTGCTTGGGGCTGACCGGGGTGAGTGACTTTGGGTAGTGGTGTGCCCGTTTCGTTCAAGTGACCGCCAGAGGTCTTGTATCAGCCGCTGCCGTCTCCCTTGCAGGGCCGATTCGGTGAGCTCGGAGAAGGTGTCGCCGTACCACTCAACAAGTGACTCAAACGACACCTCCCGCGTCGCGATGCCGGTTGCCACGGTGGGGAGTTGCTATCGACCCGTGGGTCGCTTCAGATTGGCAAACGGCATCCGACCCCAGCCATCTACAAACTCGTCAACCAATTCCTGCTCCAACATGCGGATTTGGTCCGGCGGCAAGGTCTTCCAAACAATCTCGAACTCGTCACTCGTCGCGACCTGCCATAGAAGCCGTCCACCCCAGTGGAAGACCGAGTTATCGGTTCCGGCGTCCGAGAACTCGATCAGGCGCCCGATGCGATCGCGCAGGTTCCGAGCGCTACCGATGTAGAGAGTCTGGGCTCCGTCGACCCACTCCTTCTTGAGCCGTTCCATGGGCACGGTTGGGTCCTTGCGATTGAAGTGGGAACCGGGATTGCGTCCGAGAAAGCGGGGCGGCCCATCATCAACCCGCAGAACCGCATACACACCGCCGAGATCTGGGACCGCGGCGATGCCATCGCGAAGCGCCGACACCGGTGTGAAACCCCCGAAGCCCCGAAGTCGAAAATCCATTGCGCCGAGACGGACCACAGGCACACACTACGCCCATGGTCAACCGCCCACCGATGGCTCATTGGCACCGACCACGTCGATTACTCGTGGCACGGGCACTGGGTTCGGCATCAGTCCGCCACGTGTCCATCTCTGGCGCAACGCTGAGCCCCGCTACTCGGCTGGGCCAAGGTTTCCGACTGACTTCGTCGTGCTGCGAGATGGGGGGATAGCGTTGAGAACTATGCGCAAACGAGGCTCCTTGATTGAGCAACGCCCCGTCTAATACGTGCAGATCCAGTCAATCCCCGCCCCCTCGCGGACGAAGTCACCCTACGCCCAGAGGGGTCGGACAGCCTCGGACGCGCTTCTTCCCCTCGTCGTTCTTCTGAGCGCACACCGCACACCAGCAGCGTCGGACAGCCTCGGACACCCCCAGACACTGCCCGTTTTGTGCCCGTTCCGTTCAGGTGACCGCTTGCCCGTGGCAGTGTGGGCAGTCGGGATGGAAGCACTGCCCCTTTGCCTCAACAGCTTCGGAAACCGGCTGTTCAATCTCGATGCCGAAGGCTTTCTCAGCGCCGAGCAGCGCCCGCGCAACCGCTTCAGCGTTGATCGAGACACTTAGCTCGTGCCGCGTAACCGAATCGACTGGGAACGACGCGAGCAATTCGAGCTTCGCCTTCGCTACCCGAACATCTTTCGGATGGGGAGGTTGTTCGTAGCTGAACGACTGGCATCCACTAAGGGCGCCCCAGACCTCCATTGGCAACATCCGCTCTGTCGCATGGAAGAAGCCATCGCTGTAGTACCCGACGCCAGCGCCTATGGACGCCCATACCGGTATCCATGACCTCAGTTCCTCAACCGACTCCGGCACGGCCTTGAGGAACCCCTCCATCCCCTCT
>Ga0255057_10000385_pt1 | contig 25126 bp, 22 predicted proteins | sample Cases_109_6_MG_FD_189022 | JGI IMG/M metagenome (GOLD analysis project Ga0255057, IMG submission 189022) | Seawater microbial communities from Amundsen Gulf, Northwest Territories, Canada - Cases_109_6 | ecosystem: Environmental > Aquatic > Marine > Gulf | place: Canada: Northwest Territories... | reverse complement strand
GCAAAAAATGGCATCGCCATCCAATATACTAGTTGTGGATATTTACCTTTAATACGTATGCGATAGGTATAACGATCCACCACACTTACCCCTGCTAATTTAATTTCACGCAGGTCATGCCAACCTTCATTAGGGCTCGGATACCTATCGCTCGCTTGTTTACGAAACTCATCAAAACCAACAATGTATTCACGCATTACACCTGAAATCGGTGAATGCAAATAAGGACTGGCAATTCTTTTAATTTGATAAATATAATCTTCTGCAGTCAACTCACGTGTTCCGGTATCTTCAAAATCTTTTAGTGCATGAACATCATCTAAATCTTTTGTAGTTAAATCCAAGTAAATAGATTCACCTTTTTCATTTTTTGCAAACGCAGGATGTGGCTGAAACATAATGCGTTTATTAATTTTAATTGTATATTCTGAATACTTAATGCTAGCCACTGCATCCTCATCAACAAGCACTTCGTTCTCGCCGAAGTAACTCACTTCAGGTAAACGACTCGCAGTAAGCGGAACTAAAGTATATGGTCGTAACAAATAATGATATTGCAATGGTGGTTCATAAATTTGCGCAATAAATTGATATTCATTAGAACTGTAAGAACTAACAGGGTCTAAGCGCTTGGGACGCTCACTAAATGAGGAATAAATGACATTTGTGGAATCGTCTATTCCTGCTCTAGGATAAGGATTATTCCATGCACTATCACTACAGGCGTTAAGTAAAAACACTATAAAGATAAAGATTAGAATTGCGGAACGACTGTTCACGTGATGAGTTTATGATAATCTAACAAATAAGATTATTCTTCCCTTAAACATAAATTGAGTGGCAGTATTATAGACTGTTTAGCCGTAAATGTAGTTCAGTCTTAATTAATCGACTAGTATGACTTTTAACCTCTTAGCAAAATAAATAACGGAATAAAAATGGGATTTTTAACAGGAAAACGAGCTTTAATCGTCGGTATCGCAAGTACCCGTTCCATCGCTTGGGGCATCGCCGAAGCAATGAAACGAGAAGGTGCTGAACTAGCATTCACCTATCAAAACGAAAAATTAAAAGGCCGAGTTGAAAAATTTGCAGCTGAATGTGGCGCAGACATAACACTGCCCTGTGATCTAGGGGATGATGGAGAAATCAATGCTCTTTTCACCGAGCTCGGTAAATATTGGGACAGCTTAGACATTTTGGTACATTCCGCAGCTTTTGCCCCCAAAGAGGAACTGGCAGGCGATTTCGTAGACATGACCACCCGTGAAGGCTCAAAAATTGCTCACGACATCAGCAGTTACAGCCTCACAGCCCTAGCAAAAGCCGCTAGACCACTTATGAAAGGCACTAATGGTGCCATTGTCTCATTAACCTATATGGGCTCAGTTCGAGCCATGCCGAACTACAACATCATGGGCCTCGCCAAGGCTAGCTTAGAAGCCAATATCCGTTATATGGCCTATGCTTTAGGCCCTGATGGCATACGCGTAAATGGTATTTCCGCTGGCCCCATTCGAACCTTAGCTGCTGCAGGAATTGGTGATTTTAGAAAAATGCTCGATCATGTAGAAAAAAATGCCCCGTTACGCAAAAACGTAACCATCGAAGAAGTCGGCAACACTGCAGCTTTTTTATGCTCTGACCTAGCCAGTGGAATTACTGGAGAGATAACCTATGTAGACGCAGGATTTAATATTGTAGGGATGTCTGGGTACAGTTAACTGAGTTCGCAGAATATAGAAGTACATACTACTATCTCACCGCAAGGAGATAAAGATCGCTTTAGTGAATTCTATGAATGCCTACTTCGGCCAATAGTTACAAATTTGGTTACACTAGTTAGAAATGTATACGAGTACTAATAATATAGTTTGTATCATGCGGGCCATTTAAATCTTGTGTGACACCACCTTCCAAAACCCAACGCAGTGTAACGACCCATTGCAGACCGCCCGTCAATTGTTGTACTACAGTATTTCCCTCCACCCCTCTTCCTGCAAACTCAACTACGCCATTCACTAAGGTAGACAAACCCCACTCTGGATACTCTTTAGGGAAAAGTCGATATTGATACGATAAGTCATAACGCAATGCATTCAGTGCATCATCAATGCCTTGTTGCCACAGCGCATCCAGGTCGAATTCATGCTTATCGTTCACATACGTATAAACAAAACCTGCTGAAGCTTTAGGATCACGGTCACTATCGGTTGGCACTACACCCCCTAACAAAACACCAAACCGTGAAGAATAAATTGGTGAACCAATGTTTTGCAAAATAAGGCTGCGATACAACAATTCGATGTCGCCTACACGATCGTCAACTGCAGAAGATATTTGATATGGTACCGCAAGAAAGAAAGCTTGTTTGTTATCCAACCCGTAGGCTAAATTTGTAGTGAGCCTATCGTTATTAGTTTCCGGTATTTCATCTACAACGAATCTGGATACTAGCCCACCCTTATTAACAGGCAACGCCACAAAAGCGCAAACCCATTGCATAACTTTGGACACTGAATAAATAAAGATTACAAAAAACTAACAGGGCGTAGAATCGCACGGATGTTCTGCTTTGCCGTAATGCTGAGATTCACCTGAACCAAAACCAGCATCCTTAATGATTCCTTTTAATTCATCTTCTGTAACCGTAGCACCGGGCTTCAAGTAAATACGAGTTTTATTTTGCTTTAAACTAATATCTGCCTTCTCTACATCTTCATGCTTTTCTAAATTCTTTTTAAAGCCATACACACAAAAACTACAGGTCAATCCACTTAGATCAATCTCTACCACCTGATCATGCTTGGCAATAGAAGAAAGAGAAAAAAATAACAGCGCTGCAAAAATGTAGATTTTCATAGAATTTAGCATGGTTAACTATCTAACCACGTGCGAACCGGTAAGGCGATTTAAGCTGCGATAAATCCAATAATCCATAATAATACAGCGCCTATAAAAAGTCGTACACTCCATTTTTTAATTCGTTTGCAACTTGCTTCTAATTGGGGATCTGCTGGACAAAAAGTACGCGTTGCATGCAACTGCCAGGCAGAGACTAAAAGCAACCCGCCGGAAATCAAGAAAACCCAAAGCTTGTATTGTGTTAAATTGCTGAGGAAAGGTAGCTCTAGATTTAAGGCCACCATTACTGAACCCAATCCCAAACTTACTAATATAATAGGCAACGCACAGCACACCAATGTGCCTGACGAAGCTAATAAAGCAAACGCGCTAAATAATAAAGAATTTTTACCGTATTCCACTAATGATTGAAACAGTGCTTAAGCTGTAATTGTGACACTAATCAGAGAATTACTTTATTTGCATCGAAAACAATAAAATAAGACAGCATTATTGATTAAAAATGTAACCATTAAACCACAAAGTGAAACAGACATACTTAATACAGTAATCGCGATGATAGCGGTCGCTGCTATATTTCAAAGGAGCTCTCACTCCCAAAATTTCCACCACTTCCGGCTGTGCTCTTCACGTGCAGCTTGGCCTTGCTCAGACCCTTTGCCTAATTCTTTCCTTTCACGCTCAGACTTCTTTTGCTTCTGTTTCTCTAAGCCTTTTGACCCATCGTCGTCGTCATGTTCATTCTTGCCTTTATGACCACGATCTTTCTTATGTCCTTCATCATCGTCGTGATCACGATCATCATCGCTGTCATTTATCGCTTTATCTTTTTGTTTATGGTCTTTTTTGACATGCTCTTTATCTGGCTTATCTTTCTTTTCTTTATTTTTATCGTTACCTGCATGCACAATGGAAAGCGCCAACATGCATGAGAATAATACAACCAAAATTATTTTGATAAATGATCTCTTTTTCATACTTTGATTCAACATACTCTTACTCCTCATAACTTAAGCATCAACGACTTGGCGTTATTTGTTCTATGTATTAAAGGTTCGCATAGTGGCATTAAATCATCATCAATGCGTTGTTTTGATGGCGTATATTTTTAACCATACATGTTCATAAGATCTATATACACCAATCGAGGTTCATTAATATTTAGATTAAAGAGTCTCTCTCATAATTTTTTTAATGTCCACTTCCTGCCAATAGCGTTAATGCTGAAAGCATGTCTTAATGCGCGGAGTAAAACTAACTCGAAAGCCAATTTTCAGCTTCTGCTTCCTCATCCAAATCAAATGCTTTGACCTTAAGACCCGGAATCAGTGCACCTTCTATTTCACTTGCTTTCTTAACCCATTTTTTATTGACTAATACTGCTATACGATCAAACTTTCTAATGAATTTGAATAATTCGGGAAGACGAGAAAGTTCTACTCCCATAGCCCCAAATGTTGGGATATCAAAGTCCTCAATGCGATATAATATTCTTCCTTGCCTAATGCCATTAGCACTACTAAGTAACTCATCAAGTACGACTTTCATATTATCGCCATCAAGCTTCCCACTTAATTCTATATCTAACCGGTTTGCACCGCTCTTTACTACTTTAAACATAAATACTCCAAGATCAATTAGTAATACATGTCCCACAGATCAATACAGTATTTTAAAACTCCGCAAAAGTAAGTTGCCACATAGATAAATGTCCGCTTTGGATCGTCAATTGTCTTTGATCTACATCAATGCTTTTAGCATCTATCTAAAGTAGATTAGCCATTAAATATGGCAACACATCATGCAAACCCTGGCGAAATCGTCGACCTTCAAACGTGGGCCGCTGATTTACCTAAAGAGCACACCAAGGCAATTGTCAAGACTGACGAAATAGAGCTAATTAGAATAGTATTGCCCGCAGGAAAAGGGATTCCTAATCACAAAATAACTGGCCCCATAACAGTCCAATGTGTTACAGGAAAAATTGCAGTTACAGCGATGGGTGCTACTAAAAAACTAAATTATGACCAGTTATTACACCTAATGCCTGGTGAGCCCCATTCATTACACGCAATTGAAGATTCTGTAATTCTATTAACTATCATATTCAAAAATTAAAGCTCATTACTTTTGAAATAAGTAGCGTGATAACGAAATACTAGCAACCAAACCAAGTGCTGCAAACGAAGAAAGAAACATAAAAAAATGTTGATGTCCTAGCAAACCAGGTGAGTTATCTATCAACAAGCCTGCTACAAATAAGACAAAAATATCTGGAGTGAAACCTATAACAGAAACGAGCCCAACTGAACTTCCCGTAATTGCCACTGGTAATTTAGCTTCTTCATAAATAGCAAAATATAATCCACGTAACCCAAATATTGCAATACAGGTTACCAGTACGTTGCCAATAAATACCCATGAAATTTTAAGCATGGGAGTTATAAATGCAAAGCACATGTCACCGATAAGTAGCATAAAGAAACATATCGAAAGCATCTTTACAACGTGAAATCGATCTGCCAAAAGTCCAGCAATAATTGCGGCAAAGGGACGAATCCATGATCCTAATGTAACAAGTTTTGCAGCTTCAATTTCATTATATCCATAAACATCAACCGCAAATAATGCGTAGTTATCAAACCCTTTGTACCCAACATAGGCGCATATAACAATTAAAGATTGAAGCCAAACGCTGGGTAGCGAAAATATTTTTTTAGCAATTGTAGGAATATTGCTCCAACGTTTAACTGTATTTAATTCAACTTGACGTTTAGAAAATGAACTAAATGCAAACCAGATATATATACCAATTAAGATTGTTACAAACGTATAGCCATAAATAACCATGCGAAAGACATTCATTTTCTCAATAAAAGTTGCTGACTCATAGCCCATCGGAAAGGAATTTTGAAAAATGAGCACAGCAATTGAAGCCAACACTACCGCTACCAATCCTCGACCTCCTTCTAGAATACCAAAACCAAACCCTTGTTCTTGGTTACCTCCCCACTCTCTGGTAGCTCGAATTAAAGCCCCCCAAAATAGAATGATTGTTGTAAGACCAAAAAACCCAAATAACAATATTAATTCAGGATAATTTGGCAAGGTCGCCATAAACAAACCACCTAGTGCTGTCATCCATAACGATAGTGCGATTAGTTTATGAGCCGGATAACGATCTGCAATAAACCCACCTGGAAGGTAGGAAATCATCGCTACAATTCCATAAACACCTTGCGCAGCACCTAGCTCAGTAGCTGTAAGGTTAAACATCTCGAGCATGATCGGTCTAAAAAAACGAGCAATGTGAAATGGCAGCGCAAAAATTGCTTCGCCCGCTAAAATGAGACCCAAAATTAAAAATAATCTATTTTGATTTAACATTTTCGTTTCTTATTTTATTCAAAAATAGTCCTACTCAACCTTAATTTTTGGCGAATTTCAAAAACATAAATCTAATCTGATATGTATCAGTAATATGGTTAGATATTTCTGACATTTTACGCACCAAACTAAAAGTAATTAGTAAGCGTTTCCTCAATGCTGTAAGCATTTAAAATTATTCATTAAACAAGGATATATAATTAAATAAGATATTTTGTTAGTACTAAAATAATTGAGTAATTATTCATTTATCTACAATTTACTTAATGTGAGAAATTGTACAAATAGTACAATTTATGTTTATGGTGTACCCAACCCAGCTTGTCCTAAGTTTCTATAATGAGTGTCTGCTTTCGGCTAAAATCGGGCATTGCGCTCCCTTAATTTCAATTAATGAACTTAACGTTCACTATCTTACAAAAAAAACAATAATTTTTGAAAATACGACCTAAGCCTGCAGTATCTCTTTCTCCCCTTCCGTCCTACCAATAATAACCGCTCCGCATGAATCACTAAACACATTCACTGCGGTTCTGCACATATCCAACACCCTATCCACTGCCAAAATCAAACCGATGCCTTCGGCAGGTAAACCAATTGCCGCCAAAATAATGGCAATCGCCACTAAGCTTGCCGATGGAATACCAGCAACCCCTATTGATGTCATCAACGCTAAAATAACAATCGACACTTGTGTGCCAAGGGTTAAATCTAAACCATAGGCCTGCGCAATAAAGATAGCGGCAACGCATTCATACAATGCCGTGCCATCCATATTTACCGTTGCACCTAGAGGCAAGACAAAACTCGTGACGCGATTAGAAACTCCTGCACGATTTTCTACACAGTCTATAGTAACTGGTAAAGTTGCTGAAGATGACGCAGTAGAAAATGCGGTGAGTAACGCCGGCACCATAGCTTGATAATGTTTAATAGGACTTACCCTACCAATAAACCGTAGTAACAACGGCATAACAATCACAACATGAATTAGTAACGTAATAATAACGGTGAAGAAAAAAGTAAGTAAAGGTCTAAATGCATCAAACCCTGAAATGATGACCACTTTTGCAACCAGCGCGAATACACCGATGGGTGCAAACTTCATTACTAAATCGGTAATTAACATCATTACATCAAACACACCTTGCCAAAAAGTGCGCAGCACACTACCCGTATCGGATTTTAATTTGGTCATGAAGAAACCAAACAACAAACTAAAAAAGATTAACCCTAACATTTGGCCTTCTGATGCAGCTCTAACTATGTTAGTCGGAATCATGCGTAGGAAAATACCAACGACATCACCCGCAGATTTACCTTCAACTTTTTCCATTACCTCGCTGGTATCTGCACTCAGTCCCAACATTTCTTTTGCTGGTGTGCCATCCACAATACCTGGCTGGACAATATTAACTACGGTTACACCAATTAGAATGGCAAACAAACTGGTCGCTACGTAATACAATAAGGTTTTGCCACCTAAGCGCCCGAAGGCATCACTGGAACCTAGATTACTAACACCCATAATGATGGAAGACACAATCAACGGCACAATAATCATCTTCAACGCATTGAGGAAAAGTTTACCGATAAAGTCAAAAATAGAAACGAGAGGGACACCAAAGATACTGATCTCAGGATTGACCAGCCATCCGACGAACACTGCTAGCAGCAGTGCGATAAGAATTTGCCAATGAAGCTTAAGCTGCATGGGCGAACACTATACTAGACTTAGCAAGATGAAAGAACGGTATTTGTAACTGAAGACTTTCTATTGGTCTGTTGAAGACACCTGGTCTTTAAAGATCACAACATCGCCGTTTTCTTGAATAACATCGATCACTGCGGAAAACTCTCTGCGACCATAATTCACTCGTTGAGAAAGCTGCTGATAATTCTCATCATCTAGTTTATCTGGACCAGGCGTTACTTTATATAATTCTATCAGTACAAAACTGCCGTCAGCTTGCGCCATGCCATCTGCAACGCTACCGCCTTCGCTTGGATGAGACATTGAAAACGCACGCTGGCTAATGCTCGCAGGAACACGCTCATCATCGCGGCGTAATGCGCCGTGTGAAACAATTTCTAATGAATTTTCATTAGCTATGGATTCCATACTTGCGCCACCCTTCATTTTCAAAAACAGCTCTTTACCTTGTTCAGATGTCACTTTTGCAGCTTTACGCACAGCCAGATAATTTTTAATATCATCTTTAACTGCACTAATAGGTTTTTGTTCTGCAGCTTTATGTTCTATCAAACGCATTGCAATAACATGCCCATCTGCTATCTCGATTAAGTCGCTATTCAGATTTTCAGTTAGCACATCTTCTGAGAACGCTAGGGTTTTAACTTTAGGGTAAGCAAATATCCCATTATTACTAGTTGCAGTTAACAAGTCGGTTTGTTTAATCTCTAAATCAAAGCTTTCAGCTACTTCTTGCAAGTCATCGGGCTGCTCAACAACAAGATTAGCAATTTCATCTGCCACTTCGATAAAGCGCTCTTGCGCAATTTGTCCTTTGCGCTCATTGATTATTTGTTCGCGCACATCTGAAAAAGGTTTTTGTTCTGAAGCTTGAATTTCATCAAGCTGTATGATTTGCACACCTTGATCCGTACGAGTCGGTTTACTGTAGCCACCGATATCCAACGAGAACAGTGCTTCTTCAAGCGCTTTACTGGTGAAATCTCCCGGTGCGATAAATCCAATTTCTCCACCCTTTTGTGCAGAGAGAGTGTCTTCTGAAATTTTTTCAGCGAGTTCTGCAAAGGCTGCACCATCTTCTAATTGCTTGACAATACTTTCTGCCTTTTCTATTGCCTCATCCCACTCCATGGCATCTGCACCAAGCTCACTTGGTACTTTTAATAAGATATGTCTAGCTTTGCGCAGCTCTGCTGATCGATAGCGTTCACTTTGCGAATCATATATCGCTTGTGCATCGTCAGCACTGACAGTAATACTATCGGCTAAATCTTGTTCTTTTACTTCGACATACGCAAGCTTGACTTGCTCTGGGGTCTGATAGTACTGCTTGTTATCGTTGTAGTAACTGTCGATTTCGGTATCTACAATCGTAATCGCTTCCGGCTTCACCGTGACTACGGCATATTTAAAGTCACGTGTTTGCTCTGAGATTTTTTGAAATCGTTGCAGATCAGCTTTTGGAATAAACGAGGATGACGCTAAGGAGTTTTCAAATTGTCGCAGCTTTTCTTGCTCACGTAGCTCGTTTTCAAATTGCGCTTTATTGTAGCGCTGTGCTTCTAGTAAACGTTTGTATTGATCGGGATCAAACTTGCCGTCTTTTTGGAACTGCGGAATCTGTTGAATTCTTTTGATCAAGCTCGCTTTACTAATTTCAAACCCAGCTGCATCCACTTCTTGGCGTAAGAGTTCTGTACGCACCATATCTTTGATTACTTGCTTACGCACAATGCTTTCATCTGGGTATTGCTGTTGATAGTTTGCACCAAGTACAGACTGTAGAACTTGTTTTCGCTGTTGCACCTGCTGATTAAATTCTGGTAATGAAATTTCATTGCCATTGATGCTAGCAACCGGTGCTCCTCTGCCACCGCCAAAATATTCTTGTATGCCCCACATGGCAAAGGATAAAATCAGTAAGCCAATGATGATGTAAGCCACCCAACTGCTGGCCCTATCTCTAATATCTTGTAGCATGATGAATTACTTTCTATGGCGGTTAGCGTTGATGAATTAACAACAAGCTCATAGGAGTTCTAATTATCTTAAAACCTATTCACTTTTCTATAGTATTTAAACCGTTGATATTAAACCAATGCTTGCTTAACACTGGTTTAATATCTACTTACTCTTTCTACACAGCCGGGTATTCTATGTCGAGTCGCTATTTATTTTTGGGAATAAATGGCGGAGTGGACGGGATTCGAACCCGCGACCCCCGGCGTGACAGGCCGGTATTCTAACCAGCTGAACTACCACTCCGTCATAACTATGGTGGGTGCTGAGGGATTCGAACCCACGACATCCGCCTTGTAAGGGCGACGCTCTACCAGCTGAGCTAAGCACCCCAAAAGGCGCGCTAGTTTACGGCATCCTTGAGACCTTTTCCAGCCTTGAAACTAGGCACTTTAGAAGCCTTAATTTGAATAGTTTCACCAGTTCGAGGATTACGCCCTTGACGAGCATTACGCTGCTTCACTTGAAAAGTTCCAAAGCCAACTAATGAAACCGTATTGCCACTTTTTAGAGCCGATGTGATGGTATCAATTACGGCGTCTAATGCACGAGCACCATCTGCTTTAGAAGAAAGATTTGCCGCCTGTGTTACTGCTTCTGCTAGTTCCGATTTATTCATTGAGCCAAGCTCCCTATATAGGTTGATACAACCGGTTGAGGTTGTACGTTGAATGAAGAATAAAAAACATTCGTTCACTAATCTCGTTTTTACCACACGAGATTTGTTGAAAGGACATTGTTGGTCGCAGTTTATTTATGATCGTGTAGTGTTTAGATCATTGAACGCCAGTGTTATACCAAGCGCTTCCGAAGCAAGTCAACAAAGGATAGTCCTTTATTTTCAACAAACTTAGAAATCAATGCGCCTGAACAGGCTTGTTTTTTGCTGAAGATTTCTTGCCTTTAGTTCCTAAGTTGCCCACTGCACCCGCATCATCGAGTGGTTCTGGCATCTTTACTAATGCCACTTGAAGCACTTCGTCAATCCATTGAACTGGAATGATTTCAAGCTTTTGCTTGATATTGTTCGGAATCTCAGTTAGATCTTTTTCATTTTCTTTAGGTATCAACACGGTTTTGATTTCACCACGATGAGCGGCTAGAAGTTTCTCTTTTAAGCCCCCAATTGGCAGCACTTCACCGCGCAAAGTTATTTCACCAGTCATGGCTACATCTGCACGAACAGGAATTTTTGTGAGTGATGAAACGATCGCGGTCGTCATACCCACGCCAGCACTTGGACCATCTTTTTTCACTGCACCTTCAGGTACGTGAATATGGATATCAAGTTTCTCATAGAAGTCTGGCTTGATGCCTAATACGGATGCCCGGCTACGTACTACAGTGTGCGCCACTTTGATTGACTCCTGCATGACATCTTCTAACTGACCTGTACAACTGGTCTTACCTTTACCTGGAACCACTACGGCTTCGATGGTTAATAATTCACCACCCACTTCGGTCCAAGCCAAACCGGTTACCTGACCGACTTGATCGTTCTCTTCCGCTAATCCATAACGGAAGCGTTTCACGCCCAAGTATTTTTCTAAACTGCGAGGTGTAATCGACACCTTAGTTGTATTCTTATCTTTGCCTTTTTTAAGTACAATTGACTTTACAACCTTGCGACAAATTTTTGATATTTCACGCTCTAAGTTACGTACACCGGCTTCACGCGTGTAAAAACGAATTACATCACGCACCGCGGTATCGGCAAAATGAATTTCATCTTCTTTAAGACCATTTGCCTTAATCGCTTTAGCCACAAGATATTTTGTTGCGATATTTTTCTTTTCGAGTTCGGTATAACCTGGCAATCGAATCACTTCCATACGATCCAATAATGGCCCTGGAATATTCAGTGTGTTGCCCGTAGCCACAAACATTACGTCTGACAAGTCGTAGTCGACTTCTAGATAGTGATCAGCGAAAGTATGATTCTGTTCTGGGTCTAATACTTCCAACATTGCTGATGCTGGATCACCACGAAAATCCATTGCCATCTTGTCGATCTCATCGAGCAAAAATAGTGGGTTACGAACTCCTACTTTTGACAGGTTCTGAATAATTTTGCCCGGCAAAGAACCGATATAGGTCCTTCGGTGACCGCGAATCTCTGCTTCATCACGCACCCCACCCAGTGACATGCGAGAGAACTTGCGATTTGTCGCACGCGCGATGGATTTACCAATCGAGGTTTTACCCACACCTGGCGGTCCAACTAAGCATAAAATTGGACCCTTAGATTTTTTCACTCGCTGTTGAACCGCGAGATATTCTAGGATGCGTTCTTTGACTTTCTCTAAGCCATAGTGATCCTCTTCAAGAATTGCCTCTGCTGCAGCGAGATCATTGCGTACTTTAGATTTTTTCTTCCACGGCACCCCTACTAACCAGTCGAGATAATTACGCACTACGGTCGCTTCTGCTGACATTGGCGACATCATCTTTAATTTGTTTAGCTCAGCGTCAGCTTTTTCTTTCGCTTCTTTCGATAAGCCGGCTTTTTCAATTTTATCGGCAAGCTCGTCAACTTCATTTGGCGCATCTTCTATCTCGCCCAGTTCTTTTTGAATGGCTTTCATTTGCTCATTCAAATAGTACTCGCGCTGAGATCTCTCCATTTGCTGCTTTACGCGGCCTCGAATACGTTTTTCTATTTGCAACACGTCTAACTCGCCTTCAATTAAACTAATCAGGTTCTCTAAGCGTAATTGTACAGTTCTGATTTCTAATACATGTTGCTTTTCATCTAGTTTTAAAGACATGTGCGCAGCAATCGTGTCGGCAAGATGCGATGGCTCGTCGATACCAGCTAAGGAAGTTAATACCTCAGGGGGTACTTTTTTATTTAACTTTACATATTGCTCAAACAGGCTAATCACTGAGCGCGCTAATACGTCAAGCTCTTTTTCATCTTCAGCTTCTTCGCTTTCTAGCAATGCTATTTGCGCACTAAAAAATTCATCACCTTCTGAATAATTAATGACTTCCGCACGCTCAACACCTTCAACTAGAACCTTAATGGTTCCATCTGGAAGCTTTAGTAATTGCAAGATCGTAGACAGTGTTCCAATTTGGTGAATCTCGTCAATTTGAGGGTCATCAATTTCGGCGCTTTTTTGCGCGACTAACAAAATTTGTTTGTTATTCGACATTGCCGCATCAAGGGCTTGAATAGATTTTTCTCGTCCTACAAATAAAGGAATAACCATGTGCGGATAGACCACCACATCGCGCAACGGCAGCACAGGCACCGTCAGACTTGAATCGTCTATCACATCCTTTGAACTTGAATCTTCACTCATATGTTTTATATACCGTTGTTTAAAGCTATTTACTTTTTGGGGTGAATTTGATGAACAAATCAATTAGTTATTAAGTTACGAGACATATGCAAGTAGCTCTAAAATATGGGGATATTTTGTTGTGATTTCAAGCCCTGCTTGGGTGACTGTACACATTTATGAGCTAAATAGAGTTATTTTGCTCATTAATTAACCAATTATTCGTCAGAGGCTGCCTTTTCATACTCGGTGCCTTCGTAAACAAGATAGGGCTTAGAGTCACCCACGATCACACCCTCATCGACAACCACTTTGCTAATGCTGTCTTGTGAAGGTAAATCATACATAGTGTCGAGTAACACATTCTCTAGGATAGTACGCAAACCTCTAGCACCGGTTTTACGGTCCATAGCTTTACGTGCGACTGCATACAATGCATTTTCCCTAAATTCGATATCAACGCCTTCCATTTCGAATAAGCGCTTATATTGTTTAGTAATTGCATTTTTAGGTTCCGTAAGAATGCGCACTAAGGCTTCTTCATTTAATTCTTCTAATGTGGCTACCACCGGTAGTCGACCGACGAATTCAGGAATCAGTCCGTAACGAATTAAATCTTCTGGTTCTACGTTATGCAAAATCTCACCAATGTTTTCTTTTTTCTCTTTGCTACGCAATTCAGCTGAGAATCCAATGCCGCCTTTTTCAGTACGGTCACGAATAACTTTATCTAAACCTGCAAACGCACCGCCACAGACAAATAAAATATTACTGGTATCTACTTGCAAGAATTCTTGTTGAGGATGTTTTCTCCCACCTTGTGGGGGTACCGATGCGATAGTACCTTCAATTAGTTTTAGCAAGGCTTGTTGCACGCCTTCACCTGAAACATCTCTGGTGATAGATGGATTGTCTGACTTACGTGATATTTTATCAATTTCATCTATGTAGACTATTCCAGTTTGCGCTTTGTCTACATCGTAATCACATTTTTGTAATAGCTTTTGAATAATGTTCTCAACATCTTCACCCACGTAGCCTGCTTCAGTTAATGTAGTTGCATCCGCAATCGTGAACGGAACATTTAATAAACGCGCTAAGGTTTCTGCGAGCAATGTTTTACCCGAACCTGTAGGACCCACTAATAGAATATTACTTTTAGCAAGCTCGACTCCGTTCTTGCTTGAATTTTTTGCATCTAATCGTTTGTAGTGATTGTAGACTGCAACCGCTAATACTTTTTTAGCGCGATCTTGACCGATAACGTATTCATCTAGAATTGTATTAATTTCAACTGGCTTAGGAAGTTTAGTGGAATCAGCGGGCTCCTGATCCTGCATTTCCTCGCGAATAATGTCGTTACATAATTCAACACATTCATCACAGATAAATACAGATGGGCCAGCGATTAGCTTGCGAACTTCATGCTGACTTTTACCACAGAAAGAGCAATATAACAGCTTGCCACTTTCTTGATCCTTGGTTGTATTGTCTTCGCTCATCGAAATTTACCGCACATCTTTCTATAACTTAAGATGTTGATATTTGAAATAAATTCTATGTGGAAATTGATTATCCTAAAGACAATTCTCTCTAGTTATCACAACTATACGCTTATATTTGAAAGTTTTGTAGTAGATTGAGATACCACTTTTTGAACAAATTTTGAGCGCTTTCACAACTTATTGATTCTGAGATGGTTCTTGGCTCGCTAAACAACTTATATATAATATGTACGCTTAAAAATTGACAGCTAGTTTTTAACTATCTGGTTTTTCTTTTCGCTGATATAGCACCTCATCAATTAACCCATATTCTTTTGCGATTGTGCTATCCATGAAATTATCTCGATCCGTATCTTCACTAATACGCTCTACTGATTGTCCAGTATGTTTTGCCAATATATTATTTAGCTCTTCGCGCGTTTTTAAAATTTCACGTGCATGTATATCAATGTCAGTTGCTTGACCTTGAAAACCACCTAGGGGCTGATGAATCATCATTCTTGAATGAAGCAACGAATAACGCTTACCCGTAGCCCCCCCTGCTAGCAACAATGCTCCCATGCTTGCGGCTTGGCCGATGCACAGTGTACTAATGTCTGGGTTAGTAAACTGCATGGTGTCGTAAATTGCCATACCTGCAGTCACTGAACCACCAGGCGAATTAATATACACCGATATGTCTTTATCTGGGTTTTCTGATTCTAAATATAGCAGTTGTGCAACTACAAGATTTGCCATTTGATCTTCAATTGGACCCACAATAAATATCACTCGCTCTTTTAATAAACGCGAATAAATATCATACGCACGCTCTCCACGCGCAGATTGCTCTACAACCATTGGCACAAGATTTAATGCTTGTGTATGCAGTGCACTATTTAGTGGAACTGAGTTAGCCATAATTATGTCCTACAAGTTATTAAGTTTGCTTATTAACAAATTCGTCGAAACTAAAAGACTTAGATTTTTGCTTAGCTTCGCCTAATACATATTCTACCACTTGCTCTTCCATAACCAACATTTCTACATTCGCCATGGCTTCACGGTTGTTGCGGTAGTATTGAATCACTTCTTCCGGCTTTCCATAGCCGGCAGATATTACATTAAGCTGTTGAGCAACCTTGTCTTGGTCGAGCTTAATTTCCTTTTTATGCACAATTTCACCAATGATCAAGCCTAGTGATATTCTTCTTTTAGCTTCTTCTTCAAACAAGTTATCTGGAAGCACATCTTCCGGCAACTTCGAGTTATCAGGCATTTGCATATTAGCCATAGCCTGCCCACGCAATACTTGGATTTCCTGTTTTACTAATGCATTCGGCATATCTACTTTAATTTCTTTAAATAAACACTCCATTACATTGTTTTTTTCAAAAGCTTTTTTACGCTGCTCTAATTCAAGCATCATATTGTCTTGCAATTGCTTGCGAAAAGATTCTACTTTGCCATCCGTAATACCGAATTCTTTAATTAGCTCTTCATCAAGCTCTGGCAGCTCTCCTTCCTCAACTTTTAAAACATCAATTTCGAAAGTTGCAACTTTCTCAGCAAGATCTTGTTGCCTGTAATCATTTGGAAACGTTATTTCAAAACTCTTATTATCGCCTTTAGTAACGCCTATTAGTTGTTTTTCAAACTCTGGCAACAAATTACTGGCACCAATTACTGCTGAAAAGTTTTCTTGGCTGCCACTTGGAAATGCTACGCCATCTATTTTACCAACAAAGTTTAACGTTACCTGATCATTCTGCTTAGCTTTACACTCAACTTCTGTCCATTTCATTTTCTGTTTAAGAAGTTTTTCAACAATGTCGTCAATATCAGTTTCAGCCACTTCCACATCAGCCACTTCTATTTCTAAATTACTTGTGTCGGCTAAATTAACATCAGGATAGACCTCAAATGTAGCAACATATTTTAAATCCTGATTGGCTTCTAAGTTTAAAGGCTCAATACTTGGATTACCTGCAGGACGAAGTTTTTCTTGGATCACCGCTTCTTGATAACTTGATTGCATCGTTTCGGCAATCACTTCTTGTGATATTTTTTTACCATAACGCTGCCGCACCACTTGTAGAGGAACCTTGCCTGGTCGAAAACCAGACAATTTTACTTGCGTAGTTAGATTTTTTAATTTTGCCTCGATAGCTGAAGTTACTTTTTCAGCCGGTACTTCTACCGTCATTTTACGTTCTAAGCCTTCAGTTGTTTCTATAGATACTTGCATGGGATTCTATTTAGATTATTTTGGTTAAGTTATTTTGGTTTTGATGATTATTAAAATAATTGGGATCTTTCAATTTTCCATATCTGGTCGTGAAAACTATACTGAGCTCTTTTTAATAACTCAGTGGCTCAGTTCTTTAAACCATACAGCCCTACATTGGCTTCTCAATTGTTTCAGCTCTTACCCTAAACACCTTAGATGCTTCTGTAATCGTACCGAACTATGGTGCGAAAGGAGAGACTCGAACTCTCACGGGTTACCCCACTGGTACCTAAAACCAGCGCGTCTACCAATTCCGCCACTCTCGCACTATTTAACTAGGTATGTGACTCATATACGTGTCACTGTGAATTATAACTGAAATTAATTACCATAAATGTAGTCGAAGCCATTTATTCTAAAGATATTTTAAACTTATAATTCCTCTATGCTCGCACTTTTAATCTTTATTGCCTATTTTGCAATAGCACTTTTGAGCGGGGCTGCTATCTCATATCCTCTGCATGCGTTATTAGCGAATTGGTTTGAGCTGGAATTTGACCGTGTAGCAAGTCGATGCGTTTTAATTGTGGCAATCATATTTTTTATAGCCTTGTATAAAAAGCTAGGCTTCAGCTCATGGCAGGAAATTGGCTACCACTCTGGGAAGAAACAATTTTTTAGTGATGTTGCCAAGGGAATTGGCTTTGGTATTTTAATCATGTCACCCGTTATAGCGGGTTTATTGATTACTAAAAACCGCACTATCGACATGGACTGGGAGGTATCGTTACCCAATGTTCTAAACCTAGTGATCACAGCGTTAATCGCAGGTTTAATTATTGCCTTTCTCGAAGAAACCCTTTTTCGGGGAGCAATGTTAGGGGCTATCAAAAAACACAGCTCCACGATCTTTGCGATTGTGATTACCAGCTTAATTTACGCACTGGTGCATTTCATTCAGCCTGATATTGAATTGGACTCGAATACTCTGAGTTGGGCCAGCGGCTTTGTGCTTTTAAAAAATGCTTTCCCGAGCATAGCCGATGTTCCTCTCATTATTGACTCGCTTATCGCTTTGTTTCTAGCAGGCGTGCTACTTTCAGTAGTTAGATTACGCACCCATCGCATCGCGCTTTGCATTGGCATCCATGCAGGCTGGGTCATTACAATTAAAATTTTTAAACGTGTTACAGATACTAATGTTCACTCTGACTATGCCTTTTTAACCGGAAGTTATGACAAGGTGATCGGTTATCTTGCAGTAGTGTGTATCGCTATCTTTATAGTATTGATTTTAAATATGCAATTTGATAACAAATCTGCACGCTAATCTTTAGTTGGCATAACTCGCTTCCAACCCACTAAATAACTATCTAATAACCAAACGAGATCACCATTCTCGATATACGCAATCTCGCGCGCATACTCAGCTTGCCACTTAGTATTCGCATAATTCTGTTCTGCGACTAGAATACTGTGTTGTAGTTCATCAATCGCCACCACCACAGCTACATGCCCCGTTCCAAGATAATCTTTACCATAAATTAACAGATCACCTCTTTGCGGTATGGTAGCTGCACCATTTACAATAGAATCAAATTTTAGAGATTTATTACTTAACGGATTATTAACTTGCTGCAATTCCCAAATATCTGCAGCAATATCTACATCACCAAAAACGACACCCCGTTCTTTTAGTAACCACCGCCTCGCATATTCAACACACTGCCATTTTATGCCCGTGTATATGTCTTGCTGATGATTGGGCTCAAAGATAACGCAATTTGAGTTACAGTTTGAATATGCAGGCACACCTGCAGGTGATTTTCCCAACAGGCTCCCATAGGTAGTTTTGCAGTCAACGCTACATTGTTGAGGTCTATTGTCAGTGCTTACAGAAGATTGATCTGCAAAAACACTGCTATTTACAAGTAAACATACCAGCAAACCCCTTGCTACCCTGCTATTAACGCTTTTTTGTAGAATCTTCATACTAGGTAAAGCTTTTTGTGGTGATTCATTGTTGGCACATAGCATTTAGCTTATGATAACAAGCAAAAATATTGAAATATTGTTATAAATTGAAAATTGATCACCTAATTTAAGTATATGGAGTAAGTGTGGGCCTAAAAGTGAACTGTTCCGATTTGGCCGCCATATTTGGCGTCAGTCAAACTAAAATTGATGTCTGGGCAGAACAAGGCTTACCTTTTTCTATTAAGCCGAAAAAAAATCCTACCAAACCAACGACTTCTAAAGATTACATTTTTGATACCACGGAAGCTATTGAGTGGTGCATAAAGAATAAGATCTCTATGTAATTTGCTCTTACTATAGCAATACATAAATCTTCTCACACTAAAAAGCCCGCAACAATAAATGCGGGCTTTTTAGTGTGTAATTGCCCATGAAATTAAATACAAGCTCTTTGATGAAACTAGCTATTTAGCTTGGAATTACTAATTTGAGATTCTTTAATAACTTGACGACCCCAAGACGCGAGGATTATAGATAAGAGGTTGATTCTATAATAATGAAACCCATCGTATTCCGTGAACGTTGTGAAATCGATGGGGTGAGCGATGGGGATCGAACCCACGACCACAGGAATCACAATCCTGCGCTCTACCTACTGAGCTACGCTCACCATTATGAGAAACGGATCTTATCGTATTTCTAGATGGATTGACTATGTCACCTATTGGAGATTGGTGCGCCCGAGAGGATTCGAACCTCTGACCCTCGGCTTAGAAGGCCGATGCTCTATCCAACTGAGCTACGGGCGCAACTGTGATACGAATTGTATCATCAGGCATTGAGTTCAGTGAATGTTTGATGATTTATCGCCAATCATGGCTACCCGAGCAAATAAAACAAGCAAACGTAATTAATTGGTAGACTTATTACGTGGATGTCGAATGTGCTGAAAATGACTAGTCAATTGTAGAAAGCAGATGGTCTTCAAATTGTTTAGGGGGATAGAGTTAAAAGGCATAGATGAGAACTTATAGTTATATAATATTGATTCATGATCGCGCAAAAAACTTAGAGACATCCCTAATGAAAGTAGCAACAAAATCAGAGGCAATGCTATTGCAGATAATAAAACCAGACTACCAACAACTAGCAGCTTAATAAGACTCATAGCAACATAGATTATCCAATTCATTTTCGCTATCTTCCCTGTACGATCTTATGTTCAGTTGTAATACTTTGACCCTTTAGCAATTGAAAAGTTTTGACTGAGTTCAAATATGCAGCTACTAATTGATTTATGCAGCTAATTAATCAATCTAATAACTCAGATATAATCAGGATTAATTAAACACCTTCTCACAACATCGTTAAAATGTTAGTACATATTCTTAAACTACTCTCTTTTCTACCTTTATGGTTGCTATATGGCTTATCGTGGCTTAGCTACCTAATTCTCTTCCATGTTTTTAAAGTTCGTAGAGAGCTCACTCTTAAAAACATTAAAGCTTCCTTTTCAGAATATTCGGACTCAGAATGTTTTGAATTAGCTAAAAATCATTTTAAATACACCTGCATAGTACTTGCTGAAACGATAAAAGCGCTGAATTTCAGCAAACTCGAAATTAAAAACCGCGTTGAGTTTAAAAACTTACATGTACTAGAAGAATACTTAGAACAAGGTCAGTCTGTAATCATTGTGACTGCGCATTATTGCAATTTTGAGTGGGCATTATTAGCTTGCGCTCAGTATTTAAAATTTCCTGTTGATGCGGTTTACCGCAAACAACGCTCTGACAGTCTGGAAGAAATTTTTTACAATCTTCGCGCTCGGTTTGATGTTACCCCATTACCGATGGAAACGTTTGTAGCGGAATCATTAAAGCGTGCAAAAATTACTCGCATACTTGCTATGGCAGCAGATCAATCACCGAAAAAAGGTGACACTCCTTACTGGCAATATTTTTTAAATCGAGACACTGCTTTTCATACAGGAACGGAAAAAATTGCACGCGCTTTTAAATATCCGATTATATTCATGTCGTTAAAACGAACGCGTAAAGGTTATTATCAAGCATCATTAAAATTACTTGCAAAACCACCTTTCACTGAGGATCCAAATCAAATCATGCGTCTATATATTTCGGAGCTTGAAGCCCAAGTACGCGAAAATCCTAAAGATTGGTTATGGGCTTATCGACGATGGAAGCTAAAAAAACCCGTTTGCGACTAAATAAGTATTACATCTACTATTCCAACAAAAAGAACTTTCTTGCGAAAACTCATTTTAAAATTTCTTGCAGTAATCCCACTGCCAATTTTATACGGCTTATCATCGCTGCTTTATTTTCTGTTATTTCATATAGTTCGGTTTAGACGTGATATTGCTGAAAACAACATTCGTAATTCCTTTCCAGAACTCAACGACCAAAAGCATCGATCAATTCTTAGACTTCACTATCGAAACTATTGCGATGTGCTAGTAGAAATTTTAAAAACCATTCATCTAAAACCTGAAGAACTAAGCAACTATGTACATTTTACAAATAGTGAAGCGATTGAGAACGCATTAGATAATAATCAAACCATTATTTTATCTCTCGCCCACCATTGCAATCAAGAATGGGCAATGCTCGCCGCAAGCCAATATTTTAAGCAACCAATTGACGGGATCTATAAACCCCTGCATCAAAAGTGGCTGGATGAACTTGCACTTGAGTCACGATCTAAATTTGGAATTACCTTAACGCCTGCAAAAACCTGTATTACGGACCTAATTAAACGATCAAAACAAACACGTATTATCGCCATTGCACCCGATCAAGCCCCAAGACGCAGAGATGATGCCTACTGGACCACTTTTTTGCATCAGGAAACGCCTTTTTATTTAGGCTTGGAAAAGATTGCCACACTGTTTAAGTATTCAGTATTTTTTATGCAATTGGAGCGCATTGATCGCGGAAAATATCATGCAACTTTCAAGCAACTCGCAGAACCTCCTTACGAGAAAGACACATCGTTGATTTCAAAATCATATGTAGAAGCAGTAGAAAAACAAATCCTTAACAAGCCAGAAGATTGGTTGTGGATTCACAAAAGATGGAAAAAGAAAAAATCTTTATACGACTAATGATTCTTTACTTTTTATATAGTTAGCGAGATCTGCAATTGTAGGATGATCGACTAAGTCTGTTATTTCAATTTTACTCGGATACAATTCATCTAACCCCAAATGTATTTCTACCAAAGATAATGAACTAGCCCCTAGCTCTAATAAGCTATCATCAATACTAAATGTTTTATCAGGCAAAGCCTCCTTGCATATTTTCTTAATTGCATTGACGATTTCGTTATCACTCGACTCCTCTACTTGCGTGCCCACTTTTGTCATTGAAGTAAGTTCTTGTAGGACGTTGTTATACTCGCCGCTGAGATAAAGGTCTGCCAGAGCAGAGCGTTGTACTTTTCCACTTGTTGTTTTAGGCACCTTGTTGATGGGCACAACATGATGCACTTCAATACCATATTGCTCATTTACTTTTGTTTTGACCAATGATCTTATTTCCTGGAATTCTTCTAGCTTGCCTTTGTGTAAAACGAAAACCAGTACTTGCTCAAGGTCATTTTGATCAGATGTAACACCCGTTACTACAACCTTGCCTAATTCAAACGCATGCTCAAAACCATCCACTTGTTGCAAGGTTTCTTCAATATCGTATGGATAATAATTTTGGCCATTCACAAAAAGAATTTCTTTATAACGACCAGTAATAAACAAACCTTGCTCCGATACAAAACCAAGATCACCGGTATTTACCCAGCCACCCTCAAAAAATATCGTGCCGTCATCGCCAATGACTTCTTCAGTAACGTTTTGACCGGAGATGTGAATATGCCCCACTGTACCATCAGGCAATGCCTCACCATCTTTGCTGCTAATTCTTACTTTGCAATGAGGGATTTCTGTCCCCACGCACACAAGTGTGGATGTCAAATCTGACTGTTCACTTATTTCTGCCTTGGCACCTATTGCGAGCGACTCTCGTTTCAGATGAACAACGTTTAAATCTGTAGCTACTGGCGGGAAACTCACTGCTAAACTTGCTTCGGCTAAACCATAGACGGGGAACATACTTTTTTTAGGTAAACCGTATTGCGCTAATTCGTTAATAAACTGTTCACACAAATGCACAGATATAGGCTCAGCCCCATTAAAAATTAAACGAATATGCGACAAATCAACATTTGCTAAGCCTTTACGACTATACGCTTTTAAAAAGTGCTTATAACCAAAATTTGGCGAACATAATACATTAGCCTTTTTATCACTTGCTGCGGTCAGCCAATAAAGTGGCCGACGAATGAATAAATCTGTACGCATAATGTAGTGATTGTAATTACACACAATTGGATTTAGATGAAAACCGATCAATCCCATATCATGTGTCAACGGCATCCAACTTAAGCTTGTATCATGAGTAGTAAATTGTGCGGCCTGTTGAATACCATCAATATTCGACATTAAATTGCGATGCCTTAATACAACTCCTTTAGGACTACCGGTTGAACCGGATGAGAATTGAACAAAAGAAACATCTTCAGGCGCCACATTGACAACTTCACCTGGTTTAGAAATATCGACCAAATCATCTGTCAGAATTACATACTCAAAAATTTCTTTATACGTCGAAACTTCGTCTGGATTGCTTGTGCTGGATCGTAATTTAAGTAATGTTTTGCGATCTGTATATAAATATCCTTTTTTTAATTGTTTATAAACATTAAATATTTTTTGACGGTGTTGATCGCTTATTCCAATCGCCAAAGGCACAGGTATGATGCCGCCAAATTGACAAGCCCAAAAAATATCAATCATTTTCTCATTGTCGTTTAAATTCAACATGAGATAGTCACCTTGCTGCATGCCTTTTTTCTGCAATATATATAACAATCCTAGAGCACGTTCATACAATGCATTAAAGGTTATTTTTTTTTCTTCATCTTGACCGTTTATAAAGCCCACAAAACGGTCATCACTTCGATTGTGCTCTAGTGCAGCGAGTAAAGTTTGAAATTGCATAATAATTAATAGAAAAGTTCGGTAGAGACTAGCAGAAAAATATTGCCTAATAATTAGGCTACTTAAGTTCTTAATTTAATTAAATATTGGTCGGGGCAGAGGGATTCGAACCCCCGACCCTCTGCTCCCAAAGCAGATGCGCTACCAGGCTGCGCTATGCCCCGAACTATGGAAAAAGGCCTAATGTTAATCTAGACCTAAGCTCGATTACGAACGAGCCGAACCGATTGCGGATCATACGTGCTAGTGATTCATAAGGTCAATGCCACTAAAGCAGTGCCTATATCCTAAAAACACATTTAGCAATAATAATTGCTATTTTACTGATCCAAGTAATTTATTCACAATGAACTATTGGGTGGTCTTTCAGACAAATATATGGAATTATCCACACTCACAAACGTATAGGAGGCGAAATGAATACACTGCGCAAGCAAATATTTCTTATAGTATTCATGCTTTTATTCACAATTACATCTAACATTCAGGCAGAAACAACAATGGTAAAAATGGAAACTAATCAAGGAACGATCATGCTCGAACTCGATGCAGACAACGCTCCTATAACCGTAGAAAATTTCTTAGTTTATACAAAAGAAGGATTCTATGATGGCACGATTTATCACCGTGTGATCTCTAATTTCATGATTCAAGGTGGTGGCTTCAATGAAGATATGAGCCAGAAATCCACAAAAAATCCCATTCAAAATGAAGCCAATAATGGCCTGAAAAATGATAGCGGCACTATCGCAATGGCGCGAACTAGCGATCCACATTCAGCTACGGCACAATTTTTTATTAATGTTAAAGATAATGGCTCATTAAACTTCAGCAGCGAGACACCTCAAGGCTGGGGTTATGCGGTGTTTGGCAAAGTTACTGAAGGCATGGATGTAGTAAATAAAATTAAAGATACCGCTACTACTACTAAAGGACATTACCAAGATGTGCCTGTAGAGCCCATAATTATCGGAAAGGTCACCATTGTTGAATAAACCAATCTATACGCAAGTAACGGAGTAATGTCTCAAACCTTATTCGTTTCTGACTTACACCTGGATCAAAAAAGGCCGCACATCATTGCGG
>Ga0255057_10000383_pt1 | contig 25153 bp, 25 predicted proteins | sample Cases_109_6_MG_FD_189022 | JGI IMG/M metagenome (GOLD analysis project Ga0255057, IMG submission 189022) | Seawater microbial communities from Amundsen Gulf, Northwest Territories, Canada - Cases_109_6 | ecosystem: Environmental > Aquatic > Marine > Gulf | place: Canada: Northwest Territories... | reverse complement strand
CGTGATCGTTTGGGCTTGCTGGTCGAGTGCCTCTTGCGCATCATTGAGGATGCGGGTGACGGCCTCCGGACCCGGGCTGTAAGAGAGATCCATCAGGAGATACGTGGGAACGACCGGCGTGTGCAACAGGTGAAGCTTCGCCGAGCATTGCTTGGCGAGCGCGATCGCATAGTTGACCGCGAGCTCGGCGTTCTCGGAGAAGTCGGTGGGGACGAGGATTTGGTTGATCTGCATCTCGAGTGCAAGGACTGCGCCAGAAGTCTTAGCAGGATTTGCTGCAACCCGGCACGAAACTTCTGCGTGGCTTCGGAATCTTTCGCAGAATGTGCGCGTTTTTGGATATGCTTTCGGTTCGAATCCGCTGTCTCGTAGTGGCACGTTGCTTGATACACAGAGGGTGAGCTCATGGACAAACCCAAGACGATTCTGGTCGGCACGGACTTCTCGGACGTTTCGGACGAGGCCCTTCGAACTGCAGCGCTCTACGCCAAGACGTTTGGCTCGCGTGTGTTGGTCGCCCACGTGTTCGATCCGACTCCGAACGTGCCGCCGGTCGTTTGGTCTCGACCGGACCTCCTCGAGCGCAGCATTCGAGTCGAGATCGAGGAGGCTATTCGAGAGACGCTCAGCGGTAGGACCGCATCGCTCCTCAAGGATGTTCCCGAGGTCGAGCTCAGTGTGTGTCAGCACCCCTCGGCTGGCCGTGCCCTTTGCGAGATCGCAGAAGATGAGGGCGTCGATCTTCTGATCTTGGGGTCTCACGGTAGAAGTGGATTGTCCCGAGCTTTTCTTGGGAGCGTCGCGGAGAAAGTGGTGCGTCACGCCTCGTGCCCCGTGCTGGTCGTGCGTGAACGGCGAAAAGACGAAAAAGGTGGAGAATAACTGATGTCACTCATCCCACGATTGGTTGTGGCGTACGATTTTTCAGACCCTGCGCGGCGCGCCTTCGAGCTTGGCGTCTTCTTGGGTCGGCAGCTCGCGGCGGAGATCCACGTGGTCACCGTGCTCGACTCTAGTGACGACAAAGATGCATCGGAGGCTCCGCGAGAGCTGGACGATCTCCGCAAGCTTCTCGAAATGCAGACCCGCGGCGCCGTAAAAGGCGACGACCTTCGGATGCAGTGCCATGCGGTGGCTGGCGATCCTGCCGACTCGATCGTGGCCATGGCTCGCGAGATCGACGCGCCGCTGATCGTGTGTGGCACGACTGGCAAAGGAGCCGTCGCACGAACCCTGCTAGGGAGCGTGTCTCACGAACTCGTCCACCGGAGCGGCGCCATCGTCATGTCGGTTCCGTAGACTACGAACCCGGCCCGACGAACGGCGCCTCCGGCGAGAGGACTTCCGGTCGTCAAGGCCCTCGCTCGAGACTCGAAGCCGCACCTTGAGGCCGGGTTTCATCTCGTCGGCCGGAAGCATTGCCAGCCGTCGTCGTGGTTCTTGCAGTGGCTCGCCCTACCGCGCGTAGTCTTCGATCGATCGGTTTGGGGGCTCGTCCTCGCCAATGTTTGCTCCCTGGTGGCCGTCGTATCCGCTTTGAAGCTCGTTCAGGATTTACAGGCAGTGAAATCGCCCCTGCCGTTCCCCATGTTCTAGGTCGGTTACGTGTGCTGCGGGAGATGTTGGAACCGGCGTGAAAAGAAGGGTATAGGCCCTCTCAAAGGAGAGCCTATGCGTAAAGAAGGGATCTACATCGTTGCGATGGTCGCGTGCCTCGTGGCCTTTGGTTGCACATCCAAAGACGCGGCCCCCGCCGAACCCCAAAAGGAGCCGCCGAAAGCCGAGCCAGAAGCGGCCCCCTCCGAGCCAGTTGCCGCAAAGGACCCTGCGGTCGAAGCGCAAGAGATCTTTCAAGCGCGCTGCGTGACCTGTCACGGCACCACCGGCAAAGGCGACGGGCCGGGTTCCGCGGCCCTCGACCCGAAGCCCCGCAACTATACTTCGGCCGACTGGCAGAAGTCCGTCACCGACGAGCATCTCGCGAAGATCATCGTCGAGGGCGGGGCAGCCGTCGGTCTCAGCCCGCTGATGCCTCCGAATCCCGATCTGGTCGGTAGGCCGGAAGTGGTGGGCGCGCTGGTCGCCGTGATTCGGAGTTTCGGCAACCAGTAGTATCGGGTAGAGTCTGAGATCCATCCGGAGGCGCACCATGACCCTTGAAGGAACGATGCTCTCGAAGATCGAGCACTGGTCGAACACCAAAGGAAGCGCGAACGCGCTCCACGAGCTGAACGCCGACGACAGATGGGACACCACGACCTGGGCAGAGGTTTGGACGGACGTTCGGCGGGTTGGTAAGGGGCTGATGTCTCTGGGGCTAGAGCCGGGGGAGTGCGTGGCCATCGTCGGTAAGAACCGATCGGACTGGATGATTTGCCAACACGGCATCAACGCCGCGCAAGGAATTCCAGCCCCGCTCTATACGACGCTCCTGACGGATCAAATCGCATACATCATCGACAACGCGCAGGCAAAGATCGTCATCTGCGACGAGCAGGATCAACTCGACAAGTACCTCACGATCGCGAACGGCGAGAGCACTATCGAGCACATCATCACGATGGATGACCTCGGCTCCGACGACCCGCGCGTCCGTACGCTCGCTGAGTTGATGAAGCTCGGGGACGACGTCGACGATTCCACGCTCGATACACGGCTTGATGCTGTCGACAAAGACGACGTCGCGCTTCTCATCTATACGTCTGGAACCACGGGGCTGCCCAAGGGCGCCATGCTGACCCATCGCGGGATCGAGCTTATCGGGGACGCGATGCCTGTGGTGTTTCCGACCCTCGTCGAGGCTGAGACGCGCATCGTGAGCTATCTTCCTTTGTGCCACGCCGCAGAGCAGGGGATCGTCAACTTCGCTGGCTTCAGCATCGGTGGCGAAGCCTATTTCTGCCGCGACCTCACGCAGATCAAAGACTACTTGGTCAAGGTGCACCCCACGGTATTCCTTGCCGTTCCTCGCGTGTGGGAGAAGTTCGAAGCCGCGCTTCGCGGAAAGCTCGCGGAGGCGACCGGGCTCAAGGCGAAGCTTGCCACCTGGGCCATGGAAACCGAGCTCGCTGCCTTCAAACAGGAGTCCGCCACCGGGCGCCCGGTTTCGAGCCTCTCGCGCAAACTCGCCAACAAGCTCGTGATCTCCAAGATCAAGGAAGCGCTTGGATTGGATGCCCTTAACGTTGCCGTGAGTGGCGCCGCGCCGATCTCGACGTCGACCCTCGAGTTTTTTGCCTCGATCGGGATCCTGATTCACGAGGGCTATGGCATGACGGAGACGACCGCGATTGCCTCAATGCAGCCGTATGGAAAGCCGAAGTTTGGCACGATAGGAAAGCCGCTCCCCGGCGTCGAGGTGAAGATCGCGGAAGACGGCGAGATCTTGCTACGAGGCGACAACATGGTGAAGGGCTACTTCCGCCTACCCGACAGGACGGCGGAACTCTACGATGACGAAGGCTGGATGTATACCGGCGACCTCGGCCGTATCGACGACGAAGGCTTCATTTCGATCACCGGTCGCAAGAAAGACCTCATCATCACTGCAGGTGGTAAGAACGTCGCCCCGGCCGAGATGGAAGGGTACCTACAGGCGATTCCGGGTGTCGGTCAGGCCGTGGTCGTGGGCGACCGGCAGCCATATCTCGCTGCGCTCATCGTGCTCGACCCCGAGGCGCTGCCAGCGCTCGAAGAGGCTTCGGGTATTTCTGGCCTCTCTGACGTCGAGACGGCCGCGAGGAGCTCCGACGTGAAACGCTTCATCGAGGAGCAGATGCAAGAAGTCTGCAACGCCAAGGTGGCGCGGTACCAGACCATCAAGAAGATCCAGATCCTGCCCACGGTCTTTAGCGTGGAGGGCGGCGAGCTCACACCCACCTTGAAGGTGAAGCGGAACATCGTGAACGATAAGTATGCGAAGGAGATCGCGGCTTTTTATGCGGGGGGGACTGTGCACCAACAGGCAAGCGCCTAGAAATCAGCGACAGTGCCAGCGTCAGCGACAGTGACACTGTCAGCGCCAGTGCCAGCGGCAGCGCCAGCGAATAGGAGGTCGATATGGGAAAGCCAGTTTGTGTGGTCATCGGAATCGGTCCTAAGAACGGGCGGGCGTTTGCTTCCCGGTTCGCGAAGGAAGGCTATGCGGTGGCGCTGCTCTCTCGCTCGACCGACTACTCGAGCGGTCTTGCCGAAGAGCTCGGCGGCAGAGCCTATGCGTGCGATGTCACTGATCCGGTGGCGATCAAGCGCGCCTTCGCCCAAGTGCGCGACGACCTCGGGGACGTCGACGTTCTTCTCTACAACGCCGGCTCAGGGCAGTTCGGCACATTCGACGACGTGCCGGATGAGGGGTTCGAGAAGGGTTGGCAGATCAATGTGCGGGGGCTTCTGCAGAGCACTCGTGAGGTGGTCGGGCCCATGCGAGAGCGGGGAAGTGGCGCCATCATCGTCACCGGGGCCACCGCATCCCTTCGCGGGAAACCTTTCACAGCTGCCTTCGCATCGGCGAAAGCGGCCCAACGCAGCTTGGCTCAATCGTTCGCACGCCAACTAGGGCCCGAAGGAATCCACGTGGCGTTGGTGATCGTCGACGGCGGCATCGGGACCGACGAGCAGACCGGCGACGAAGGCACAAACCTGAGACCCAGCGATATCGCCGAGACTGTGTACCACCTCGCGACGCAGCCCAAGTCGGCATGGTCGTTCGAGGTAGACGTCCGGCCGTTCAAAGAGAACTGGTAAGCACTGATTGGGCGGGCGCAGCGGGATGTACACAAGAAAAGGCTACTCGCTCAAGGACATGGTGCTCTGGACTCGTCAAGAGACGGTCGTGCTCACCATCATCGCGCTGATCCCAGTCGTCGTTTATGAGATCTTCGGCCAGAAATGGCTCCATCTGCCGTGGCTTCCAATCGCGGTCGTCGGTACGGCCGTCGCCTTCATCGTCAGCTTCCAGAACAACGCGACCTATGACCGCCTTTGGGAAGCGAGAAAAATCTGGGGCGGTATCGTCAATACGTCGCGGGCCTGGGGCATCATGGTCAACGACTTCATCACCAACGACTTCACCGACGACAAGGCCCGAATCGACGAGCTGCACGCCATCCGAAAAGAGCTCATCTTCCGGCACATCGCTTGGATGACTGCGCTGCGACACGCCATGAGGCAGCCGAGGCCCTGGGAGCACTTCCTCGAACACAGAACCAACAGGGAATGGGCCGAGATGATCGGCATAAGGGAACACCAGTATTCTGTCGAAGAGGAGCTCGGGCCCTATCTCTCGAAGGAAGAGTGCGAGCGCGTCTGTTCCAAGTCGAACAAATCGACTCAGATCATCGCTCTCCAGTCGAAGCAGTTGCGCCACCTGAGAACCAGAAACCTGATTGAAGATTTCAGACACATGGAGATGGAGGGTGTTCTGGTGCGTCTCTATGAGCTTCAAGGGAAGTCGGAGCGAATCAAGAACTTCCCCTACCCGAGGCAGTACGCGACCCTCAACTCGAAGTTCATATGGATCTTCATCCTGCTTCTTCCCTTTGGGGTCATGTTCGAGTTCGACAAGATCGGAGCTGAGTTGGCCCTCAACTATCCAGTCATCGGCAACCACTTCGTTTGGCTCGCGGTGCCTTTCAGCGTGGTCGTCATGTGGGTCTTTCACACGATGGAAAGGATCGGGCGCGTCAGCGAAAACCCATTCGAAGGGTCCCCCAACGACGTACCGATCACGACGATCTCCCGAGGGATTGAGATCGATCTACGCGAGATGATCGACGATGACCCTGCATCGATTCCGGCTCCGATCGAGGCCAAGTACGACACGCAGACCTGAGAGGCGCTATGGACAGATACGAAGAGGTGTTTGAGAACAACCGTAAGTGGATCGAGCGAAACACCGTGCAAGATCCTGATTTCTTCAGCCGACTCGCGGACCAGCAGAACCCAGACTTTTTGTTCATTGGGTGCTCCGACAGTCGAGTCCCCCCCAATGAGATCATGGGACTCGACCCCGGAACGGTTTTCGTTCACCGCAACGTGGCCAACTTGGTCGTCAGCACAGACATCAACGCGCAGTCGGTCATCGAGTACGCCGTCGCGCACCTCGATGTACAGCACGTCGTCGTCTGTGGACACTACGGTTGCGGAGGGGTCGCGGCTGCCATGAAGCCAGCGGATCTTGGGTTGCTGAACGGTTGGCTGCGCGAGATTCGGGATGTTTACCGGCTGTATCAACAGGAGCTCGACGCCATCGAAGACGCGGACGCCCGTTACCGACGACTGGTCGAGCTGAACATTCAAGAGCAGTGTGTCAACGTGATCAAGACGGCCGTCGTCCAGAGGACATACGTGCGCACCGGTCACCCGATCGTACACGGATGGGTGTACGACGTCTCCAACGGCCTATTGCGCGACCTAGAGATCCCATTCGGGGAGATCCTCGGCAAGATCCAGGAGATTTATCGCCTCGAAGTGTGAGGCGACTGCCAGTAGGGCTTCCGCTGGGCCGACGTTACGCGACGACGGGTCGCACCTGCGAGGTGGCGGACTCGCTGGTCATCGTGCGCTCTGTTCGAAGCGTCCCGCTCGTCCGCTCTCCAAAAACCGTCGTCGGCCGAATCCCGGGCGCAAACGCGGAGGGCGTGACTTCGCTCGAGGGGAACATCTGAACGATATCGGGACGGTCGGGTACGGCGTCGACCATCTCGCGCTCGATGATCATCGAGGTGTACTGCTCGGCGCAAAGCTCGGGCGTGTTCGTGTTGAGGATCACCTCGAGCTCGTAGAGGTCCGCAAACTTCTTGAGCCCCGGGATGCGCGACTGTTGGGGCGCCCAGTTGTCCGCGCTCGTCCCGTTTTCGGAGCAGCCGAAAACACCCTCGTCTGCGTGCACGAAAAGGGTCTGGTTGCCCGTCGTATGCCCCGGGGTCTGAAGAAGAAGACAGCCGTCTCCGAGCGATACATCGTCGTCAAAAAGGACGACCTTGTCCTCCGGAACGCCGCTCTTGCCGTCGGCGATGAACCACGCCCGCTGAAGCGGATGGAGATCGCCCCAGTCCTCCCACTCTTCGCGCGCCGCCAAGAGAAGGGCGTTGGGAAACCTTGCTTTTCGAGTCCCGTCGCCGAGAATCGGGCGCAGGTCTTGGGTGTGAAAGTGGTCCCACGCGATCACGTCGATGTCTTCCACCGACAGTCCGAGCTTGGCCAGCTGCACGTCCACGTGCGCGTTCTGTTTAGTGATCAGCTTGGCGCCTCGCTCACCGATGCGGTCGATCATCTTGGCAAAGTAAGGCGTGGCCCTGGATGCCTCGTAGTCGGTCGGATTGAAGAGGATGTTCTTGAGCTCTCCTTGTGCCATCACTTGAACGAGCAGACATCGGTGGAACATCTGCACGTACGGCCACGGAAGCGGGACGGCTCGATTGAAGGCGAACGTCGTCGGGTAAAGGAGCGTAGTCAGCGGCAGCGTCCGAACCGATACGACTTTAGGCCCCGTTCGAAGCTCGTCTCCCAACGCACGAGCGCCTTTCCGTAGCGCCTTGAGCTTCGGTCCCGGAGAACGAATCCCCCGCGCGTCTTTTAGATCCAACACTTGGCGCACCCAGGGGATACGCCGATCGACCGGTTCGCCTACCTGCATACCTCCCCCTTACACCCTCGGGGAGCCGAAGGGGAGCCCCTGGTTAGGGTCACCGCGCGAGGCCCGACTACTCTGGGATGACGGGGATAGCCAATTCAGGTGTTCCCGGCGATCTTTGGGCTTGCGCTGTGTTTGCGGCGGCTGCGAGGATAGAGTCACTTTTTGTGACTGAGCCAGGCAGGGGAGGCGACCGTTCGTTCATGGAGCTATTCGCCGACACCATCGCGCTTTCGACCGATCGTAAGCGAGAGCTCGTCGACGTAACCGTCCAGGCTCAGCAGATCGTGCATAGATCAGGCGTCCAAGAAGGGGTCTGTGCTCTGTACGCTCACGGCGCAACGGCCGCCCTGATGGTTCAAGAGAACGACGATCCCAACATCGGCAAAGATGTGGTCAACTGCCTAGACACGCTCATCCCGAAAGGAGTGTGGCTCCACGATCGCATCGACGGCAATGGAGCTTCGCACATTCAGGCGGGCATCGTCGGACCCAGCGAGACCATCCCGATTCGAGAGGGCAAGCTCAACCTGTCGAGGTGGCAGAACATTTTCTTCTGCGAGTTCGACGGCCCGCGTCAGCGGCGGACCGTAGCAGTCACGATCCTCGGGAGCGTGTAGACGCTGCGAAGACGCCTGGGCTTATTGACTGCGCTCCCGGGGACAAACCCAATAATTACATGGAGCGGGAGATGGGATTCGAACCCACGACTTCGACCTTGGGAAGGTCGCACTCTACCACTGAGTTACACCCGCAAGGTTGGGCACCGCTTAGCTTTTGAACTTTTCGGCGTCAAGCCGGACGACCCGTTCACAGTCTATGTCACTTCGCGTAGTCGCCCGGACTCCACGTCAAACACGAAGCCGCGAACCTGATCCTTGTATGGAACATATGGGTTCGTCTTGACCCGCGCTACGGATTGGCGAACGTCTGCATCAACATCCGTGAACGCCTCCATTGCGAACGGTGGCTTTATTCCCGTCTCGTCCAGGATTTGCTGCTTTAGATCAGCATCCGTAAAGGTCAACATCCCGCAGTCGGTATGGTGGATAAGCATGATTTCGCGCGTGCCCAAGAGCCTCTGTGAGATGGTCAGCGAACGGATCACGTCGTCGGTCACGACCCCGCCAGCGTTTCTGATTACATGGGCATCGCCCTCTACAAGCCTGAGCAGAGCTCCTGTCTCTAGCCGAGCGTCCATGCAGACGACAACGGCAATCTGCTTTGCGGGCGGCATGGGGAGTGACCCCTTCGTAAATTTACCGGCGTAGGCTTCGTTGTTTGCAAGGAATTCATCGATTACGCGCATGTCATACTTCTAATCATTTTCGTTTGATTGTATGCCACCAAGGCTGGCGTCATCCTCGTCATGACGCCTAGACTAACCACGTAAGGGGACGAGTACAACAGGGAATAGGCTGCGACGAGCTACCAGGGATCTACGCAGGGTCGCTTTTTCTTCTCGCGTGACTTGGGCTTTTGCGCCGCCCGAAGCGCGCTCATGATCCATTTGCGTGATTCGACGGGATCGATGACTGCGTCGATTTCGAACTGCGCGGCCATGTTGGTTGCTTTGCCCATGTCATAGGCCATCGCGACCATGTTTTGGTACGCTTGCTCGCGTTGCTCGGGGTCCTCGATCGCCGCGAGCTCTTTTCGGTATCCGAGCTTCACCGCACCCTCGAGTCCCATGCCCCCGAACTCGCCCGTCGGCCAAGCGACCGTGAAGTTGGGCGCCTTGAAGCTGCCTCCGGCCATCGATTGAGCACCGAGTCCGTAGCCCTTGCGTAAGACGATTGTGAAGAAGGGGACTTCGAGGCTCGCTCCGATGACGAACATGCGTGCCGCCCGGCGGACCATCGCCGTTGCCTCGATATCGGGACCCACCATGAAGCCTGGGGTGTCGCAGAGAAACAAAATGGGGATGTCAAAGGCATCACAGAGCTGCATGAAGCGACTTGCTTTGTCGGCGGCGTCACCATCGATCGCTCCTCCAAGATATGTTGGGTTGTTGGCGACAATCCCGATGGGACGCCCTTCGATTCTGGCAAACGCGGTAACCATTCCGAATCCGAAGGCCGCTCGCAGTTCCAGAATTGAATCGATATCGGCCACGGTGTCGATGACGGTTCGAATGTCGTATGCGCGCATTCGATTGGCTGGGATGGCGGCGCGCAAAAGCCGTTGGTCAGGACAGCTCCAGTCTTCCAGTGTTCCCTGGAAATACGAAAGATACTTCTTTGCCGTAGCTACGGCCTCGTCCTCGTCCTCGACGAGGACGTCGATGACTCCGTTTTCGGATTGCACCTCTGAGGGACCGATTTCTTCGGGCGTGAACACTCCGAGGCCACCGCCTTCGATCATCGCAGGACCGCCCATACCGATGTTCGAGTCTTTCGTCGCGATGACGACGTCGCAACAGCCAAGGAGAGTGGCATTGCCGGCGAAGCACCGGCCCGAGTTCACGCCGACCAGCGGCACCAAGCCCGAAAGCTCAGCGAAGTACTGGAAGGCGCGACAATCGAGGCCGGCTACCTGCGTGCTGTCGGTATCCCCTGGCCGTCCACCGCCACCCTCTGAGAAGAGCACCACGGGTAGGTGGAGCGTTTCGGCGAGCTCGAACATGCGGTCCTTCTTGTAGTGGTTCATGACGCCCTGCGTGCCCGCGAGGACGGTGTAGTCGTAAGACATCACGACGCAGCGAGTCTCTGCGGCGCCGTTGAAGAGCGCCCCGTTGACGTCGCCCACCCCTGCGACCAGTCCGTCCGCCGGTGTTCGTACGATGAGGTCTTGAACCGAGCGTCGCTGGCGTTGCGCTGCGATGACCAACGCACCGTACTCGACGAAGGTGTCGGGATCGACGAGATCGGCAACGTTCTCCCGGGCGGTGCGCTGGCCGGTCTTGCGTCGGCGCTCGACTGCATCTGGACGCTGCGCATCGAGCCCCATGGCATGCCGTTCGCGAACCGCGGCGAGGTCCTCTCGAATCGCGTCGAAGTCGACTTCGGTTTCGGCTGGCGCAATCTCTTCTCGAGCTTCGGCTTCTCCCAACCGGAGCAACACATCACCCTTTGCCACCGTCGCTCCTTCTTCCGATGAGATCGAGCGTACGACTCCAGCCCGGTCGGCGGAAACCACATGTTCCATTTTCATCGCCTCGAGAATGACGAGCGGCTGGCCCTTTTTGACGACCTCGTCTTTGGCGACAGCAACGCGAACGACGACGCTTTGCATGGGCGCGGTGATCTTGTGCATTGGGGGAAGGGTTGACCGAAGCGGGGCACAGCGCCAGCGCCAGGACCTGTGGGAAGGCGATTCCGTGCTGAGATCTGCGTTTGCGCGGTGTGCCTCTGAAGTTACCGTAAGCACACCGTTATTCGGGGGGTAGCGTGTCCCCGTAGATCTTGGTGTGGAGCGCTCTTGCGGCGTCGACGATGCCTAGGGCTCCGCTGCCGAGGAGCTTCCCATCGATCTCCACGATCCCTTGTCTTTCCTTCGCGCATGCTTGCAGTTGGCCTAGTACGGACAGGGCGCAGAGATGTGCGCCTATTCCGGTGGCCGTCACGATGAGCGGTGGGTCGAGCTCGAGCAGTTGTTCGATGCTGTAGTTTGGCCAGCGCTCGTACTTGTTGGCCGCGATGTCGATGACGCCTGCGTAGGTCAGGACGTCGTGGTAGCTCGAGCCGGTGGTGCCGCCGTAGATGCGGTTGCCGACGACGGTCGCGTACAGTCCACGCTTTCGCTGCGCGACAGGGATGTCGCTCGCGATCGCATCCAAGTCTTCCTCGAGTCGTTCGGCGAGTGCGGTGCCTCGCTCAGGGTGGCCCAGTAACGTCGCGAGCGTATCGATATCCTCCAAGAGGCTGGCCAGCCCCTCTATCGAACCGAAGTCGAAGACGCGGATGCCGGCCTCTCGGAGTCGCTCGACGTGTCGTGGGTCGGTGAGGTTGTGTGCCAGTACGAGATCCGGCTCGAGGGTCAGGATCTGTTCGACGTCGGTGATCAGCTCGATCGTTCCCTTGCCTTGGTACCGGTAGTTTCGAAAGCCTTCGCGCTGATTGTATCCGGTGAAAGCGACGATGCGGTCGGGCTCGCAAAGCTCGAGAAGGAGCTCGTCCGCAACTGGGCTCGCCGAGGCGATGCGTCGGTAATGTTGGGCCGGCAGGGCCGAGTCCTTTCCCTCTTCGGTCGTCGTAGACGCCTCTCCCCATGGCATGATCGCGATCGCGATGGTGAGCGCTCCTACGAGCGCCACGAGGTTGATCAGGGCCGTCCGCATGATCCTGCGATATCGCACGGGGCGGCGGGATCAAGGCGGCGCACAACTCGAAAAGAAGGCGCTCCAAATCGTTCAAGAAGAAACTAGTCAGGCAGGCGAAAGCTGAGAGTGGTCGTTTCGTCTGCCTCGACTCCGTATACTTCACGGATCGGCTCCGCGGAAATGATGTCTGCGGTTACTCCTTGATGGGTCAGCCGGCCGTCCTTGAGCAAGATGGCGCGGTCGGTGAATCGGGCGGCGTCGTCCAGTCGATGCAGCACGGCCATGATGCAGTAGCCGCTCGCCGTGAGCTCCCGCAATAGCTCGTAGAACGAAAGTGCGTGACGGATGTCGAGTGATGCGGTGGGCTCGTCGAGAAGGATCAGCCTAGCTTCCGTTGCAAGCGCACGAGCGAGTAAGACACGGCGTTGCTCGCCTCCCGACAGCTGGGTGAACGACCGCTTTCGCAGGTGTGCGACGTCGACAACGTCCATGGCGTGCTCGATGGACGCGTGGTGCCTGTGCCTGGCGGTCTGTAAGCTGTACCGAGCCTGTTGCACGACGTGCTCCACCCGGAAAGGGCTGGCGAGCAACGATACCTGGGGCACATACGCGAGGAGCTGCACCCGATCCGAGCGATGCAGGCTGCGCAGATCCTGGCCTGCGATCTCGATTCGGCCCTCGTACGGAAGAAGCCCGGCGACCGCTTTGAGCAGTGTCGTCTTGCCAGCCCCATTCGGACCTAGCACTGCGGTGATCTGCCCGTACTGCGCCTGTAAAGAGACGTCGCGCAGCACTTGTCGTGTGCCGAGCGTCACCCGAACGTTCTCGGTCTGTACCGCAGGGTCACCCATCGTAGGCCTCCCGTTGCATGCGAAGGAGCAGCCAAAGGAACAAAGGCGCGCCGATGAGACCGGTCACGATGCCAAGCGGGATCTCGGAGCGCCCAGGAAGCACGCGGCCGAGTGCGTCGCATGCAATGAGGAACGCTCCGCCGAGCAAGGCAGAAGTCGGCACCAGACGGCGGTGTTCGGCCCCGACGATCGGTCGAAGCGCGTGCGGCACAATGAGTCCGACGAAGGCGACACCGCCGCCAAGCGACACGGCCGCGCCAGTGAGAACCGCCACCCATACCACGACCCACCTTCGCGTGGCTTTGACATCGACCCCCAGGCTCGCCGCCTCTTCCTCCCCTGAAAGCATGACATCGAGCGCGTGCCCCCAGCCCCAAATGGCGACCGTGCCTGCGACGACCAGCGGCATCGCAAACAACACCTGACGTGGACCCGTCCCACTGACGCTTCCGAGGGACCAAGCCACCATCGTGCGCCCGAGCTCCCACGACTCTTGAGCCATGCTGGTCAGGAAGCTTCCGACGCTCAGAAAGAGCGATGACAGGATGAAGCCGGTGAGCAGTAGAGTGAGAAGGTCTACGCCTGCGCGGAGAAACACCAACAAGATCCCAAGCGCGACGAGCGCTCCCAGCAAGCTGCCGATGGGCAGCACCATTTCAGTCATGTGTGCAGCTGTGGCGCCGGAGAGGGAGCTCACCGCGACGAGCGCGATCTGACCGCCGAGGTTTGCACCGGCCGTGGTGCCGAGGATCGAAGGGCTTGCGAGCGGGTTGCGAAAGAGCCCCTGAACCGCGACCCCCCCGACGGACAACGCCGCGCCGGCCAGGAACGCCGCAAGCAGACGCGCGCCCCGGAGCTGCAACAGCGTCGCGCGCAAGTTTTCGTCACCGAGTGAAGCTGCGCCGGTGAAGAGGGCCAACGCTCCAGCAACGATGACCGCGAGCACGAGCGCAACATGTAGGCGGGTGGCGGACATCCGAGGCTCGCAGAGGGGTACGCGTGCTGCGACTTGTCGTCAATCGGCGTCTTTTTCGCCAGCGCTAGCTCGATCCACTCTACTATTGAGGTCATGCGGTTGCTTGGGCGCTTGGCGTCTTGCTTGGCTTTGAGCTTGTGCGCTTGGGCTGGTTTGGCCTCAGCACAGGACCTCGTGCCGCCCAAAGTGAAGACTCTACCGACCGTGGAGGTCCCTCCCGGAGTCGAGGTGCCTGAGAGCAGCGTCGTCCGTCTACTGGTGCGGATCGAGCCCGACGGATCGGGTGTGGTCGAGCAGTGCGATGCCGATCGGGCCCTTTGCGATATCATCGATGAGGCGATTGCTGACTCCGAGTTCGTGCCAGCCACACGCGAAGGGAATCCCGTTCCATCTCGCGTTCAAGTCGATATTCGCCTCACGTTTCCCCCCAGCACCGACGAGGAGCCGCCGTCAACGTCCAAGATGGCCGTCGTCACCGAAACGATCGAGGAGGACACGACCAAGGAGCTGGTCTTCTCCGAGACCGCGGAAGTCGATGCGCGCACGCAGCAACCCATCCGATTCGACCTCGAAGGCATTCGGAACATTCCTGGTACCCTCGGCGACCCCTTTCGTACGCTGTTGCTCATGCCCTGCGTCGTGCCCATCACGAACGGTCAGCCCTACGGCTACGTGTGCGGCGCACCCCCAGCAGGCACCGCGTACCTTTACGACAACCTTCGCATCCCCCTCCTTTTTCACTCTGCGATCGGGCCGGCGACCATTCACCCGGCGATCGTTCGAGACGTCAAGCTCTACCTCTCCGCGCCGCCAGCTCGCTACGGTCGTTTCACGGGGGGAGTGATGTCCGGGGTCCCGCGTACGATTCCGAACGATCGGGTTCACGGCGAGGCCGAGCTTCGGTCGATCGACGTATCCGGGATGCTCAATGTCCCGCTTCCGAAGGACGGATCCATGACGTTCTCGGGCCGCTATGGGTTCCCCAATCTCCTGCTCGGAGCCCTAAACGTCGATGCGACCGTGGACTACTGGGACTATCAGTACAGGGCGGATGTGGCGATGAGCTCGCGCTCACGCTTCCAGGTGGTGGCGTTTGGGGGCCGCGACAACTCTGTCTTCGACGAAAGCGAACCAAGCCAACGGCTTGCGCTGGATCTCCAGTTCCATCGCGTGGAGACGCGGTTTGTGGGCCAGCTGGACCGGTGGGAAGTCGTCGGGACGATGCTCTATGGCTACGACTTCTCGAATGTCGATGATGGTTCAGCCACGAACATATCGAACGCTCGGGCGAACATCCATCGCTTTGGGCCGAGGTTTTGGGCGATCTATGTGGCGCCCAAGTTTCAAGTGCGTCTAGGAGGCGACGTGGCTGGCTTGTTCGGTCCCGTCAGCTGCCAAGTCGATCCTTTCGCGGATATCCCGACCCCTTGCGATCCCACTTTCGCCGCTCAAACCCGCAGGGTCATCGGCGGAGTGTACGCCGAGGCGAACCTGGCGCCGATCACATGGTTGGATCTTTCCCTCGGGGTTCGGGGCGACGTTTGGGGCACGGCCGGGGAACGGGACGCAGGAGTAAGCCCTCGAGCTCGAGCGACGTTTCATGCCTTGGACATTGCGGATGTGTTCGTGGGCTGGGGCTTTGGAATCATGCCCGCAACCTATTCGATTCCCCTTCCGGGTCTTGGCGATGTGCCACTTGAGCCGGGCCTGCAACACGCGAATCAAACCGAAGCCGGTGTGCGTTTCTTCCTTCCCCATCAGCTTATGCTCGAAGCGCGCGGGTACATCAACCTGTACCGTGACCTTCGCTTCGTCGACATCTTCACCAATTCCCAGATCAATGACACATCTGGTTTTGCGGCGGGGTTCATCGACGATGCGGCCGATGGTAAGAGCTACGGGGCGACTTTCTTGCTCCAGCGCCCGTTTCAAATCGGCTTCTCGACGTTCTTTTCCTACACGCTGGGCTTCAGCGACTTGACGGCGACCTCGGTGTTCTTCGACGGAACGGCACCTCAAGAGTTCGACTACACTCCATCCTACGATGTAAGGCATGTCTTGAACGCGGTGTTGGCGTGGCAAGCGAAGTTCGGGCTAATGGTGAGCGGTCGTTTGTCGACGCGTTCAGGCCGTACAGAAGGCTGGGTGTGGCTCGACGATGACGGCGTCGTTCGGCAGTACGGCCAGCGTGTCGCCTGGTTCACGCGGCTTGATGCTCAAATCGCCTACGAGTGGGCGAAGCCAGGTCGGCGCATGCGAATCTCGCTCGAGTGGGTGAACGTCACGCAAGCGCGCGACGCTCAGGCGCTTTCTGACGAGTCGTCCGAAGCTTGCCGCATTCGTGGAGCCCCTCCCGCCGAGCCTTGCCCCCTGATATTCACGACCGCGATCTGGTTTCCCAACCTGTCGTTCCGCGCAACCTTTTGACCGTCAGCCGACTCAGTCTTCGTGAATCAACTCGTCAAAGGCGCGATTGACGTCGTCCATCGATTCGACGAGCAGGTCCTCTGCCTCACCGGAGGGCCCGCCGAGCCGCTGAAGCCGCTGGCCGACCTCGCGGAAGCCCGGCTCACGCTGGAAAACATACTCGTAGTGGAGTCGGGCTTGATCCGGCAGGCCACCTGCCTCGCAGGCCAAGGCGAGCTCGTAGTGAAGCCCGACCGTTTCGGTTGTGGTCTTCTCAGGGCTCTCCAGCCCAGACTGGAAGGCCTCAATCGCATCGCGCGGCTGGCCTTCTTCTAAGTAGATGAGGCCGATCATGGTCCAGCACAGGCAGCGCCTACGCGGGTCGCTCATCGCCACCTGGAACTCGCGTCTCGCGTCCGGGTGCAGCCCCATCTCTTTGTAGGCGATGCCCAGATCGAAGTGTGTGTCGCTATCGTCTTCGTCAACCTGTTCCGCGACGCCGCGCTTAAACTGCTCGAACACGGTCTCGACGTCGATCATCTCGGCGCCTTCGTCGACCGGCGCGATCTCAGCGACCTCCGCAAGCTCTTCCGCGAGCTTCTCTGCAAAGTCGAAGCCCTCGTCACCCGGCTCGAGCTCCTCATATTCGAGCTCGTAGTCCGGTCCGTCGTCGAGTGTGTCGTCCGAGACCAACGCCGCTGGTTCAGCGACCGGAAGGGACGACAGGATGGGTTGTGCAACCGCTGACACACCCGACGATGCGGCTGCCAGCTCCTCGATCTCGCGCGCCTTATCGAGAACGAGCGCATGATCCGGGAGTGTGATCAGCAACTCGCCGACGACTGCGCGCGCCTGGTCGAAGAGTCCTTCCACGAGGTACGCGTCGGCCAACTCGAGAGTGCGTTCCATCAAGCTGGGCGCAATCGCGGCCGACATCGGTCTCACCGAGGTGTTGACTAGTGGCAACGCTTGGAACTGCGCGTAGGTCATCGGCTCGAGGATCGGCAGAGGAATGACGCGGCCGCCCGAGGAGGGTGGTGCTGGAGGCGCCGAGGCGATCGAGTCGCCCGCGTCCATCGATGGCCCGGGAGTCGACGGAACCACTCCGAGCGAGCTTTCTTCCTCGAGCTCTTCCTCGAGGTACATGATTCCCGAGGCGCCGCCGAGGGCCGATGGGCTACTCAGTTGTGACGACGTGCTCACCCCGGAAGTTGCGCCGAGCCCAGACATGGAAACCGACACCGAACCGGTGGGTTCGGGCGGGGCCTGCTGATAGCCCGACCCTGGAGGCACGAAGTGCTGCCCTGAGGCCGATGCGGTCTTTTGGAGCGCCTTTTGGGCTTCCCTGTCGTTCGGACTGAGCTCGAGAATCCGGCGAAGGGCGCTCATCCGCTCCTGCGGGCGCTGTGCCTCCCGGTGGATACGTGCGATCTCCCGATAGACGCTGACTGCCTTGTCGGTCTGAGAGAGCATCAAGAACGCTTCGGCGAGCAGCGAAAGCGTCGACACGTCGCGAGGGTCCGCCTTGAAGCAGATCTGCAGTTTCGCTAGCGCACGCTTCGGGTCGCGCCTGGCGATGTAAGTTTCGGCGAGCTCTTTCGCGACGCGAACGTCGTTGCCACGGTGGTAGAGCAGTCTCTCGGCAACTTTGATGTAGTCATCGAGGCGACCTTGATCCCGTAGCAGGAACGCCCCCTGTTCGAACTCGTCGGCGGCGGGCTGTGTTCGTCCCGCGCGCGAGAGCGCTTCAGCATACTTGATCCGCACCGGGATGTGTTCCGGATCGAGGTCGACCATCTTGCCCAGCATTTCGAGTGCCATGTCGGTGTCGCCGGCACGCATGAAGCTGTTGGCGACATCCTCGAACACGCTCATCGCGTCACTGATCAGCTGGAGCTGCTCGTACATTTCGCCCAGATGCACTTGCGCATCGAGGCGTGAAGGGTCGAGTTTCAGAATCTGCTTGTAGACCGCGATCGCCTTCAGGAAAAAGCCCTGCTGGGCGTAGTGTCCGGCAACCTTTTCGTAGGTCTCGATCGCTTTGCCTCGATCGCCTTTGCGCACGTAGAGGTCGCCGATCTTCAACAACGAGCGAACGTCGCGCTTGTCGGCATCGACCAGCTTTTGGTACTGGGCGATCGCCTTGTCATATTGGCCGCGGGCCTGGTACTTCCTGGCCGCGTCCAGAACCTTATTCCGATTGATGCTCAACGCCCTCGCTCAGCCCCCATGCGTTCAGTACACCCACACAAGTCTACTAATGCCGCACCCCGGCGGTCAATACGGGCTAGGGAGAGAGCTCGTCCAGGAAACGAGTCGAAATCCGACCCTCCTCGAAGGCGGGGTGCGCGAGAACGCGTTGATGCAGCGGAATGTTGGTGCGAATTCCCCCGATGAACGTTTCTGCAAGGGATCTCCGCATCTTTGCGATCGCGTGGGCCCGTGTCGGGGCATGTACGATGAGCTTGGCAATCAGCGGGTCGTAGTGAGGGGGGACGCGCCAGCCGCCATAGACCCCGCTGTCGACCCGGACGCCTGCACCGCCCGCCATGTGGAACTCGGTGATCATCCCCGGCGACGGTGCGAAAGTGACCGGATCCTCGGCGTTGATGCGGCACTCGATGGCGTGTCCGCGTGGGGCGAGGGTGGGCGCGGGTAGCTCGATCGGCAGCCCTTCGGCGATTCGGATCTGTTCTGCGACGAGGTCGACCCCCATAACGAGCTCGGTGACTGGGTGTTCGACTTGGATGCGGGGGTTCATCTCTAGGAAAGTGAGCTCCCCTTTTTCGTCCATCAGAAACTCCAGCGTCCCCGCCGAACGGTAGCCGGTTTCTTTCATCGCGCGGCGAATGGTGGCCGCCATGTCGCTGCGGAGCTCGTCCGACACAACGATGCTCGGGGCTTCTTCGAGGATCTTCTGATGGCGCCGCTGGATCGAGCACTCTCGCTCGCCGAGTACTTGGATGTTTCCGTGTTCGTCGCCCAGGATCTGAAATTCGATGTGCCGTGGTCGTTCGATGTACTTCTCGAAGTACATTGCTTCGTTGCCAAACGCAGCGCGAGCTTCTGCTCTTGCCGTTTCGAACACCGAGCGGAGTGCTCCTTCCGTCTCGATCACGTGCATACCGCGGCCGCCGCCGCCGCTCGAGGCCTTGAGCAGGACGGGAAAGCCGAGCGCCGAAGCCTTCTCGACCGCGTCGTCTATACCCGTCGCGAGCTCCGTGCCTTCGACAATCGGGAGCCCAAGCGATTTCGCCAACGCGCGCGACGTCACTTTGTCGCCCCACTGCCGCATCTGTTCGGGTGTAGGTCCGATGAACTTCAAATCGCACTGCTCGCAGGTTTCTGCGAACTCCGGATTCTCGGAAAGGAAGCCATATCCAGGGTGCACGGCGTCCGCGCCGGTGATCTCCGCCGCAGCGATGATCGCCGGAATATGCAGGTAGCTCCTTCGGGGATCGTCGGGCCCAATACAGATCGCTTCGTCGGCTAGCCGCGTATGTAGCGCTTCGGTGTCGATTTCGCTGTGAACCGCAACTGTGCGGAGGCCGCGCTCACGACAAGACCGAATCACACGTAGCGCGATCTCGCCCCGGTTTGCGATGAGGACTTTCCCGAACACGACTCAGGCGGTCTCGATTCGAAAGAGGCGGTCGCCGTACTCGACGGGCTTACCGTTCTCGACGAGGATCTCGACGATTTTGCCGTCGATCTCCGCCTCAATCTCGTTCATCAACTTCATGGCCTCTACGATGCACAACACCTGGCCAGGCGCGATTTGGTCTCCGAGCTCGACGAAAGCGTTGTCGTCGGGTGATGGCCCGCGGTAGAACGTGCCTACGAACGGGCACGTGACGTACGTGCCCTCGGCTTCCGAGGCTGCTGTCGGTTGAACGGGGTTTGATGCCGCGGGAGAGAGGGCTTGGGCTGGCGCCACTCCCACGACGGGGGCTGGCTCGCGTCGGAGCCTGATGCGGTCGTCATCCTGCTCGACCTCGATCTCGGTGAGGTTTGATTCCTCGAGGAGTTGGATGAGATCGCGAAGTTGATCCAGGTTCAGCTTCATTCTGAATTCTCGTGCCGTAATTGAGTCAGGCGGCAGCGTTCAGATAGTCGATAAGCGCGCGAAGTCCAAGCGTGTAGCTGTTCTTTCCAAAGCCGATCACCGAACCGATACAGACTGAGGCAGTGAGCGACTGGTGACGAAATGATTCCCGCGCCGCTGTGTTCGAAATATGAACCTCCACTGTCGGAAGCCCGCAGGCGGCGATCGCATCTCGGAGGGAAACCGAAGTGTGTGTCAGGCCGCCCGGGTTTATGACGACGCCGTCGAAGGAGTCGCGAGCGTCGTGAAGCCAGTCGATGAGTTGACCCTCCTGGTTGGATTGCCGGCAGTCGGCGGTGGCGCCGAGCTGCTTCGCGAGCCTTTGCAGGGCCCGCTCGACATCTTGCAAGGTAGTCGAGCCGTAGACATCGGGTTCTCGCGTGCCCAACAAATTGAGGTTGGGGCCGTTGAGCACCAAGACTCGTTTCGCCGAGCTCGCCATGACGCTAGAGATTTTCGATCAACTTGGGAGCGCTGACGCGCAGTAGGTACCGGGCCTTGCCGATGTTTCCCCCTGGTTCGAGCGTCAGGGCGACGAAATACTCTTCCGATAGCAAGCGAACCACGGTCGTGAGACGCTCGGTTTTCACCGACACCTCGTCCGTCGTGCCGGTATCGAGCATCTCGGCGGCGCGCTGTATGCCCTTGAGCACAACGCTGTATTCCATCCCCACCGACTCGATGTCGAATGGACTGTCGCCTTTCGAATACTGATCGATCGAGATCCCGTCCGAAGCCATCAGTAGCCCCGCTACTGCGCCGTCCGTTTTCTCGACAAGGTCCTGCAGTATTTCTCTGAACATCACGCCTCCGGTGCCCAATCACCGCACGGACGTGGCCTCGGGTCAAGTATCGAGTCTAACGTCGTTCGGACGACCGAACGACACCGTGAGCCCGCCGCCGTCGGTCTCGGAGAGAGTCAATGTCAGCCCGTGCCGCATGGCGACGTCGTTGGCGATGTGTAACCCCAGTCCCATGCCGTGTGGGTGGCGGGTGCGCGCGTCGCTTCCACGGAAAGAGGGTGCAAGAACGAGTGCTCTGTCGTTTTCCGGAATGCCCGGACCATCGTCCACGACACGGAGTGACCAGGCTTCATCGTTGCCGTCTAGGACGACCGCGACGTGCCCGCCCGCGTCGTTGTACCGAATGGCGTTTTGCACGACATTGCCGAACGCTTGTTCCAGCAACGTGAGATCCCCCGGAAACTGAACTCTGCGTTCTGGTACGGCGAGCTCCAGGGCGATCCGTTTTCGCGTGGCGATCGGTCGATGGCGGTCCACCACACGGTCCACCAGACGATTGAGGTCGATCAGGTCGTGATGCGCCAGTCCCTCACCGGACTGGAGACGCGCCGCAGCGTTGAGATTGTGGAGTAGCGATCCAAGGTACTGGGACTCCTCGATACTCGGCACGATCGCCTTCGCGTCCAGAGATTCGCCGGCTTCGACGCGTTGTTGCAGAGATACGAGATGCCCCTGCAAGACGCTGAGTGGCAACATGACGTCGTGGGTCGTGTTGGCGATGTAGTTTCGTAGCGCCGCCTCTCGCTCCCGTAGCGACTCGAGTTGTTCTTGAATCGTGCGCCGACTTTGCTCGAACGCCCGCCCAAGCTCCGCGATCTCGTCATTCCCCTCGACGACGATGGGCTGATCGAACCCCTTGTCGATCCTGCTTACTACTTCGGTCAGCTGACGTACGCGGCGGACGATCGGGCCAGCGGCGAGCAACGAAACGATGACCACCATGATCGAGATCAAGAATGCCGGCATCAGTGCTGCACCGGAAAACCACGGCGGTGGGCCCTTGGCTCGAAGGAGAAGGACCGAGCAAGGACCCTCGTTCCACGGCATGCGGACCGCGAGCTGGGTCCGGCGCCTGTCAAACGACCGAGACGCCGCCACCTCTTTGCCAGCCTCGAGCTGCTCGGCCAGCTCCTTCGGAAACGGCGGATTCTTCGGGTTGAGGCTTCGTAGATCGGTGTCGTAGGCATACACTCTAGGTTCTGCAAAAGGGTGCCCACGTCGGTGCTGTCGCATACCTCGGTGCCGCGGGTGGTCGCCGGGCCACCTTTCCGGGTTGGCCTCGCACCGGTCGCGCCCCCCCGACTCCATGCGATGCATGACGGCTTCTGCCAGCGTCTCCACCCGCACTTGCGAATGGAACCTCGATTGCGTCCACCCGAGCAACACCAGCAACGAAATGGTTGCCACGCCCAAGGTCACCGCGAGTCGTGTACGGAGTTTCATGGTGTGTCCGCGAGGCGATACCCGATGCCCCACACAGTCTCCAGTTGCGTCGCCGCGTCTCCGAGCTTGCTCCGAAGCCTGGAGATGTGGACATCGAGCGTGCGTCTGCTGCCGTCGTGTACGGGGTCGAGAACGGCGTCCGCGATTGCGTCTCGGCTCACGGCCGCGCCTTTTCGACGGGCGAGCAAGGCGAGGATCTCGAACTCCACAGGCGTTAGGGAGAGCGCACCCGCCGTGGTACGAGCCTCACGACGCTCGAGGTCGATCTCGATCGAGCCAACAGCCAGGCGCTGCGTGTCGACGAGATTTGGGCGCCGCAAGCACGCTTGGATACGAGCGATGAGCTCTTCTGGAAAGAAGGGCTTTGTTACGTAGTCATCGGCGCCGAGCTTCAATCCCCGAATCTTGTCCGAGGTGTCATCACGCGCGCTGAGGATCAACACGGGAACTTCCGACTTCAATCGATATCGCTTGAGTAGGTCCATGCCATACGTCCCTGGCAACATCAGGTCCAAGATGATCAACCGATAGTCGTCGGGCTCGACGTCGCGAGCCTGGTCACCGTCCTTCATCCAGTGCGGATCGAACCCTGCCTGTGAAAGCGTTTGAACCACTTGCTGACCAAGGGCCACGTCGTCTTCCACGAGCAGGATTCGGTTCGACAAGGATTCTCCAGTTACTCGGTGTCGTCATCTTGGTGACGTTCCCAGCGTTCTTGCATCCGCTCCGCTCGGTGTTCGCGCTTCAGCAACCGGAGCTCCTCGCGCTGGGCACAGGTCAGGTTCGCATAGATTTGATCCTCCGTCGTGAAATGGAGGTCGCGAAAGGCGGCGAACTTCTCGGGCCCCCGAGACATTTCCTTGATTTGCTGAATGCGTGCCTGTGCCTGCTCCATGACCGTTCGGATCTGCGCCTCCTGGGCTTCACTGAGGTTCAGCCGCTGGGTCATTTCCGTCAGGTGTTCATTGATTTTTTCGGGAATCCAATGGTGACCCTTGCCATGCGGTCCATGCGGGCTCGCGAACGCGACGGCGCCAACGGCCAGCGCAACGACAAACACGCCCCCAACCAGTGCTCCAATGATCGTTCCCTTGTCATACGACTTCATGAGTGTTCCTTTCTTGGGAGGTCTTGCCTCCTCATGAAGTAAACACCCCGGACCTTAAGCGATTCTTAAGCTAGCATTCCCGACGTGGCTCGCTCGTTTCTAGTCCTCGACATTGAAACCATAGCCGACCCCGAGTTGGCATGGGACGCCGCCGTGGATGGATTCCCGCCGGCCCCCTTCCATCAGGTCGTGGCGCTCGGGGTACTTTGGCTCGACGGCGACCACGAGTTCCAGAAGCTGGGAGCCTTCGGCGGCGAGTCGGACGCGACGCCGGACGAAGCCAAGGTGCTTCAGGAGTTTTCGGACTTCGTAGGGAAGCGACACCCCACGATGGTGACGTTCAACGGTCGCCGGTTTGACCTACCGGTGCTGGCGAACCGCATGCTCAAGCACGGGGTCCCGTTTCCTGCCTATTATGCGAATCGCGAGTACCGCTATCGCTACAGCGACGAAGGCCACATCGACTTGGCGGATCTGCTGACCGACTACGGCGCGAGTAGGATGCCGAGTCTCGATGCACTGGCCCAACTCGTCGGAATGCCCGGCAAGATGGAAGTCGATGGCTCGAAGGTGCAAAGCATGTACGAGCACGGAAGGCACGCCGAGATACGTGACTACTGCCTTCACGACGTGGTCCAGACGACTTTCGTATTCCTACGGGCGGAGCTTCTGCGCGGCCGCCTCAGCGAGCTCGCGTACCGAGAACGCGCGAACGCTCTCTGGGATGCGCTCGAACAAGACGTTCGGGTCGCGACGGTGCTGGAGCAGGCTGACAAGATCCGCGCTCTCCTGAGCGAATAGCTTCGCGTCGCCACGGCCTTTGATGATCTTGAGGACGTGTTTCTGTTATAAAGAAGAGGTGCGGGTTTTTTCTTGTCTTACATGCATCGCAGCGATGGGGGCGTTCGCCGTTTGCGCGGGCACGGCGTACGCGCAGGAAGGTGAAGACGTTCAGATCATCACCGATCCCCCTCCACCAGGCGAACCCCAACAGCCTCCGGAGGTGGAGCCTCCGCCCGCAGACGAGCCATCCGAGAAACCCGAAGAACCGATCGGACATCTCCGCGTAGGTGGGGGGATCGGCTTCGGCTTCGGCACGGACATCACGTTCGTCGGGATCTCTCCGCAGGTGTCCTACATCATCAAGCGCATCGTCGAGCCCGGGGTCGCGCTGCGCTATCAGTACACCAGGGACAGGTTTCCGATCCCCGACGTCACCTGGCACACCTTCGGCGGGTCGCTCTTCGTTCGCCTGTATCCGATTCCGATCCTGTTCTTTCTGATCGAGGGCGAGATCATCAACACCGGGTTCCGCCAGGGAGACTTTCAGTCCGGTCGAGACAACTACGGCAACCTGCTACTCGGCGGTGGTTACATGATGGGCCTTGGGAGGGGTGCGTTCTTCGGTTTCTCGTTGAAGGTGAACGTCTTCACGAACCCGTTCTACCCAAGTCACTTCCCGATCATCTCGGTCGGTGCGGGTTACGCTTTTTGATCTGGCGCTGGCGCCGGCGCTGACGCTGGCACGGTGCCTACGGTGCGCCGTCGAATAGGTCCTTGAACCCGC
>Ga0255057_10000381_pt1 | contig 25218 bp, 22 predicted proteins | sample Cases_109_6_MG_FD_189022 | JGI IMG/M metagenome (GOLD analysis project Ga0255057, IMG submission 189022) | Seawater microbial communities from Amundsen Gulf, Northwest Territories, Canada - Cases_109_6 | ecosystem: Environmental > Aquatic > Marine > Gulf | place: Canada: Northwest Territories... | reverse complement strand
CTCTGCCTGAGCCACCGCGGGCGCCGCCAACGGTCGCCGGCGGTGCGAGCGCGGGTTTCTTGCTGCGCTTCCGTCGAATCTACATTCTCCCCACGCGCCAGGGCATGGGCTTTGCGGCTGCCGTGTCGGTCATGCTTCTCGGTGCCATCAACTACGGCAACGCACTGGGCTATGTACTCAGCTTCATGCTCGTCGGTGCCAGCCTCGTTTCCATGTTGCACGCGGTGCGCAATCTGGCCGGATTGCGGGTGGCGCACGACGATCCTGCGCCGGTGTTCGCGGGCGACATGGCGCGCTTCGTCTTGCGCGTCGACAATCGTGGCCAACGTCAGCGCTTCGGCTTGCTGGCGCGCCTGGCCACGGGGCAAAGCCGTGACCGTGAGCACGACCCGGTAGTGCACTTCGGTCTGGCCGCCGATGACGTAGAGCGCGTCGAGCTGCCGGCCATTGCGTCGCGACGCGGGTGGTATTCACCCGGGCACGTCGTAATCGCTACGCGTTTTCCTTTCGGGTTGTTCCGCGCCTGGTCACGAATCCACATGCGCCTGCGTTGCCTCGTGTATCCGCGGCCCACCGGCGAGCAGGCCCCGCCTGAGTATCAGCCCGAGGATGCCGGTGAGCAGGGCACGCGGGGAAAAGGCGAAGAGGAATTCTCGGGGCTGCGTGACTACCAGCAGGGAGACTCCGCCCGGCGCGTGCACTGGAAAGCCGTTGCCAGAGACCAGGGTGTGCCGGTGAAAGTCTTCAGCGGCGCGGCCTCGGGCGTTACGGTGCTTCGCTGGCAGGATGTGACCGGCGGCAACACCGAGGCGCGACTGTCCCAGCTCTGCCGGTGGGTTCTCGATTCCCACGCGCAAAGTCTGCGCTATGGACTCTGTCTCCCGGGAGTCGACATCCCTGCCGGCAGCGGCGAGGCGCACCGGCGCCGGTGCCTCGAGGCACTGGCCCTGTACGAGGACGCGTCGGATCGCTGATGCGCGCGAATCCTGAAACCCGCCACTGGACCCTGACGCCGGAGCGCACGCTTTGGATCACCGGGTGCCTGGCCCTGGTCGTGGCTCCACATGCGGCGCGCATTCCCGCCTGGGTGCTCGTGAGCTTCGCCGTCCTGGCGGGCTGGCGGGTCGCAAATGCGATACGGGGAGTGCCGTTGCCGTCGAAATGGCTGGTGATCGTCTTGAGCGCCACCATGCTCACCGCTGTATATGCCAGTTACGGGACGCTATTCGGACGCAATGCCGGGGTCGCCCTGCTGGCCGTGCTGGCGGGCATGAAGTTGATGGAAAGTCGACGGCTGCGCGACGCCTATGTGCTGAGTGCGCTCGGCTATTTCCTCGTCATCACCAACTTTCTCTACTCACAATCCATATTGACCGGTGTCACCATGCTGGCGGTGGTTCTGATCATGACCGCCACTCTGATCGCATTCAGCACTCAAAGCGGCGAGCTGGCCCCACGGGCACGGTTGCGCATGGCAGCCGGCATGCTGATCCAGGCGACACCCATCATGCTGGTCCTGTTCTTCCTGTTTCCGCGACTGCCGGGACCGCTGTGGGGTCTCCCGCGGGACGCCCACAGTGCCGTCAGCGGGCTGAGCGAAAGCATGTCGCCTGGCCGCATCAGCCGCTTGTCGCTCTCGGACGCGGTGGCTTTCCGGGTCACTTTTCAGAGCAAGGCACCGTCGCCGAGCCAGCTTTACTGGCGCGGTCCGGTGTTGTGGCACACCGATGGGCGGGAATGGAGGGGCGGCCAGCCGGCGCGCAGCTGGCGGGCCCAATACGCCGAGCTGCACGGTGAGCCAGTGGACTACACCGTCACCATCGAGCCTCACCAGCAATTCTGGCTGTTCGCACTCGATGTACCGACGACCATCCCCCTCGGCGCCCAGATGACCCAGGACTTTCAGCTGCGTACGCCAAAGCCCGTGCGTGCGCGAAGACGCTACGAAATGCGCTCCTACACGCAGGCGCGTCTGTCCAGAGCCTCCTTGGAAGAGCAGGCGGCGGCCCTGGCCCTGCCGCCCGGCATGCATCCCAAAGCGCGCGCCCTGGCGGCTGAGTGGCGCGAGCAGCTCCAGGATGACGATTTGATCGTGGCCCGGGCCCTGGAATATTTTGGCCGGCAGCCCTTCGTCTATACGCTGACTCCGCCGTTGCTGAAAAACGACCCGGTGGATGAGTTCCTGTTCGACACCCGCAGCGGGTTCTGCGAGAGCTACGCGTCCAGCTTTGCGGTGCTCATGCGCGCCGCCGGGATCCCGGCGCGCATCGTCACCGGCTATCAGGGTGGCGAGCTCAACCCGCTGGGGGACTACCTGATCGTCCGTCAGCGCGATGCCCACGCCTGGACCGAGGTCTGGTTGGACGATCGCGGCTGGGTGCGCGTGGATCCCACCGGCGCCGTCTCACCGGATCGTATCCAGCTCGGCATGGACGCCGCCATCCCACCTGTCATGGGACCGGCGGGTCTGGACTTGCCCTCCGCGGGGCCCCTATGGGAGACCTGGCGTCGCTGGCGCCACGGCATCGACGCCGTCAAGAGCGGCTGGAACGAGTGGGTGCTGGGATATGGCCCCCGCCGGCAGCACGAGCTGCTGGCATTGTTCGGGATGGACGCCGGGGATCTGCGTGGCCTGTCCTTGAGTTTGCTCGCCGTCGTCGGTGGCATGCTCGGGATTCTTGCTCTATGGCTGGCACGGCGGCAGCAGGCTCCGGCAGATCCGATAGCGAGGATTTATCGCCGATTCTGCGCGAAGCTGGGGCGGGCCGGGGTGACCCGGCGGGCATCCGAAGGTCCTCTGGATTTCGCCGCCCGGGTGGTGGCGACGCGACCGCAGCTGCGCGAGCCGGTGGAGAGCATCACCGGCATGTACGTGGCGCTGCGTTACGCCGGCGGCAACCTGCCCATGGGCAGATTAAAGCGCGCCGTACGTGCTTTTCGTCCACGCTGAAGCCTCGCGCACGCGGACGAAGGCGCGTATCGCCTGCTATACTTTTTCGCTGTCGATGCATGGAAGTTCTGTTATGCGTTCGATCCTGGTGATGAATGCCAAAGGCGGTTCTGGAAAGACCACCATTTCCATCAATCTCGCGTCTTACTACGCCATCGAGGGCCAACAGGTGGCGCTGGTCGACTACGATCCGCAATACTGCTCCCTGGATTGGCTGGACGCTCGCCCCGAGGGCCGTCCGAAGATCACCGGGATCGAAGGCCTGCAGAAGGCTGCGCGGGTCCCGCGCAGCACCGACGTGGTCATTCTGGACGCGCCGGCGGCTACCCACGGGCGTCAGGTAACGGAGCTTCTGCGCCGGGCTCAGACCTGCATCATCCCGGTCATCCCGACGACCATCGACTTGAACGCCGCGGCGCGCTTCATCGACGAGGTGACGGAGCTCGGCCGGGTACTCGACCGCAAAGTTCGGGTTGCGACGGTGGCCAACAGAGTCCGTGAAAATTCGCCCGGGCACTTCGAGATCGAGGAGTTTCTGGAAACCACCAAGCTACCGAACGGGCGCAAGCTTCCATTCGTGGCCTGCCTGCGTAACAGCATCAACTACTCCCACGCGGCAGATCGGGGGCTCGGTATCTGGGAAATAGCACCGTCGAAAGTGACGCACGATCTCGAGATGTGGGCGCCGTTGACTGCGTGGCTCGACAGCAAATTAAGCCTGCCACAATAGTTCTCTCGGTAGTCGTCCCGGCTGCCGGTAACGACCGTTGCGCCAATCGCGTTTGAGTCACCGCATACACATCGAGCCAAGCGGCCACGAGCTGCAAGCCGGTACTGATGAGAGCGTGCTGGATGCGGCACTTCGCCAGGGTCTCGCCCTTCCCTATGGCTGCCGCAATGGTGCCTGCCGATCCTGCAAAGGCCGCGTCCTCGAGGGCCGGGTCGAGTATCCCCATGGACTACCGAAATCCCTGACATCCCTGGACGTGGCGCAAGCGTTCGCGCTTCTGTGCATGGCGCATCCCGCCACCGATCTGCGCATAGAGATCGACGAGATCGACTCCGAGCAGAAAATCGTGGTGCGCAACCTGCCGTGCCGGGTCGCACAGAAACACCAGCTCGCCCACGACGTCGTCGGCCTGGAGCTGATGCTGCCGGCTTCCGAGCGCCTGCAGTATCTGCCCGGTCAGTACGTGGACGTGCTGCTGCGCGACGGTCGGCGGCGCGCCTTTTCGCTGGCCAACGCGCCCCGCGAGGACGATCGCCTGGAGCTGCAGATTCGCCACATCCCCGGAGGCACTTTTTCCGAGTACGTATTTCACCATCTCAAGGAACGCGCGTTACTTCGTCTCAGGGGGCCGCTGGGCAGCTTCTACCTGCGCAAGCAAGACCACCGGCCGATCATTCTGGTGGCCGGTGGAACCGGATTCGCGCCCATCAAGGCTATTGTCGAAGGCGCGCTGGCCGGTGGCTTCCCAGGCAAGGTTCATCTTTACTGGGGCGTTCGCGCGCACCGGGATCTCTATATGCACGATTTAGCCGAAGCCTGGACATCCGAACACGACCGGGTGGAGTACACGCCGGTGCTCTCGGAGCCGCTGCCCGAGGACCAATGGTCCGGGCGCAGAGGATTCGTCCACGAGGCGGTGCTGGCGGACTTCGCGGATCTTTCGCCCTTCACCGTCTACGTGAGCGGGCCACCGATCATGGTGAAGGCCGCGCGTGAGAGCCTCGTCGCCCGCGGTCTCGACCCTGCCCGCTTCCACTCGGACTCCTTCGACTACGCCTACGAGACCGGCCACGACCTGGCCTGAACTGTCGCTCCTTTCGCCTAGCCTGTATTCTTCGCCGATTCGACCAGACTCGTACGCATCGATGGACGAACGCTATTTCCCAGACCAAGTCGAGACCTTGGCGCAACGCCACTGGGAAGAATCGGGCGCGTTCCGGGTCAGCGAAGACCCGCACAAAGAGAAATTCTACTGCCTCTCCATGTTCCCCTATCCCAGCGGCCGCCTGCACATGGGACACGTGCGCAACTACACCATTGGCGACGTCATCAGCCGCTATCAGCGCATGCAGGGGAAGAATGTCCTGCAGCCCATGGGCTGGGATGCGTTCGGCCTGCCGGCGGAGAATGCCGCCATGCAGAACAAGGTCCCACCGGCGAAATGGACCTACGAGAACATCGACTACATGCGGGACCAGCTCAAGCGCCTCGGCTTCGCTTACGACTGGGACCGCGAGCTCGCCACCTGCCGGCCTGAGTACTACCGCTGGGAGCAGTGGCTGTTTACACGGCTGTTCGAGAAGGGGCTTCTTTACAAGAAGAACGCCGAGGTCAACTGGGATCCGGTGGACCAGACCGTGCTCGCCAACGAGCAGGTGATCAACGGCCGCGGCTGGCGCTCCGGCGCGGTCATCGAGCGCCGCGAGATCCCTCAATGGTTTCTCGCCATAACGGCGTTCGCCGAGGATCTGCTGACGAGCATCGACGACCTGGACGGTTGGCCCGACGCGGTGCGCACCATGCAGCGCAACTGGATCGGGCGATCCGAGGGCGTGGAGATCGATTTCCCCCTGGCCGACGGCGGCGAAAGCCTGCGGGTCTATACCACACGTCCCGACACCCTGCTGGGAGCGACGTATATGGCAGTCGCCGCGGGACATCCGTTGGCTCAAGCGGCCGCCGGGAAGAACGCTCGCGTCGCGCGCTTCATCGAGGACTGCCAGCGCATCGAGACCTCGGAAGCGGCCATGGAGACCATGGAAAAGCGCGGCATGGCGCTCGGCTGCGACGCCATTCACCCCATCAGCGGCGACAAGCTGCCGGTGTGGGTGGCCAACTTCGTGCTCATGAGCTACGGCACGGGCGCCATCATGTCGGTTCCCGGTCACGATGTGCGCGACCACGAGTTCGCCACAAGCTACAAGCTACCCATCGTCCGGGTAATTGCGCCTAGCGACGGCCACGCCGTCGACATCCAGGCCGAGGCCTACGTGGAAAAAGGTGTGCTCGTGAACTCCGGCGAGTTCGACGGGCTCGACTTCACGACGGCATTCGAATCGATCGCCGCGTGGCTGGAGCAACGGGGCCTCGGTAACAGAACCGTCAACTACCGCCTGCGCGATTGGGGCGTGTCACGGCAACGCTACTGGGGCTGTCCGGTGCCCATCATCAACTGCGACGCCTGTGGTGCACTGCCGGTGCCCGACGAGGATCTGCCTGTGCGTCTTCCCGAGGACGTGCAGGTGGATGGTGTCGTGCCACCGCTCAGTCAGATCCCGGCCTTCTACGAGACAAGCTGCCCGGAATGTGGCGGACCCGCCAGGCGCGAGACCGACACCCTGGATACTTTCGTCGAGTCCTCCTGGTATTTCGCGCGCTTCGCGAGCCGCGATTGCGATACCGCCATGCTGGACGAGCGCGCGTCTTACTGGTTGCCCGTGGACCAGTACATTGGCGGCATCGAGCACGCCATCCTGCATCTGCTTTACTCGCGATTCTTTCAGCGCCTGATGCGTGACGAGGGATTGATTCCACTCACCGAGCCTTTCACCAACCTGCTGACTCAGGGAATGGTGCTGAAAGACGGCGCCAAGATGTCCAAGTCGAAGGGCAACACCGTCGACCCGGAAACATTGATCGAGAAGTACGGCGCCGATACCGTGCGTCTGTACATGATGTTCACCTCGCCGCCGGAGCAGACCCTGGATTGGTCCGACACCGCCGTAGAGGGTGCGTTTCGATTCCTCAAAAAGCTCTGGAAGCTCACGCACCAGCACGCTTGCGAGGGACTGGCGGAGATTCCGGATCCCGGCAAGCTCGGCCCGGAGCAACGCGAGCTCCGCCGCCGCGCACACGCCACCATCGTCAAGGTCGGGGATGATATCGGCCGCCGCTACAAGTTCAACACGGCCATTGCCGCCGCCATGGAGCTGGTGAATGCGCTCACCAGCTTCAAGGACGACTCACCCGAGGGACGCGGCGTCGCCCGGGAGTGCCTGGAAGTAATCGTGCTGGTGCTCGCCCCCATCGTTCCTCACATCTGCCACGCCCTCTGGCAGGCACTCGGCCATAGCGAAGAGATCATGGACACACCCTGGCCGCAGCATGACCCGGACGCCATCGTCCGCGACACAGTCGATCTGATCGTTCAGGTAAACGGCAAGAAGCGGGGCGAGATCTGCGTCGATCAAAACGCCGGCAACAGCGACATCGAGGAACAGGCGCTCAAGAATGCCAATGTCGCGCGCTTCGTAAGGGACGGCGTTAAAAAAGTCATCGTGGTACCGGGGAAGCTGGTGAACATCGTCGTATGACACCCATGCCATGCCCAGTACCCGCGCTGCGATTTGCCCTGGTGATGTTGCTGTCGGCGGCGCTCGTTTCGGCCTGCGGCTTCCGACTCCGCGGCAGCGTCACGCTTCCGGAAGACCTTCGAAACATTTACGTGGAAGCGCCGATCGAGATCTCCGACGAGCTCGCCAACGTTCTGGACAGCGGTGGTGGATCCGTGGTCAGGACGTCGGGAGAAGCCGATGGGGTGATCAAGGTGCAGTCGGAGAACTACCAGCAGCGGGTTGTCGCGGTGGATGCCGTCACCGGCAAGGCGCGGGAATTCGAGCTCATCTACAGCCTGGAATTCTCGGTGCGCATGAAAGACGGGACCATGCTGGTACCTTCGGAGCACTTGGTGGTGAGGCGCAATTTCGTATTCGACCCGACCGCCGTCATCGGCGCGACCCAGAACGTGGACGCGCTGCGCGTGGACATGCGGCGCGACGCCGCCCAGAGAATTATCCGGCTCACGGAGGCGGCACTCGGCAAGTAACGCCGGTGCCATCCGCATGCGCTTGAGAATCGATCAACTGGACAAGCACCTGGAAGGCAGCCTTGCCCCGGTGTATGTGCTCGGCGGCGACGAGCCGCTGCAGATCCAGGAAGCCAGGGACGCCATCCGCGTCGCCGCCGGCAAGCAGGGCTTCGACGAGCGCGTGGTGTTGAGCGCCGAGACGGGTTTCGACTGGGGCACCTTCAGAGCGCATGCTGCCAGCTTGTCACTGTTCGGCGACCGGCGAATCATCGATCTGCGCCTGGTAAGCGGCAAACCCGGCGATGCCGGTGCACGCGCGCTCAAAGACTACGCCGCGGATCCGCCCGAAGACAATCGGCTCTTAGTCACCATGGACAAATTCGATCGGGGCAGCACCGCTACACAATGGTACAAGGCGCTGGAGAAGGCGGGCGTCGCGATCCGCACCTGGCCCGTGGATACGCAGCGCTTGAGCGGATGGATCCGCCGCCGGGCCAGCGCCCGTGGCCTGACCCTCTCCGATGCCGCGGCGCAAGCCCTGGGCGAACGGGTGGAAGGCAATCTTCTAGCCTGCGCCCAGGAGATCGACAAGCTCCACATGTTGCACGGCGAGGCGCGCCTGGATCTGGAGGACGTGCTGCACTCGGTAACCGACAGCGCGCGCTTCGACGTCTTCGACCTGGTGGATGCTTCGCTCGCCGGCGACGCGGCTCGCAGCGTTCGCATACTGCACGGATTACGCGAAGAAGGCGTGGCGCCGCCCCTGGTGGCGTGGGCGCTCACCCGCGAGCTTCGCAGCGTCAGCCGCATGGCCGGTGAAATGGCGGGCGGCGCAGAGATCGATCGGGTCCTGGCCAGTCACCGCGTGTGGGACAAGCGCCGAGGGCTCGTGACCGGCGCGCTTCGCCGGCAGCCGGCGACCGTGTGGCTGGACATCCTGCGCCAGGCGGCGGGCACCGATCGAATCATCAAAGGCGGCGCCCCGGGCAATCCCTGGGACGCCCTCGAGGCCCTCGCTCTGGCCATGGGCGGGCTGATGCTGGGCGCGGGAAAGCCGTATAATCATATTTTCGGGGGGACAGTTTAAAAGATCAGAGTCCATTTCGGCTCCCACGCCTTAAACTGTCCCCTCAAAAATAGATACGCATTCATCATGGCAAGACCAGCAGACATCATCCGACCGGCAGACGACGTGGCTGCCACCATGCAGGCCATGGGCCGGGACGCGCGCATCGCCTCCGCGGTGGTGGCGCGCGCCACCACCGCGGACAAGAATGCCGCCCTGCTGGCCATCGCCGAGAGCATCGAAGCGCGTGCCGCCGAGCTCGCGCAAGCGAATGGCGAAGACCTGGAGGCGGCCCGCCACCAGGGTCTTGGCGACGCTCTGCTGGACCGACTGGAGCTCGATGATCAACGTATCGGCGCCATGGCCCGGGGACTTCGCGAGATTGCGGCGCTGGCCGATCCGGTTGGGGAGATCAGCAGCCTGGTAACGCGGCCGTCGGGGATCCAGGTGGGACGCATGCGTGTGCCGCTGGGGGTCATCGGCATGATCTACGAATCGCGCCCCAACGTGACGGCGGATGCCGCCGGTCTCTGCCTCAAGGCCGGCAACGCCACCATCCTGCGGGGCGGCTCCGAGGCCATCCACTCTAATAAGGCGATCGCCGCCTGCATTCACCAGGGCCTGGCGCGCGCGGGACTGCCCGCGCAGTCCGTGCAGCTGGTGGAGACCGTGGATCGCGCCGCTGTCGGCGCGCTCATCACTATGAACGATTATGTGGACGTCCTGGTGCCGCGGGGCGGCAGGAGTCTCATCGAACGCGTCAGCCGTGAGGCGACGATACCGGTGTTCAAGCACCTGGACGGCATTTGCCACGTCTACGTGGACGACCGCGCCGATTGCGACAAGGCCATCGCGATTGCCTACAACGCCAAGACTCAGCGCTACGGCACCTGTTGCACCATGGAGACGCTGCTGGTGGCGCGTGACATTGCGAAGCAAGTGCTGCCAACCCTGGCCGAGCAGTACGCGGCGGCGGGGGTCGAGCTTCGCGGCTGTCCCGAAACCTGCGCGTTGCTGGGCGACTGCAAAGCCGCCAGCAACGAGGACTGGGACACCGAGTATCTCGCACCGATCCTGTCCATACGCGTGGTCGCCGGGATCGACGAGGCCATGGATCACATACGCGAGCACGGCTCCCAGCACACCGACAGCATCGTTACCGATGACCTGGGGCGCGCCGGGCGCTTCCTGCGTGAGGTGGATTCGAGCTCGGTGATGGTGAATGCGTCGACACGCTTCGCCGACGGCTTCGAGTACGGACTCGGGGCCGAGATCGGCATCAGCACCGGCAAGCTGCATGCCCGCGGGCCCGTGGGTCTGGAAGGACTCACGAGTCTGAAGTACATCGTGCTCGGCGACGGCCACGTGCGCCAATGAGAGCACCACAAGTGCGCTCCTAAAGCCTGAGTGGCAGGCATCGGAATCCTCGGCGGCACCTTCGACCCCGTTCACTGCGGACATCTGCGGCTCGCCCTGGAAATACGCGAGCAGTTGTCCCTGGACGTGGTGCGCCTGCTGCCCGCTGCCAATCCGCGACTGCGCGAGAAACCCCGCGCCGATAGTTCGCGGCGTCTGGAGCTGCTGGCGGCGGCCGTCGACGGCGTGCCCGGTCTGGAAGTGGACGCCCGCGAGCTGGACCGTGACGGACCTACCTACACGGTGGAGACATTGGAATCGTTGCGGCGGGAATTTCCCGACGAGGTGCTTGTCTTCATTCTGGGGATGGATAGTTTCCAGAGTCTGGACCGTTGGCACCGCTGGCGGGAGCTTCCCGGTCTCGCCCACCTGGCAGTGGCCCACCGCCCCGGCGGCGCGCTTCCCGGCCCGGGCCCCATCGCCGATTTACTCGCCCAGCGTCGTTGCGACGACGTTGCGACTCTAGCGGCAGAGCCCGCCGGCCGCATCATGATCTGCGAGCCACCACTACTGGACATTTCCGCGACTCGGATCCGCGCGCTCGTTGCCGAGGGCCGCAGCATACGATTTCTGGTTCCCGACAAGGTGATCGATTTGATAAACCGCACCAGGTGCTACACACATGCAGAGTAATCGCTTGCGCCAGCTTGCCGTCGACGCACTGGAGGATCTCAAGGCTGTCGATATCGTCGAGCTCGATGTTCGTAAGCTCAGTGACTTCACCGACTACATGATCATCGCCACCGGACGCTCGGCGCGACAGGTGGCGGCGCTGGCGGAGAATGTGGTCATGAAAGCCAAGCAAGCCGGCGAGGCGCCGCTCGGTGTCGAAGGGTTGCGCGGTAGCGAGTGGGTTCTGGTGGATCTCGGCGACGTCGTGGTGCACGTCATGCAGCCGGATGTGCGCGAATTTTATCAGCTGGAGAAGCTGTGGAGCAGTCGCGAAATCCCTGACCGGCAGTCACCGCGAGGTGCGGCCAGCTGAATGCGTGTCAAGGTGATTGCCGTCGGCACCCGGCTGCCTGGATGGCAGCAACAGGGATTCCAGGAGTATGCCCGGCGGCTGCCAAGGGAGTGCACCATGGAGCTCACCGAGATCCCCGCCGCGACCCGCGGCAAGGCCACGCCCACGAAGCAGGCGATTCAGAAAGAAAGCGATCGCTTACTGGCGGCTGTGGCAAAGAACGACTACGTCATCGCCCTCGACCAGCCTGGTACCCAGCACTGCAGCGAGGATCTCGCCGAACTTCTGCAAGCGTGGCTCTCCCAGGGTAGGGACCTCGCGATGCTCATCGGCGGCGCCGACGGACTGTCGGACGCCTGTCGAAGGCGCGCGGATCTCCGCTGGTCGTTGTCGGATCTGACCCTGCCCCACGGGCTGGTACGGGTGCTGGTTGCGGAGCAGATCTACCGCGCCTGGTCGATCCTGCGCGGCCATCCCTATCACCGGGTCTAATAAGGGGACAGTATACTTATTTCCCCGCCGCGGACGTGGTCACTCGAAGATGGCGGTGAAGGGAAATAAGTATACTGTCCCCTTATTAGAGAATGATCTATCTGGCCTCCAGCTCACCGAGGCGGCGCGATCTGCTCAGTCAGCTGGGCGTGAGCTTCCAGATCCTGGATCCGGAGGTCGACGAATCGATTCGTGGCGCTGAAACACCGGATGCGCTGGTGCGACGCCTGGCGGCGCTCAAAGCCGACGCTGGCCGGCGACTGCTCGACGACAAGGGCAGCGCGGATCTGGTGCTCGGCGCCGACACCATCGTGGTGCTGGACAATCAGGTTCTCGGCAAGCCGCGGGATGCCGCCCATGCCTGCGAGTTGCTCACGGGCCTGTCCGGTCGCTGCCACCGGGTGCTGAGCGCCGTAGCTCTGGCATCCGCTGACGGCACGGGAATGCGCCTGAGCGAGAGCCGGGTATGTTTCCGGAAAGTGACCAGGCGGGAGTGCGAAGCCTACGCGGCCACCGGCGAACCGTTGGACAAAGCCGGCGGTTACGCTATCCAGGGGCGCGCCGCGGCATTCGTGCGCGATCTGCAGGGCAGCTATTCCGGTGTGGTGGGATTGCCGCTGTTTGAGACGGCGGAGCTGTTGAGGGAAGCGGGGGTCACGCTTTTTTGAATGGGACTTCTACAGGCGATCCTTCAGAGCATAGTAAAGCATCCCCGCGACCAGCAGCGGTTTTCGCAGCCACGCGCCGCCGGGAAAACTTCGGTGCTGCAGATCGGCGAACACATCGAAGCGCTCGGCGCTGCCGGCCACGGCCTCCGCCATGAGGCGGCCGGCCAGCTGGGTGAGCACGACGCCAGAGCCCGAGAAACCCTGAACGAAGAAACCCGTGCTACCCAAGCGTCCGAAGTGCGGCAATCGATCCATGGTGATCGCCAGTAGTCCGCTCCAGGCGTAGTCGATGCGTGCATCCTGGAGCTGCGGAAATACGTCGAGCATGTAACGCCTGACGAACTCTTTCGTGTTCGCTGGCTCCTGGAAAGAATAAGTCTCGCCGCCGCCGAACAGTAAGCGATGATCGGCCGAAAAGCGGTAGTAATCCACCACGAACTTCGTAGAGCACACGCAGCAGTCGTCGCGAATCAGTTCACGGGCACGCTCCTCACCGAGCGGCTCCGTGGCCAGCACGTGATTGGCGATGGGCATGATCTTGTTGCTGATGCGCGGCTCCACGTCTGCTAGATAGGCATTGCCACATAGCAGCACGTAGCGACTGCGCACCTGGCCGCGGGGGGTTTTGACCAAGGGTGTGGAGGTCCAATCCACGCGCTCCACCGCCGAGCTCTCGTAAATGCGCACCCCCGCCGCCAGCGCTGCCTCTGCCATGCCGAGAACGAAGTTCAGTGGGTGCAGATGGCCCCCGCCGGAATCCATCCGGCCCCCGCAATATCGTTCGCTCGCCACCGCCTCGCGTATCTGCGTCCGGTCGAGTAAGCGATATCCTTGATAGCCGTAGTGCGTGGACACGAGCTCTGCCTCCGCGGCAAGCTCCGGAAGAAATCGCTCGCGCGTCGCGGCCAGGAGATTGCCGCGCCTGTAGTCGCATCGGATCCCGTGGCGATGGATGCGTTGGGAGATGATCTCCATGGCCTCTGCCGCCATGTCCCAGAGCACCCGGGTGCGATCGCGCCCCAGCCTTGGCTCGAGCTCGATGACATCCTTGCGCATTCCGGTGCCGAGTTGCCCGCCATTGCGGCCCGACGCGCCCCAGCCGATGCGTGCCGCCTCCACCAGCACGACCTGGTAGCCACGCTCCGCCAGGTGCAGCGCTGCCGACACGCCGGTAAAGCCACCGCCCACCACACACACATCGGCTGCCACCTCCCCAACGAGATCGGAATGACGCGGGTGAGGGTTGGCGCTGGCAGCGTAGTAGGAGTCCGGGTGATGGTTGGAAAAGCTGGCAGTATTCACTCTGCAGGGAAGCGGATGTTCAGAATTGTGGTTTCTCCGGCTCCGCCTGGAAGCGCGCTACACAGGCGAGAAGCTCGGCCTTGGCCTCCTCGGGTCCCAGCCACCCGTCGACCTTCACCCATTTGCCTGCTTCCAGATCCTTGTAGTGCTCGAAGAAGTGCGCGATCTGGGCGAGCAGCGATTCGGGTAGGTCACGAAAGGAGCTCACACCCCGGTAGAGATCCGTGAGTGGATCGATGGGCACCGCGAGGATCTTCGCATCGGGCCCGCCATCGTCGGTCATGTTCAGCATGCCCACCGGACGGCAACGAATCACGGAGCCGTTGATGAGCGGGTAGGGAGTAATCACCAGCACGTCGGCGGGATCACCATCCTCGCTGAGGGTGTGGGGCACGTAGCCGTAGTTGCAGGGGTAGCGCATGGCGGTGCCCATGAAGCGGTCGACGAATACCGCGCCGGTGTCCTTGTCCACCTCGTACTTGACGGGATCGCTGTGGAAGGGGATCTCGATAATGACGTTGATGTCATTGGGCACATCGTGACCGGGCGCGACGAGATTCAGAGGCATGCTCGTTCCTGTGCTTCGAGTCCCGGCGCAGTATAGCAGCGGCGAAGATTGAGGAAGATGGCGATTTCCTCTATAGTTCGGCGGCTTCGCAGGGGCCGACCGGGAGACAATAATGAGCTTGAACGCCCTCGTGCCGGTGATCTTCGGGGTCATCGGCCTGATCGTCGCGTACTTCATCTATCAGAAAGTTCGGGAATATCCCGAAGGCGATCCCAAGGTCGCGGAGATCGGCGAGGAAATTCATCTCGGCGCCATGGTCTTCATGCGCCGCGAGTACCAGATGCTGTTCTGGTTTGCGCTGGTGTTGTTCCTGATCCTGCTGTTCACCCCGGGGCTGGGCATAGGCACGGCCATGGCCTTCCTGGTCGGCGCCCTGACTTCCGCCGGCGCCGGCTACATCGGCATGAACACCGCCACGCGCGCCAACGTGCGCACCACCACGGCGGCCCACACCAAGGGACCGGCCGAGGCCCTGACCGTGGCGTTCTTCGGCGGCTCCATCATGGGCCTGGCGGTGGCATCGCTCGGGCTGCTCGGACTCGGCACTCTGTACCTGTTCTTCGGCGGCGATCCGGAGACCGCCCACACCATCCACGGTTTCGGCATGGGCGCCTCCAGCGTGGCGCTGTTTTCCCGTGTCGGTGGCGGCATCTTCACCAAGAGCGCCGACGTGGGCGCGGATCTGGTGGGTAAGCTGGAAGCCGGCATTCCCGAGGACGACCCCCGCAATCCCGGCGTCATCGCCGACAACGTCGGCGACAATGTCGGCGACGTGGCGGGAATGGGCTCGGACATCTTCGAATCCTATTGCGGCGCCATGATCGCGACGATTGCCATGGCCTCCACCATGGCGGCGGACATCATCGATCCCCTCGGCGAGCGGCAGGCGCTCATGTTCCTGCCCCTGGCGCTGGCCTCCCTGGGGCTGGTGTGCTCCATCGTGGGCATCTTCCTGGTGCGCCGTTTCGCTGCCAGGAGCCCGGAAGTGGCGCTGCGTATCGGCACCATCGGCGCCACCGTCGCGTTTATCGTTCTGTCCTTCCTGGTCATCGTCGCCACCGGCATTACCGCCGCAGTCTGGGGCGCGGTGATCGTCGGCGCCTTCGGCGGCATCATCATAGGGCTGGTTACCGAGTACTACACGGCCAGCGGCCCGGTGCGCCACATCGCCAAGCAGGGCGAAACGGGTGCAGCGACGGTGATCATCGCCGGGCTCGCCATCGGCATGAAGTCGGTGGCCATTCCGATGCTCACCATCTGCACCATCATCGCCGTCTCCACCCAGCTGGTCGGGCTTTACGGTGTCGGCATCGCCGCCGTTGGCATGCTCGCCACCATCGGCATCACCATGGCCATCGATGCTTACGGGCCCGTGGCGGACAACGCCGGCGGCATCGCCGAGATGGCCGGCCTGGGGCCGGAAACCCGCGCCATCACCGATTCCCTGGATGAGCTCGGCAACACCACCGCCGCCATCGGCAAGGGCTTCGCCATCGGTGCTGCGGCCCTCGCCGCGCTCGCCATCATCACGGCGTTCGTCGAGACCGTGGCGTCGCGCATTCCCGACTTTTCCCTGCAGCTCACCGATCCCATGGTGCTCATCGGCCTGCTCATGGGCGGCATCCTGCCGTTTCTGATCGGCGCCATGACCATGGAGGCGGTGGGTGATGCGGCCTTCGACATGATCAACGAGATCCGGCGCCAGTTTCGCGAAATTCCAGGCCTGCTGGAAGGAACGGCAAAACCGGACACGGCGCGCTGCATCGACATCGCGACCACCGCGGCCCTGAAGAAAATGGTGCCGCCGGGCGTGGTGGCGGTGGCGGCTCCCTGGGTCGTGGGCCTGGGCCTGGGACCGGAGGCCCTGGGCGGGTTACTGGCCGGTGCTCTACTCGGCTGCGTGCTGCTGGCGCTGACCATGGCTAACGCCGGCGGCGCGTGGGACAACGCCAAGAAGTACGTGGAGAAGGGTCATCACGGCGGCAAAGGATCCGATACCCATGCAGCGACCGTGGTTGGCGACACGGTTGGCGATCCCTTCAAGGACACTTCCGGACCGTCCATGAACATTCTCATCAACGTGATGGCCATCGTCAGCCTGGTCATCGCGCCGATGTTGGGCTGAGGGCTACAACTCGAACTCGGTATTCAGCTTCTTCGCCACCGGTTCGTTACGTAGCGTCACGTAGTCGGGTAATCCGTTCTTGTAAGGCGGATAGTCCTCGCCCTGGATGAGCGGCAACAGGTAGCGGCGACAAGCTTCGGTGATTCCGAAGCCGTCATCGCTGATGTACTCCCGAGGCATCTTCTTTTCAACGTTGGCGACATCTTCGAGTTTCGCGGTGCCGACCTCCCACTGGTAAGGATCGTCGGATGTGCGCACGATGATGGGCATCACCGCGTTCTTCCCCTGCACCGCCAGCTCCACGGCGGCGCGCCCCAGCGCATAGGCGTGCTCCACGTCGGTTGCGGACGCGATGTGCCTGGCCGATCGCTGCAGATAGTCGGCCACCGCCCAATGATACTTGTAACCCAGTCGATCTTTAACCAATTGGGCGATCATGGGAGCGACACCACCGAGCTGCGCATGGCCGAAAGCATCCCTGGTGCCGGTTTCAGAAAGAAACGTGCCTTCGGCGTTGCGCACGCCTTCTGAAACCACGATGGCACAGTAGCCGTTCGCATCCACCGACTCTTTTACTCTGGCGAGAAACCGCTGTTCGTCGAATGCGATCTCCGGAAATAGAATCACCTGGGGCGCATCGCCTGCGCGCTCCGAAGCCAAGCCACCGGCAGCGGCGATCCAACCGGCATGCCGGCCCATCACTTCGAGCACGAATACCTTCGTCGACGTAAGCGCCATGGAGGCGACATCGAAAGCGGCTTCTCGAATGGACACCGCCACGTACTTGGCGACGGATCCGAAGCCCGGGCAGTTATCCGTGATCGGTAGATCATTGTCCACGGTCTTGGGAATGCCGACACAAACGATAGGATAGCCGTGAGTGTCGCCGATCTGGGACACCTTGTAGGCCGTATCGGCGGAATCTCCGCCACCATTGTAGAAAAAATAGCCGATGTCGTGAGCCTTGAAGACTTCGATCAGGCGCTCGTACTGGACACGGTTCTCTTCCAGACCCTTCAGCTTGTAGCGACAGGATCCAAAGGCCCCGGCCGGCGTGTGGCGCAGCGCCGCAATGGCCTCGTCGCTTTCCCGGCTGGTGTCGATGAGATCCTCGGTCAAGGCCCCGATGATTCCGTTGCGGCCTGCATACACCCTGGCGATGGCATCGGGGTGCTGGCGCGCCGTCTCGATGACCGCCGCCGCGGTGGCATTTATGACGGCGGTGACGCCGCCGGACTGCGCGTAAAAGGCATTTTTCACCGTGCTCATGAGGTCCCTCTTCAGGCCAATCAACGGCCTGGTCGATACTGTATGATGTCAATCGGGCCCCGAACGGCGCAGCCGCGCGGATTCCGGCACCCGTACCCGATTAATGGGTAGGCGCAGGGATCCTAACGAGCGCCCTTGTATCAGTGCAAATACCCCTCAATATTCCAACCGTGACAGCAGCCCCGGCACAGACCGAGCGCAGAGCCTCAGCCAGGCATCGACGAGACGGCCATCGTTTCTGGCCGCGCGTCCGGCGCACGCTCGCCATCGGGGCACTGTGCGCGCTGCTGCCTTTCACCGCCGGCGGGCAGAATCAGCTCCCGGATTTCGGCGATTCCGCGAGCGCCACCTTGTCCCCAGCCGACGAGCGCGAGCTCGGCGCTTATCTCATGCGTCAAATCCGCGCCCAGCTCCCGGTCGTCGAGGATCCGGAAATCGAAGGTTTTATTCAGGATCTCGGCTACAGCCTGGTATCCGGCGCCAGCCAGGGCACGACGGATTTTCACTTTTTCGTCATTGCAGATCCCACCATCAACGCTTTTGCTATTCCCGGCGGCTATATCGGCGTCCACTCGGGATTGATCACGAGCACCGATTCCGAGAGCGAGCTTGCTTCGGTGATGGCCCACGAAATGGCGCACGTCACCCAGCGCCATATCGCGCGCGCGATCGCGGCCGCCGAAGGCAGTCAATACGCCACACTGGCGGCAGTGATTGCAGGCATACTGATCGGGACGCAGAACAGTCAAGCCGGGCAGGCGGCGATAGCCGGCGCCACCGCCGCAGGTGCGCAGTCGCAGCTCAACTTCACCCGGACAAACGAAAAAGAGGCTGATCGCGTCGGCATCGCCATGCTGGCGAAGGCGGGTTACGACCCTCGCGCCATGCCGACATTTTTCGAGAAGCTGGACACTGCGTCGCGCTACTACAGCCGTCCGCCGGAGTTTTTGTCCACTCACCCTGTGACAACGTCGCGTATAGCCGACAGCCGTGGCCGCGCCGAGCAATATCCCTACAAGCAATTTGCCGACAGCACCAGCTATGGACTGACGAGAGCAAAACTACGCGTCCTGACGACCAATAACCCCGCTCGCCTGCTGGCCAGCTACGAGGCGGAGCTGGAAGAGGAGAAGACGGGCGACCGCAGCCCGGCTCTCTACGGCCGCGCACTGGTGCTCGCCAGATTGGGGAAGACCGCAAGGGCGAGCGAGGAGCTGCGCAAGCTCATAGCGGCCCACCCGGAACGCGTCCGATTCCGTGTGGCGCTTGCCAAGCAGCAGCTCGTGTCCGGGGACACCAAACAGGCACTGGCGACCTACCATACCGCCTACGGGTTGTTCCCGGACAGCAAACAGGTGGTACACAATTATGTGGATGCGTTGCTGCGTACCGATAAAGGGGAAAGGGCGCTGGTGATTTTAGACGACTACTCGCGTCTCTACGCCAAGAACGCGGCACTCTATCGACTCGAGGCCGAGGCGTTCAGGCTAACCGGCAAGGTAATGAGCAGCCGCATGGCTTTGGCGGAGTACTACTATCGAACTGGCGAGCTGAACGGCGCGATACACCAATTGCAACTCGCGAGCAATGAGCCGGATGGGGATTTTTATCAGAGCTCCAAGCTGGACGCGCGCTTGAAGGAGCTGACGGCCGAAAGAGACTTTCTCATGCGCCGCTGAACAACCTGGGAATGGGCTTCCTCCTTCAGGAAGGAAGATTTTTTGACCTGACCGTCTCATTCTGGGAAAAGAACCTCTACGCCGCGTATCTCTTGGGAGCCTCGGGATCTATCCAGTGATCAGCATCGCGATCACCTCACGAATTCTCGGCTCGCCGGCTGATACACGCGAAATGTCGCATGCAGAGCGCGAGCTGGCGTTCGACAAGAACCGCGCCTGCGTCGATCGCCGCAAACGGCATCCACTTCTTGCCAATTGGCGGTGGAGTTACCGTGGAAGGCGTAAAAGCGTAAGACGCACCGTCGATAGTCACAAAACGCACGCAATTCTCGACTGGTACCATCCCAGCTTGTTGTTCTTCATCGTCGCCACCTACGTGCTGAGCGGCATCGACGCCGTGCTGACACTCACACTGCTGGATTTTGGCGTCGCCAACGAGGCGAACCCGTTCATGAATTTGCTTATCGCCGAGGATGCGCGTCTTTTCGCCGGCGTGAAGGCACTGGTTACCGGTATAGGGCTGGTGTGCCTGACCGCGTACTCGAATCAATGTCTATTCACCTGGCTTCGCGTTGATCGGCTTATCTACGCGTTGTTCGCAGCTTACTCGCTACTGGTCATCTATGAAATTCGGCTGCTGAAGATAGCCGAATCGACGGGCTGGTCAATTTAGCCGATTTTAGTTGGCCTCGTACACCGGGGTTCGCCACTCCGGATGGTCGCCCGTCTCGCCTCTGGCGATGCTGAAGAATCGGTCCTGCAGCTCGCGCACGACGGGTCCCACTTCGCCGGCAGCCACTTTCAGCTTGTCGATGGCGACCACCGGCGTGATCTCCCATGCGGTGCCGCAGAAAAAGGCCTCTTCTGCCGCCGCGAGCTCACTGCGGTCGATATCGCGTTCCCGGGTCTCGATTCCGGCTTCCCGGAGCAGCTCGAGCACCGTGGATCGCGTGATGCTCTCCAGTATGTCACTGGAAGTGTGGGGCGTGCTGGCGACCCCATCGCGCAACATGAAGAAACACATACCTGGCCCTTCGGCCACTCTGCCTCGCGTGTTCAGGAGAATCGCCGTATCGTAGCCGTCGGCCTTCGCCTGCAGCCCGGCCAGACGGCCATTTTGATAGTTGGCGTTGCACTTCACACGCATGGGCATGGCGTTGTCCGCGACCCGCTGCCAGGAACTGACCTGGGCCGTGCAACCCTTTTCCAGCAACCCTGGCTGCGCGCGCGGGGCCGCGGTGATCGCGAGTCCTACGGGTCCACAAACCGTCGGACCGCCAAATCCTTCCACGAATACCGTCGTCATGGAGTGCACGGTGGTGCGAAATTCGTTGGCCCGCAGCAATTCGATGGTCTTCTCCGTGACATAGGCGGCGTCGAAAATCTCTTCGAAGCGCATGAACTTCTGGGAAAACTCCAACCGATGCATGTGCGCGTCCATCTGGAACAGATACATCTGCTGCTGTTGCTCGTTCCAGTATCCTCGTAGTCCCTCGAATACGGCGGTGCCGAATTTGAATGCGACCGTAGACACGTGCACCTTGGCTTCCTCCCAGGGCACGATTTCATCATTGAGAAAAATATACTTGGGCCTGTCCACGCTCGTTATATCCTCATCTAATCTACACTGCTAGGGCATGATCGCTTTACAGGGTCACGCCGCCATCCACCACCATATTGGTGCCGGTGGTAAAGGCCGACTCGTCACTCGCAAGATATACCGCCATCGCAGCGATTTCCTCTGCCGTACCGAGTCGGCCGAGGGGCTGACGCGCGATGAATGCGCGGCGAGCGGCGACTGGATCATCGAATGCGTCGATGCGTGCCTGCAGGGAAGGACTTTCGACGGTACCCGGACAGATGGCGTTACAACGGATGCCGCGATCTATGTAGTCGGCGGCAATGGATTTAGTAAGTCCGATAACGGCGGCTTTGCTCGCGCCGTAAACACAACGATGTGCAATCCCCTTGATGGAGGACGCTACCGAGGACATGTTTATGATCGAGCCACCGCCGGCATCGAGCATGGCCGGAAGAAACGCCCGAATTGTGAAAAACATGCTCTTCACGTTGATGTCGAATGAAAAATCCCAATCGCTTTCGCCGCACTCGAGGATGCTGCCGTGATGGACGAATCCGGCACAATTGAACAGGATGTCCATGGCGCCGAGATCGGCGGCGACGGCGAGCACGGCATCGTTATCGGTGACGTCGAGAACGCAGGTATTGACACCGGGCACCCCGTTCAATTCTCCGAGCTTGTCCCGATTCACGTCGCTCGCGAAAACTTGCGCACCTTCGGCGGCGAAGGCTCGCGCCGTGGCACGACCGATTCCCTGGGCGGCTGCGGTCACCAACGCCCGCTTTCCGGTCAATCTGTCGGCCATCGTTCCTCCAGGTCCGTGCGACCACCGTGCGTCATCCGAGGGCCGTCGCACCGCAGCGAAGTATGGGCATCCGCTCCCATGTGGCGCAAGCCATGAGTAACTTTCTCGAGCCCGGGCCCGGGGCTGGGCAGCCATGAGCGTTCCAGCAAGGGCTTCGTGGTTGCCGGGCGTGCTTCTGTGGGGATTGCTCATGCTCACGGCGGCCGTCTACTGGCCGGGTCTCGCGGGTCCGCTGCTGCTGGACGATCTCAACAATCTGGAGTCTTTGATCGACATGCAGTCCGGGGCGCTTGCCTGGCATGAAGTCCTGGGCGGATTCGAGATTGGCGCACGGCCGATTGCGATGCTGAGCTTCGTCGCCAACTGGCTCACGAGCGCCGGCGAGCTATGGTCGCTGAAGTACACGAACCTGATGATCCACCTGCTGTGTGGCGTGCTGCTCTTCTGGCTGGCGGGACGCCTGCTCGCGGAGCCCCGGGCCGGGGTTGCGCCACAGCGCTGGTGGCTCGCGCTCCTGATTGCGGCCCTGTGGCTGCTGGCACCGATGCTGGTGAGCACGGTGCTCTATATCGTGCAGCGCATGGCGCAGCTCGCGGCGTTGTTCGTGCTCGCGGGTCTGCTCTGCTACGTCTGCGGACGACAACAGCTACGGGTGCGCAGACGACTCGGTATCGGTCTCATGTGTCTCTGCTTCATTCTGTTCTGGCCGCTTGCCGCCTTCAGCAAACAGAACGGCGCGCTGCTTCCGCTACTGGCTGTGGTCGTGGAGTTCAGTTTCTTCCAGCGTCCGCAGGGCCAAGCCGACCGCCGCCTGGTTCACGGATTACTGGCCCTGCTCGTCGTCGTCCCCGCGGCAGGCGCCGCCATCGCGCTGGCCATAGATCCCGGTAAGCTGTTCGGAGCCTATCAGTGGCGGGACTTCTCCGCGTACGAACGTCTGATCACCGAAGCGCGTATTCTCTTCGACTACGGCGCCAATCTGCTCATGATTCCCGGTGGCACGCCGCTGGGATTGTTTCACGATGATTTCGTCGTTTCCCGGGGCTTCCTGGATCCACCGACCACCATCTTCGCCGTCGCCCTATGGTTCGCGTTACTGATCCTGGCCTGGAATCTGCGTGCCAGCGCCTGGGCCCCGATTGCGTTCGGGCCGATTTTCTTTCTCGTCGCGCATTTGCTCGAGTCGACCATCGTTCCCCTGGAACTTTATTTCGAGCATCGCAACTATCTGCCGAGCACCGGCCTGTTCCTGTCCCTGGGCGTGGTGGCCGGACGCTTGACGCAACGAACGCGCTGGAAGAGGAGCTTCGTCGCCGTCGTGACCACGGTAGCCGTGACCCATGGCGCTATAGCAATGGCCCGGGTACTCAACTGGCGAAGCCACGAAACGATCCTGCTCGCTGCGGCGCGAACACACCCGGATTCGCCGCGGGTGCATACGGGTCTCGCGGGTCTGTACCTCGACCGGAATGAGCTGGACAAGGCATTCGAGCATTTGCATCGGGCTGATGAGCTCTATGCGGGACGGCAGAGCTACGCTATCGCGCTGCACCGGCTGAGTGGCTACTGCGGCTCGGATCGCCCCGTCGACCCGCGTCACTACGCCGCGCTCGAGACACAGGCGCAAGCCACAGACACCGTGTACACGGACAACGCACTGCGACAGTTGGTGGACAAAGCGGAGCAGGGGAATTGCCGCAACGTGGATCTCCCTCGAATTGCCGATGTCGTTCACGCTCAAGTGAGCGCCACGAGGGGTGCTGGACAAAACGGCAGGAACTGGGCATTGCGCGTTTACACGGCCAAACTGCTCGCGCTGGTCGGTCGCGAGCGCGAGGCGGTGGAACATGCGCTGGTGGCCGGCGAGCTGCGGCCGACCTGGCTCGAGCCGGGATTGCTGGCCGTCGGGTACCAACTGCAACTCGGAGACCGTGACGGCGCACGCCGTACCCTCGCCGATCTGAAGAGGCGCGACGACGGACACGTGGCACTGTACACGCGCCTCATCAACGTCTACGAGGGGCGCCTGGAAAATTAAGCCCGTATCATGTTCTGCGGAAGTGATCTTTCATGGAATCAACGCGGGTTCGCCATGTCCAATGGTAATGCGAGTCGCGGGCAACCACTTTCGGGGGCCGCGGCACGGGGTTAGACTGTGGCTCACCCCGATTGAGCAGGTAACAGGAATGATCGCATCGTATTGCACACGCGTGATTTTCGGCTTTCTGCTGGTGGCGCTGGCGTGGCTTGCAGTGCCGACGGCGTCCGCCGCGCTGGTCAGCTACGCGAAGGTGCGCCCGGACGCCACGCTCGTGGTGGGCTCGCGGTTGGTGCGCCTGTACGGCATTTACATCCCCCCCGGGGGACGTACCTGCCGTCCCAACCTGCGGCCCGCGAAATGCGGCTCCAACGCGGCGCTTGCCCTGGATTTCAAGATCCGCGGCTTCGTTCACTGCCAGCAAGTGCTCAAGCACCGGGATCGCAGCATTACGGCGCTGTGCCGGAACAAGGGAGTGGACTTGAGCGCCTATCTCATCGAACGTGGCTGGGCCGTCGCCTTGCCGAACGGCCCTTTCGAGTACCAGGTGCTGGAACGGATTGCGCGGGAAAGAAGCATGGGTGTGTGGGGAATGCACGGAATTGCGATTAATTCCTCATCCGGTTCGCGCTGACAAGCCGTCAACGATCATCGTCACCCGTCTGGAGAACATGCATGAAATATCTACATTCGATGGTTCGCGTCAGTAACCTCGATGAAACCCTGGACTTCTTCTGTAACAAGCTCGGCCTGTTCGAGGTCAGCCGTTACGACAGCGAAAAGGGTCGCTTCACGAATGTCTTTCTGGCGGCACCCGGCGACGAGGAGACCGCCAGGTCGGTCAAGGCGCCGGTGGTCGAGCTGACCTACAACTGGGACCCGGAGGAATACACGGGCGGGCGCAACTTCGGTCACCTGGCTTTTGCCGTCGACAACATCTACGCGCTCTGTCAGCGGCTCATGGATCAGGGCGTCACCATCAACCGGCCGCCCCGTGACGGCCGCATGGCGTTCATACGCACTCCGGACAATATCTCCGTGGAGCTGCTGCAGGCCAACGGAGAATCGCTGCCGGTAGAGGAGCCCTGGGCTTCGATGCCGAATTCCGGGGAGTGGTAAGCGGCGCCGTTCCCGCGGGAGAGCCATGACCCCGGCCATCGTTGCCGCCAGGCGGGCCGGCGTTGCCTGCCAGGTGCTGGAGTACCGGCACGACCCGGCCGCTCAGTCCTTCGGACTCGAAGCGGCCCAGGCACTGGGGGTCGAATCATCCACGGTCTACAAGACCCTGGTCGCCAGTCTGGCCTCGGGAGATCTGGCGGTGGCCGTGATCCCCGTCGTCACCCGCCTCGATCTCAAAGCCCTGGCCACCGCGACCGGCGCCAAGAAAGCCGTCATGGCGGAGCGGGAAGCGGCGGAACGGTCCACCGGTTATGTCATCGGCGGCATCAGCCCCCTGGGCCAGCGCGGGCGACTGACC
>Ga0255057_10000380_pt1 | contig 25220 bp, 16 predicted proteins | sample Cases_109_6_MG_FD_189022 | JGI IMG/M metagenome (GOLD analysis project Ga0255057, IMG submission 189022) | Seawater microbial communities from Amundsen Gulf, Northwest Territories, Canada - Cases_109_6 | ecosystem: Environmental > Aquatic > Marine > Gulf | place: Canada: Northwest Territories... | reverse complement strand
GGCCTCGTCTCTCGACGGCCCGTGGAGCGTCGCTTCATCGGTGCCAGCCGAGATCTACTCGATTCCCCCGTCCTCCCCGCTCTACTACGTCACCTTTGTCGTGGTGTTCGAGGCGGACTCCGATTTTGTCCACGTCGGATATCTCCCCGGCTACTACGGCGTCTACGCCGATGGAGATACGGTCGTCTATGGCACCGGCTATGTCTACACGCCGTGGATTGGGAACCACTGGTATGGACCCGCCGTCACCTACGGCCTCGGCAGCAATCTGACCTTTACCCCCTGGACCGGCTGGGCGGTCGGCTTTGGTTTTGGTGGCGCGCGGGGGTGGGGTGCCTATCCCTGGTGGGGCCCGGCCGGGTGGCGCTATCGCCACGGCCCCGAGGGAGACTGGGGGGCCGCCGCTCCGGCGCACTGGGCGGCAACCACCGGCAATGTCTACCACCGGTGGGACGATGCCCAGGCCGCCAACCGGGCCTCGAGAGGCCTGCACGCTTGGAGCGACGAATCCTGGGCGGGGCACGTCGGCAAGTCCTACAACTCCCGCACCGGTGCGCAGGCCGCAGGACACCGAGCGGCTGTCGACAACGTCTATCACGGCAATCGCGACTCTGTCGGCGCCACTACCGCTCGTAAGGAGGCCACCACCAGCAGGGCCGCAGCCACCACCGGTATCGACGTGCTCCGATCCGACACCGGTATGAGCGATGTGAGGGTCGGCAACAATATCTACGCCGGCCAGGGCGGCGGCATCTACAAGTTCGACGACGACGGCAAGTGGAAGCAGATGGATGCCACCGGCAACTGGGGTCACGCCCGGAGTGAGCCGCTGGATGTCGCGCGTAACAACGCCCAAACCCCCAATCGAGCCAGCCTCCCGGACACAGGCCCCAACCGCGCCCGTGCCGACCTGCCGAACACCGGTGCCGGTGGCTACAGCAATACCGGTGGCTACGGCAATATGGGGGCACTCGACAACCAACGAGGAGCCCGCATGAGCGGCGGCGCGAGGGCCAGCGGCTTCAACAGCGGTAGCTTTCGTTCGGCCGGCGGCGGGCATGGCCGCGGAGGAGGAGGCCGACGTTGACGAGGAGCCGTTTCCGCTCCTGACGGAGGCGTGCTAGCGTCGCCCGCACACGACCGCGCGAAGAAACAATGGAATCTGAGCCCGTTTTTGCTGATCTCATCGGGGTGATGGCCGTCGTCACCATGATCCCGGTCTTTTTCGTCTGGCTGGAGAAGAAGACCAGATGGAAGGTCTTCGAGTTCTTGCCGGCGATCATCTGGATCTTCTTGACGCCCATCTTATTGAGCAATCTGAGTGTCATCCCCTTCTTGGATATCCCCGACATCATCCCGCGGTCGAGCCCCATCTACACCACCTTCAAGTCCTTCGCCGTACCGCTGTTTATCGTCCTCATGCTGCTGGACATCAACATCCGCGAGGCCATGCGGGTGGCTTGGCGTGGCGCCGTGGTGCTCGTTATCGGAGCGGTCGGCATCGTGGTGGGTGCCGCGGTCTCCTTCTACCTGTTCAGGTCCGGTCTGCCGGAGAACGCCTGGTCCGGCTTTGGAGCGCTGGCCGGTAGCTGGATCGGTGGTACCGGCAATCTGGCGGCAGTGGCCGAGAGCCTCAAGACACCCGAGGAATTTGTCGGCGTCGTCGTCATCGTCGACAACTTCGTCTATCTCGTCTACTTCCCCATCATCATCACATCCAGGCGCTGGGCAAGCTGGTTCAATCGCTTCACCCGTGTCTCGCAGGAGCAGATCGACCATATCGCCCAGGCCACTACTGAGGTCGAAAGGAAAGCACACGAGGTTCACTTTCGCGATCTGCTGACCCTGCTGGGCTTCGGCTTTACGGCGATACTTGCTGCCAGATTTCTGGCCGGCTTTTTTCCGGAGTTCCCACCGGTGTTCGAGAAAAGTACCTGGGCCATGCTGCTGGTCACCACCATCGGCATTCTGCTCTCGGCCACGCCGCTCAAGAAGGTCCCGGGCACCGAGCCACTGGCGATGACCTTTGTCTATATCTACATGACGATGATCGGGGCCTCGGCCGACCTCACCCAGCTGGCTGGAGCCCAATGGTTCCTGGTGGCGGGGTTTGTTTGTATCGCGGTCCACTTCGTCTTTATCGTGTTGGGTGCAAGGCTCTTGCGCCTCGACGTCGGCATGGCCGCGGTCTCGAGCGTGGCGGCGGTGGGTGGAGCGGCCTCGGCGCCGGTGGCCGCCAGCTTCCACCGCGAAGAGTTGGTACCGGTCTCGATCATGCTGGCGCTCATCGGCTACGCTCTGGGAAACTACCTGGGAGTCGCGGCGGCCTATCTCTGCCACCTGATGATTTAGAGAGAGGAATCAAAAAAAGGCCTTAGGTAGCTTTATTTTCTGGCAGTTGTCGAAAAAACCCTTGACAAGCCTGGTGCCCAAAGTACAATTATCCGGTCTCCATTTATAGACCTGCTTGGGGGCGGGTCGCATTCTTCGCTGAATCATGGGCCTGAAACACCACACCGTGATTATTGTGCCCCACTCCCGGGCACGCTTTCGAAAATTCCGCGTCACCAATCGCCAGGTGGCCGTCACCGTCGGACTGGCGCTGTTCCTTCTGGTGGCCTCGGCTTTTACGACCTGGTCCTACCTCACTATCAAGATCGACGAGAGCGAGCTGGCGCTGCTGGACAGGGAGAACGAAGAGCTCCGACAGGTCAATCAGGGCTTCGAAACCAGCATTAGAAAGCTCCAGAAGCAGCTCGTCGACTTCGAAGACCGAACCCGCCAGCTGGCCATCGTCGCGGGTCTCGACGGTCTGACCGTGAGCCAGGAGACGGGTGTCGGTGGTTCTGAGATTCAGCCTTCGGTAGCAGCGCCGGGCGCCGTGCTCGACGGCATGCAGAAGCGGGCCGAGATTCTGGCCGGCGATCTCGAACTCGTAACCTCACAGCTCGACGAGCGGTTCCGTCTGATCTCCTCCACCCCGGCTATCGCTCCGGTCAAAGGATTGCTGACCAGTGGGTATGGTTGGCGACGGGACCCCTACTCCGGCCAGCGCGCGTTGCATCAAGCGATCGACATCTCGACTTCGCCCGGCAAGCCGGTCCTGGCGGCAGCCGATGGCATCGTCGTCCAGGCCGAGCGCAACGGTCGGCTGGGCAAGGCCGTCTATCTCTCCCATGGCTATGGTCTCACTACCCGCTACGGCCACCTTTCGCGGTTCAATGTCACCCCCGGTCAGCGGGTCAAGCGCGGGGATACCATCGGCTACGTCGGCAATACCGGCCGCGCCACCGGCTATCACCTCCACTACGAGGTGCGCCTCGACGGCCGCCCGGTCAACCCCCTCGGCTACATCCTCGACGGCACTTCCAACCGTTCGTAGCAGGTCTAGCCCGACCTTCTCACCGACCGTTCTACTGCAGCGGCGTATCTGCCTGCATCTGCTGCGTTACGCTCGGTCAGCCCTACTCAACGTACTACGAGTACGCCTTCGCAGGACCTCCCTCGCAAGCCTTGCAGCTACAGGCACCTACGCCGCTTCGCTACGAACGACGGTGAGAAGGTCGGGCTAGCAGGGAATCTCTGCTAGACTTCTGTTGTTGTTTTCTTGGCGGAGCGCATCTGCTCCAACATCTTCTTATCCACGGAATTCCTCATGATCAATCAGGCTCTAGCCAAGGTCTTTGGTAGCAAGCACGAGCGCGATATCAAGCGGATGCAGCCGGTGGTCGAGGCCATCAATACGCTGGAGCCCGAGATCGAAGCTCTATCGGACGACGAGCTTCGCGCCAAGAGCGTCGAGTTCCGCCGGCAGCTCGAGCAGGGAGTCGAGCTCGACGATCTTCTGATCCCTGCCTTTGCGGTGGTCCGTGAAGCCGCTCGGCGGACGGTGGAGATGCGGCCTTTCGATGTCCAGCTCATCGGTGGCATCGTCCTGCATCAGGGCAAGATCGCCGAGATGAAGACCGGTGAGGGCAAGACGCTGGTGGCCACGATGCCGGTCTATCTCAACGCGCTGACCGGCAGGGGTGTCCACGTCGTCACGGTCAACGACTATCTGGCGCGCCGCGACTCGGAGTGGATGGGCACCGTCTATCGCTTCCTCGGTCTCACCGTCGGAGTCATCCAGAGCGACATGCCCGACATCGAGCGCAAGGAGGCTTACGCAGCCGACGTCACCTACGGCACCAACAACGAGTTCGGCTTCGATTATCTGCGCGACAACATGAAGTTCGATTTCGCCCACATGGTCCAGCGTGGGCACGTCTTTGGCATCGTCGACGAGGTCGACTCCATCCTGGTCGACGAGGCTCGAACTCCACTTATCATCTCCGGTCCTGCAGAACAGTCGATCGAGAAGTACTACGAGATCGACCGCATCATTCCCAAGCTGGTCAAAGGCGAGGAGATCGAGCACGAGGACGGTAGTAAAACCACGACCGGTGATTTTCTGGTGGACGAGAAGGCCCACACTATCGCTCTCACCGAGCCGGGTGTGGCCAAGGCCGAAAAGCTCCTCGGGCTGGAGAACCTCTACGAAATCGAGAACATGGAAGCGCTCCACGGCATCAACCAGGGACTGCGCGCTCATGCTCTCTTCAAACGGGACGTGGACTACCTGGTAAAGGATGGTCAGGTGGTGATCGTCGACGAGTTCACCGGTCGCATGATGACCGGACGCCGATGGTCGGACGGTCTGCACCAGGCCGTCGAGGCCAAGGAAGGGGTGCGCATCGAGCGCGAGAACCAGACCCTGGCCACCATCACCTTTCAGAACTATTTCCGTCTCTACGACAAGCTGGCCGGTATGACCGGTACGGCCGAGACCGAAGCCACCGAGTTTGGCGAAATCTACGATCTGGATGTCGTGGTCATTCCCACCAACATGCCCATGGTCCGTGATGACCGGGCCGACCTGGTCTATCGCACCGAAAAGGAAAAGTGGGCCGCGGTCTCGGAAGAGATCGTCGACTGCCAAGAGCGGGGCCAGCCAGTGCTCGCCGGCACCATCTCGATCGAGAACAGCGAGATGCTCTCCAAGCTGCTCAAGCGCAAGGGTGTGCCCCACGTGGTGCTCAACGCCAAGTACCATGAGCGCGAGGCCTCGATCGTGGCGCAGGCCGGACGCAAGGGTGCGGTCACCATCGCCACCAACATGGCCGGGCGTGGTACCGACATTGTTTTGGGTGGCAGCCCTGTCGGTTTGGCTCATGGTGAGGCTGACCCCGAGCAAGAGGCCGACGACTATCACAGCGCCTTGGCCCGCTACCAGCAGATCTGCGAAAAGGAAAGAAAAGAGGTCCTTGACGCTGGCGGTGTTCACATTCTGGGCACCGAGCGGCACGAATCCCGACGCATCGACAACCAGCTGCGGGGCCGCTCGGCTCGACAGGGGGATCCGGGCTCGTCGCGTTTCTTTCTCGCCCTTGAAGACGACCTGATGCGCATCTTCGGCTCAGAACGGATCCAGGGTCTCATGGGGCGCCTAGGCATGGAGGAGGGCGAGCCGATCGAGCACAAGATGGTCTCCAAGGCCATCGAGCGGGCCCAGGGGCAGGTCGAAGGGCGAAACTTCGAGACCCGCAAGCACCTCCTCGAGTACGACGACGTCATGAACAAACAGCGGGAGGCGATCTACGAGCTGCGCAAGGACATCCTGGAGGGCAAGGAAGGCAAGGACTACCTCCTGCGCACGACCTCGGAGATCATCGGCTACTATCTCGACGCCCACTGTCCGGAGAAATCGGACCCTCGGGACTGGGATTTTTCCCAGATACGAACCGACACGCTGGCCTACTTCGACATCGACGTCAACGAGCTGGGTATCGAGCTCGAGGAGCTGGTTGTCGCCGAGATCGAGGAGGCTCTGTTCGGAGCCGCCAAGGCCAAGTACAAAGACAAGGAAGAGCGGCTCGGCTCCGAGCTGATGCGCGCCCTCGAGCGCGATGTCATGCTGAGGGTGGTCGACAACTCCTGGAAAGATCACCTTCTAGCCCTCGACCATCTAAAAGAGGGCATCAGCCTTCGTGGCTACGGCCAGCGCGATCCCAAGCAGGAATACAAGCGCGAGAGCTTCGAGCTCTTCCAGGCCATGAAGGAGCGCATCGAGGACACGATCGTCAAAGCGCTCTTTCGGCTCGAGCCGGTCTCCGAGGAGCAGATGGCCGAGGAGCGCCGACGGCGTCAGGCCCCGCCGGCGGGCTTCCGCTTCTCCGCCCCTCCAAAGACAGGTGCGCCACCCACCCGACCTCAGACCATGGTCCGCAAGACCGAGAAGGTGGGTCGCAACAACCCGTGCCCGTGTGGCTCGGGAAAGAAGTACAAGAAGTGTTGCGGCGCCCCTGCTTCAGTGGCTTCCTGAGCATATTCAACGAGAGATCCGATGAGACCGAACGAGAACGCTCTTACTGCAGCCTTTACCTTCGACGACGTCCTCATTGCCCCGGCCCTCTCCGAGGTCCACCCCAACGATGTGGATCTCAGCACTGTCCTGTGTCGTGGCATCGAAATGAATGTCCCGCTGCTGTCTGCAGCCATGGATACGGTGACCGAGTCACGGCTTGCAATCGCCATGGCACAAGCCGGAGGAGTCGGCGTCATCCACAAGAATCTACCGATCGAAGCCCAGGCTGCGGAAGTCGACAAGGTCAAACGGAGTGAAGCGGGGATGATCGTGGATCCGGTCACCATGCTCCCGGAGCAGAAGATCCGCGAGGCGCTGAAGGTGATGGCCCACTATAAGATCTCCGGAGTGCCCGTGACTGACAATGATGGACACCTGGTGGGAATTCTCACCAACCGCGATCTTCGCTTCGAGGTCGACCTCGACAAGAGGATCGACGAGCTGATGACCAGCGAGAACCTGGTGACGGTGCCCGAGGGGACGACCCTCGAGGAGGCCAAGGCTCTCTTGCATGAGCACAAGATCGAGAAGCTCCTGGTGGTCGACCGGGAGGGCAATCTCAAAGGCCTGATCACCGTCAAGGACATTCAGAAGGCCATCAAGTACCCGCTGGCCTGCAAGGACGAGTTGGGCCGCCTGCGAGTGGGGGCGGCGGTAGGGGCCGCCGAAGACCTTCTACACCGTGCCCAGGCCATGATCGACGCCAAGGTCGACTTTCTGGTGCTCGACTCCTCACATGCTCACAGCCGGGGAGTGCTCGATGCCATCACCCGCTTGCGGGAGCAGTTTCCAGAGGTGAGACTCATCGCCGGTAACGTAGCCACGAGCGAGGGGACTCTCGCCCTCATCGAGCGCCAGGTCGATGCGGTCAAGATCGGCATCGGTCCCGGCTCGATCTGCACGACACGGGTGGTGACCGGTGCCGGCATGCCCCAGATCACCGCCATCCTGGAATGCAGCCGGGCAGCGGCTGAGCATGGAATTCCCGTAATTGCCGATGGCGGCATCAAGTTTTCGGGCGACGTCACCAAAGCGATCGCCGCCGGAGGGCACTCGGTCATGATCGGCTCGCTCTTTGCCGGTACCGAAGAGAGTCCGGGTGAGACGATCCTCTACCGGGGGAGGACCTACAAGGCCTACCGCGGCATGGGGTCGATCACAGCGATGGCCGAGGGGAGTGCCGATCGCTACTTCCAGGAGAGCGAGGAATCGCTCAATAAGCTCGTCCCCGAGGGGATCGAGGGGATGGTTCCTCACAAAGGGAGCCTGCACCAGATGCTGCCCCAGCTGACCGGGGGGTTGCGGTCGGGGATGGGGCTCGCCGGTTGCGCCAGCATCGAAGAGTTGCGCACCACATCACGGTTTGTCCGTGTTTCCAGCGCCGGCCTCAAAGAGAGCCACGCCCACGATGTGGTGATCACCAAAGAAGCTCCCAACTACTGGATTGAACGCCCCGGCTAGCCCATTTCCCTATCTGGAATCCCAGGCCAGCGCCACCAAGCGCACCTCGACATCGCTCTTTCTCGGGCCCACGGTGACGGTCTCGAACTCTTCCAGCTCGGGGTCGAAACGGCTCTCGAGCTCCCGACCCAGGTAGAAGGCGCCGATCTTCTCGTAGCCGGGCACCGTCGAGGTCATGAAGGGTGCAGGTCAGATATGACGTTCGATGAACTGTTCGAAAGCGCCCTTGGGCATGGCTCCCAGCATGCGATCAGCGGCTTCGCCATCCTTGAAGAGAATAAAGGTGGGGATACTAGACACCTGGAACTGGACCGCGATGTCTTGATTCTCGTCGACGTTGACCTTGGCGATGCGCACTTTGCCGTACATCTGCTCGGCCAGCTCCTCCAAGACCGGTGCCACCATACGGCAGGGACCACACCAGGCGGCCCAGAAGTCGACCAGAACCGGCACGTCTGCCCCCAGGACCTCCTTTTCGAAGTTGTCGGAGCTGATATTCAGGATTTTGTCGGATGCCATATTTTTCTTCCTCTCGTCGCTTGGCTTGCTGTGGGACCGGCCGCTGGTGATTCTCAGCTATTCGTCGGCCGCCGCCCGCTCTAGTAAACATCGATCCCCCGCCAGGTATTCTCTCCCCTCTGCCACATCCTGTGCAATCTGCTCCGCCAGGGCCTCTGCGGAGGGGAAAGCACGCTCGTCGCGGAGGCGCTCCAGGAAGTAGAGCTCGACTTCTGCACCATATACCTCCTGGTCGAAATCGAGTATGTGGCTCTCGACCACACGTCTGGGGCTGTTGGGAAAGGTCGGCCGGCAGCCGATATTGGTGACACATCCACGGGATGAGGCGAACTGGGCCAACACGACCTTCGTCACGTAGACCCCATCCGCGGGCAAGAGATCGCTTTGCGGCTCGATGTTGATGGTCGGCCAGCCCAGAGTCTTGCCCCTCCCTTTCCCACGCGACACCCGGCCGCGGATCGAATAGGCACGGCCGAGCATGGCGTTGGCTTTCTCCACATTTCCCACCCTCACGGCTCGGCGGATCCTGGTGCTCGAGACCGGTTCTCCGCGGAACTCGACCTCCTCAATTCCACGAACCGCGAATCCCAGTCGTGACGCCATTCTCTCCAGCAGTTCGAGATCTCCCTGCCGCTGCCGGCCAAAGGCGAACTGGGAGCCGACGACGATCTCGTCCACCCCCAGTTTCTGGTGCAGGAACTGCTCGACAAACACTTCGGCCGGGGTTTGCGAGAACTCGGCGGTAAAGCTAACCACCGCCAACACGTCAACGCCGAGCTCGTCGAGCAGCCTTGTCTTTTGCTCCAGGGTGGTCAACCTGGCGGGTGCCTCCTCCGGACGCAAGACGGCCACCGGGTGGGGCTCGAAGGTGACCACCACCGATTGCAGATCTTTCTCGACAGCGAGCGCAATGATGCGGCTGAAGATCGCCTGTTGCCCGCGATGGATGCCGTCGAAGTTGCCGATGGCGGCGACGACCCCATGTGGTAGCTCGCGGCTGTGCCAGGCGTCGGAGATGATCCGCATGGTCAGAGGTGGGCTGCCCGATCCAGCGCCGGCTCGACTCCGGCTGCTCCCCGCGGACCCACAATCCGGCCCACCAGATCGTCGGCGTAGGCCTCGGTAATCTCGACCTCGGCGAGCTCGCCGGCCGGCGCGGTACCGTCGTTGACCAGAATTCGGCCATCGATGTCGGGAGCCATGCCGTGGTGACGGGCCTGCAGAAGATGCTCGGTCTCCTCACAGACGCCCTCGACCAGGACTGGGAGACGCTTGCCGATGAGACGCTGCCGCCGGTCGAGCGCGATGGGCCGTTGAGCCTCCAGCAGCTGCCGATGGCGCCGACGGGCCTCGGCCCGAGTTACCTGCCCGGCGGTCAACTCCGCCGCCGGCGTCCCCGGCTCAGGGCTGTAGGCAAAGGCTCCAAGGTGGTCGAGTTCCGCCCGCTCCACGAAGTCCAGGAGATGGCCGAAGTGCTCCTCGGTCTCGCCGGGAAAGCCGACAATAAAAGTCGAACGCAAAAAGATATCGGGCGCCAGCTCGCGCGCCCGTTCGAGGAGGCGTAGATAACCCTCCGCCGAGCCGCCGCGCCGCATCGCCGTCAGAATCTCCGGATGGCTGTGCTGAAGCGGAATATCCAGATAGGAGACAAACCTCTCCTCGGCTCCCATCAGGCGCAGAAGCTCGGTATCGAGGGTGGTCGGGTAGGCGTAGAGAAAGCGGATCCAGGGGACCTCGGTGGCCGCCAGCAGGGCCTCCACCAGCCGCAGCAGGCCGTGTCTACCCAGCCCCAGATCCTCGCCGTAGCGGGTCGTATCCTGGGCCAGCAGACAGAGCTCACGGATACCTTCGCCTTCGAGCTCACGGGCCTCTGCGACCAGGCTGTCGATAGAGCGGCTGCGGAACTGCCCGCGCCAGCTGGGAATGGCGCAGAAGGTGCATGGGTTGTCACAGCCTTCGGCCACCTTGAGATAGGCATAGCCCCGGGTGGTGAGCATTCTGGGTGCGGTGTGGTCGAAGACCAGATGAGAGGGCCCCGGCGGGGGTGGTCCGCTGCCGATTTGGACGAGCTCACCGACCTCCCGAAGCTGGTCGAGAGAGACAAAGCCGTCGATCTCGGGAATCTCCTCGGCCAGCTCTCGTCCGTAGCGGTTGACCATACACCCCGCCACCAGCAGTCTTTCGAGTCCGTTTCCCTTGGCGGCGGCCACCTCCAGAATGGTGTCGATCGACTCCTCCTTGGCCTCGCCGATAAAGCCGCAGGTGTTGACGATGACCGTGTCGGCCTCATCCAGGCTGCCCACGATCTCGTGCCCCTGCCGGCGTAACTCACCCAGCATGACTTCGGTGTCGACGAGATTCTTTGGGCATCCCAGGCTGACGACTCCGACCTTCTTGGGTTTTTCGCTTCCGCTCATGGGCGAGCCAGAGTCTAACAAATGGACTATTTTCGGGCCCGCGACCTGGCTCCGGGCCATCGCTGGGAGGTCTTTTGCGTGGCCAGCCCCTGTATCTTGCTGGGGCTGGGGGCGGCGCTACAGCCTGCCAGAGCTGAGACGCTCGGGCTGAGCTTTATTTGCTTTCTTGGAATGGAGTGGGGTGCCCGCCCGCTATCGATGCCTAATTGCCCGATACGCTCGACGGACACCCCGGTGCCTCATCCGCATAACCCGTAATGCTCCTCCACATCACGGGTGATTCCTCCCCCTCGTCGTCAGGTCCCCAAACTGGCGACAGGTCGCGCTCCAGGCGCTGACTCGGATCGTCTCTTTCTGTTTCTGGCTCTTGGTCACGTCTTCGAGACTCCCTGCGCGGGATCACCGTTCGTCTTTGTGGTCTCCTTTTTAACCGATGGGCGTCAGGAGAACGCCAGGAAGGATAGTCATATAGCCACGGCACTATGCCGAGCCTGGGCGTGGCCCGGGCGAAAAAGCCTGTAGCTGTGGGCTAGAAGACCGGTGTCAGGGATAGATCTTGTAGAGCAGCCTGGGGTACGGAATGCTCTCCCGCAGGTGCTTCAAACCGCACATCCAGGCGACAAAACGCTCGATGCCCATACCAAAGCCGCTGTGGGGGAAGGTCCCGTATTTACGGATGTCGAGATACCACTGGAAGGCCTCGCGCGGCAGCTCGTGTTGGCGGATGCGCTCCAGCAGCTTGTCGTGGTCGTGCATCCTCTGGCTACCGCCGATGATCTCTCCATACCCTTCCGGTGCCAGGACATCGAGAGCCAGGACCAGATCGGGGTTGTCGGGATCGGGCTCCATGTAGAAGGCCTTGAGCGAGGCCGGAAAGTGGGTGACGATAAGCGGTCGCTCGTGCTGGCTCGCCAGCACCGTCTCCTCGTCGCCGCCGAAGTCCTCACCCCACTGGATCTCAACACCTTGGCCCTGAAGAGCCTCCACGGCTTGCTTGTAGGTGATGCGCGGGAAGGCTCCGGTCACCTTTCCGAGTAGAGACTTGTCCCTCTCCAGCACCTCCAGATCGGGGCCGCAATTCTCCAGCACGCGGCCCACCAGATAGACCAGAAACTCCTCTGCCAGCTCGCAGAGGCCTTCGAACTCCAAGAAGGCCACCTCGGGCTCGACCATCCAGAACTCCATAAGGTGGCGCCGGGTCTTGGATTTCTCGGCCCGGAAAGTGGGGCCGAAGCAGTACACCTTGCCAAATGCGGCCGCTGCCGGCTCGAGGTAGAGCTGGCCCGATTGGCTCAGAAAGGCCTGCTCACCAAAGTAGTCGGTCTCGAACAGTGTCGAGGTGCCCTCGCAGGCAGCGGGGGTCAAGATCGGGGAGTCGATGAGGACATAGTCGCGTTCGTAGTAGAAGTCACGGATCGCCTGTGATACTTCGCTTCTCACCTTGAGAGCGGCCCGCTGCCGGCTGGAGCGCAGCCAGAGATGCCGGTGCTCCATGAGAAAGGCGGTACCGTGCTCCTTGGGTGTGATCGGGTAATCGACCGCCAGCTGGAGGATGGCAAAGTCGGTGACATGCACTTCAACCCCATCCGGCGCCCTTTTGTCCTCCTGGACGGTGCCCGTCATCCTCACAGTGGACTCCTGGGTCACCCTTTGGGCTTCCTCCCAGGCCTGCTCGGTGAGATCGGCTCGACTCGCGACCCCCTGAACGATACCGGTGCCGTCCCGGATCTGGAGAAAGGAGATCTTGCCGCTCGACCGCTTCTTGGTGAGCCAGCCCTGGAGGATCACCTCCTGGCCGATTTGATTTGCGAGGTCGTTGATCAAGTGCATCGTAAACCCGCCGGTCAGACAACGTCCGAGTTGCGCATTCTACGACGAATCCTGCTTTCCCAGATTTTCGACCACCGCCCTCGCCGCTCGCTGTTCGGCCTCCTTCTTGGTTCCCCCTTCACCGGCGCCGGCTCGTCTGCCCGCCACCCAGCACTCGACATGAAAACGCTTCCGGTGATCGGGACCCTCCTCCGCAATGTGCCGGTATTCCGGCAGGGCCCACCCCTCACCCTGCACCAGCTCCTGAAGCTCGGTCTTGGCATCGTGTAGATCGCTCTCCGGAGCTTCAGATACCTCCTCCAGAAAGGGGAGAAAGACTCTGCGTGCCGCCGCCAGACCACCGTCGAGGAAGACCGCTCCCAGGACCGCCTCCAGCGAGTCCGCCAACAGCGACCGTTTGCGCCGCCCACCCGAGCGCTCTTCGCCGACACCAAGGCGCAGGATCTCACCCAGCCCCAGCCTCTCGGCGTGCCTGGCAAGCACCGGCTCACTCACCGTGTAGCCCTTGAGCTTCGACAGATCGCCTTCGGCCAGATCGGGATGGTGGCGATAGAGCCATTCAGCGGTGATTAGACCGACGACGGTGTCGCCCAGAAACTCCAGTCGCTCGTAGTTCTCATCCAGATCGCGCTCGTTGGCGAAGGATCTGTGGGTGAGAGATTTCTCCAGCAGAGAGGGGTCTTTGAAGTGGTACCCAAGACGTCGTTGGAGGGCGTCGATGGGGGCCGATCTGAAGAATTTTCGCAGTGCTCGCAACATCGAGAATCGAGCCCCTCTATCTTCTGCCGAATCCCTTCTCCAGATCGGCGTCCGACATCTTGAGCACGATCGGTCGCCCATGAGGACAGGCATAGGGCTGCTCGGCGGCAAACAGCTCCGCCATCACCGCCTCCATCTCTTCGGCTGTCAGGGGATGGTGCATCTTGACGGCCGCCCGGCAGGAAAGGCTGGCCGCTAGGGCGTCCAGGAGCCGGCGTCGGATGTCGGTTGGCTCCTCGCTCTCCCCCACCCGCTCGTCCAGCAGGCTGAGCAGGAGCTGCTCTGCCTGCCCGGCTCCCAGCACCGGCGGCACCGCCTGCAAGGCCAGGGTCGAGCCCGACATCTCGCGCAGCGAGAAGCCGCAACCTTCCAGCTCGGGGATCATCTCGGTCAACCGCAAAGCCTCGGCCGCCCCCAGCTCGAGAAGAATGGGTTCCAGCAGACCCTGCGCCGGGGAGTCGGTCCTTTCCAGCTGCCGCCGAAAGCGCTCATAGAGGATCCTCTCGTGGGCCACATGCTGGTCTACCAGATAGAGGCCATCGGGCCCCTCCAGCAGGATGAGCGTGGCCTTGTACTGACCCAGCAGCCGAAACGCTCTTGACTCTCCCGAGCGACCGGTCAGCGGCACTGGCCGGCGCTCCAAAGGTGCGTACACGGCTTCGGCGAGCCGGGGTGACGAGGCCGAGAAATCCCCTTGAAGGTGACCTTCTCCCACTTCGTCGGCGCCCGACCACGCCCGCGGGTCACCTGGCCGCCGTCGACCGCCCAGTCCCTGCCATACCAGGGGTGCTGCAGGAGGTCCCGAGGGTTGGGTGAAGGCGACGGGCTCTTCTCCCCGCGCCAACTGCAGACCCCGTCGCAGACTGTCGAACAGGTGTTCCAACAGAGCGTGGTCGCGAAAGCGCACTTCCGCCTTCTGCGGGTGGACATTGACATCCACGTCCTCGGGTGGAATATCCAGAAACACGAACAGGGCGGGGAATTCCTCGCTTCTCCACTCTGCTCGAACTGCGCGGTAGAAAGTCGCCAAAATGGCGCGATCCCTGAGCAGACGACGATTGACAAAGGTGAAGTAGCGACGGCCGCGAGTTGTCGAAGGGTCGCCCACAAAGCCCCAGATCTTGCCTCCGGCGGCGAGACTTGCCGGCGCCAGCTCGGCCAGGGCACCGGCCAGGTCCGGGCCAAAGATCTGACCGATCCGTTGGCGAGCCCCGTTCACCGTGTCGTCGGCCGGCAGCACCTCCAGCAACGATCGGCCTTCATGGCTGAGGGAGAACCGGACCTCCGGCCGTGCCAGCGCGTAACCCTGGGCCACCTCGACCGCCCGGCGGAGCTCGGTGCGCGGCGCTTTGAGGAACTTGCGCCGTGCCGGCACGTTAAAAAAGAGCGATGCCACCTCGACGCTGGTGCCACGAGGATGGCCGACAGGCTCGGCCGTGCGGATCTTGCCCCCTTCGATTCGCACCAGGTGCCCTTCACCGCTCTTCTCCGCCGATCTGAGCTCGACGCGGGAGACCGCGGCGATCGAAGCCAAGGCTTCACCTCGAAACCCGAGAGTGCCGACTCGCTGCAGCTCCTCGAAGCTCTTGATCTTGCTGGTAGCGTGGCGATCGAAAGCCAACAAGGCGTCGTCACGATCCATTCCCCGGCCGTCGTCGACCACCCTGACAAGCCGCTTGCCACCGGCTTCGAGCACGATGCCCACCTCGTCGGCACCGGCGTCGAGCGAGTTCTCGACCAGCTCCTTGACCACCGACGCCGGCCGCTCGACGACCTCGCCGGCGGCAATCTGACTGACCAGATGGTCGGCCAAGATGTGTATTCTGGGCATGATGATCAGGCCTCGGCTGAATCCTCGCCGCCCTCCTGCCGGGGAAACAAAGGCGCGTAGGCTCGCTCCACATAGTCCCGCACCATGCGACCGGCGGCAAATCGGGGGGCGATGGTGGCGATCGATCGCTTCATCATCGTCACCCAGCTCTCTGACAGCCCCTGATCGTTGCGGTCGTAGAACTTGGGGACGATGATTTCCTCCAGAGTTCGGTAGAGCGACTGGGCATCCTCCAGGTCTTCACGCCAATCCTCGCCGGTGGGTGAGTCGGGACCGATTACCCAACCGTTCTCGCCATCGAAGCCCTCCGGCCACCAGCCGTCGAGCACGCTGAAGTTGAGCACGCCGTTGACGGCGGCCTTCATCCCACTAGTGCCGCTGGCCTCCAACGGCCGGCGGGGAGTGTTGAGCCACAGGTCGACACCCTGGACCAGCATTCGGGCCACACGGATGTCGTAGTTCTCGAGAAATACGACGCGGCCACGCAGATCGCCCTGTTGGCTTAGCTTGAAGATGTGCTGGATCAGCTCTTGACCCGGCCGGTCGGCCGGGTGGGCCTTCCCCGCCATAAAGATCTGGACCGGTCTTTCGGCATGGCACAAGAGCTGGCGCAGCCGGTGCAGGTCACTGAAGATGAGATTGGCCCGCTTGTAGGTGGCAAACCTCCTGGCAAACCCGATGGTCAGTGTCTCCGGATCAAAGAGCTTCGCCACCGAGCGCAGCTCGGTCGGGGATTGCCCATGTCGGGCGTACTGCTTTCTGAGCCGGGACCGCGTGAAGCGCAGCAGCCGCTCTTTCTGCGCCTGGTGCGCCCCCCAGATGTCGGCATTTGAAATCTCCTTCACCGGCCACCAGGCCTTGGCCTCGAGCAGATCCTCGATCCACAGGGGACCGAGCGCCTTTTCCAGCAGCGTACGCATCTGCAGACCTATCCAACTCGGTAGGTGGACCCCATTGGTGATCGCCTCCACCACCGGCTGCTCAGGTGGATTGTCCGGAAAGAGATGCCGCCACATCCGGTCCGCTACCTCGGCATTGAGATGACTGACACCGTTGGCAAAGCTCGAGGTGCGCAGCGCCAGCGCGGTGAGGTTCAGAGGTTGGTGGGGCTCGCCGTGATCGGCCCTACCAAAATCGAGCAGGGTGTCGACGTCAGTTCGCAGGTCATCGGTCCAACTCTCCAGGTGTCGCGCCGCCAGACCGCGATCGAACTGCTCGTTGCCTGCAGGTACCGGGGTGTGGGTGGTGAACGCTACGCTCTTGCCTATGGTCTCGACCGCCTCCGGCAGATCCATCTCGATCTCTGTCTTCATCAGACTTCGAAGTCGCTCGAGCTGGAGGAGCGCACTGTGGCCCTCGTTGAGATGCCAAACGGCGGGCTGTATGTCCAGCTCTGCGAGCGCCCGAGCTCCACCGACTCCCAGCACCGTCTCCTGGGCCAGACGAACCTCTCGGCCGCGGACATAGAGGACATTGGTAATGGGGCGATCGGCGGGGTCGTTCTCCCGCAGGTCGGTATCCAGCAACAGCAGTGGCACTCTTCCCACGTGCGCCACCCAGACCTTGGCCGCCACCTCTCGGCCCGGAAATGGGACGCGGACCACCAACTCGCCGCCGCGTGACCCCTGGACGGGCCGCAGCGGCAGCCGAGTGAAATCATAGTCCGGGTAGGTGTGCTGCTGGAAACCATCGGCGTCGATGGTCTGCCTGAAATAGCCGTGTCGATAGAGGAGGCCAACAGCCACAAAGGGAATGCCCAGGTCGCTGGCGCTCTTGCAGTGGTCGCCACTGAGCACACCTAGACCACCCGAATAGATGGCCAGGGACTGATGGAGTCCATACTCCATTGAAAAATAGGCCACACGATTGTCCTCGTGGTCGGGGAATCGACGCTGAAACCAGGTCCCTTCCTCGCCCCCCATGTAACTCTCGAACACCCTCTTGACTGTGCTGTAGCCCTGCATGAAGGTGTCGTTCTCGACCAGCGACTCCCAGTGACTATGGTCGACATTGATGAGCAGCTCCACGGGGTTCCGATAACGACTCCAGGACTCGCTGTCGATGGCGGAGAACAACTGACGCACCTGCGGATTCCAGGTCCACCAGAGGTTGTAGGCCAGGTCGTAGAGGCGCTCGATATCGGCGGGCAGCTCGATGTCGGCCCCCTGCAGGCTGGGGATGGGAATCAGGGTCTCTAGACGCGTCACCGGACAGCTCTCCTTGTCAGAGTCGTCGACAATTCTGTGGCGGAGGGTAGCTCGAGTCGCTAGCCTGCATTTCTCACAGGCGTCCGTAGCGAAGCGGCGGAGGTGCCTGGAGATGCAAGGCTTGCGACCGAGGGCTCCGGAGGCGTACTCCAAGTACGCCGAGGAGCCCGACCGGAGCGTAACGCAGCAGATTCAGGCATATCCGTCGCTGCAGTAGGAGGTTTGTGAGAAATGTAGGCTGTGCATTCGAGCTTGTGAGTCGCACGAGGTTATCATCTCCTCCATGACCAGACGAGAGAGCGGCGTCCTTCTCCATCCGACCTCGCTACCGGGTCGGATGGGCATCGGAGACCTCGGTCCCCAGGCGAGACGATTTCTCGACTGGCTCGAAGCCGCCGGCCAGAGCGTATGGCAGGTGCTCCCTCTTGGACCCACCGGTTTTGGCAACTCACCCTACAACGCTTCCTCCACGTTTGCCGGCAACCCGATGCTGATCTCGCCGGACCGACTGGTCGACGCTTCGCTGCTCCCGCCGTCGGCGCTGGAAAAGCTTCCAGAGCTGCCGAACGACCGGGTCGATTATCCTCGGGCAACCGCAAGCAAGATCGACCTGCTGCGCACCTCCTGGGAGTACTTCGTGGCCTGGGCACCCGGGACGGTCAAGGACGAATTGCAGGCCTTTTACGAAGCACCCGATCAACGTGGGTGGCTCGATGATTGGGCTCTTTTCGCGGCCCTAAAAGCGAAGTTCTCGGGCAAGCCCTGGCAGGAGTGGCCGCGGGAGCTGGCGATTCGATCCGCCGCGGCGCTCGAGCAGGCTCGTCGCGAGCTCGACGACGAGATCGCATACCACCGATACGTCCAGTTCCTGTTTTACCAACAGTGGGACGAGCTCAAGGCCGAAGCCAATCGACGCGGGATTCGGGTTTTTGGCGATCTCCCCTTCTACGTCGCCCTCGACTCGGCCGATGTCTGGGCCAACTCCCATCTTTTCTCCCTGGATGACGATGCTCTCCCGGTATACGTGGCTGGGGTGCCGCCCGACTACTTCAGTGCCACCGGCCAGCTCTGGGGCAACCCCATCTACCGGTGGGACCGTCAAGATGAGGAGGGCTATGGCTGGTGGATCGAGCGCCTCAGAAACAATCTTCGCCTGGCAGATCTGCTACGCATCGATCACTTTCGCGCTGTTGTCGATTTCTGGCAGGTTCCGGGCGGAGAGCAGACGGCAATCAATGGTCGGTGGGTGCGGGGCCCCGGGCGCCGTCTCTTCGACGCGGTGGGCGAGGCCCTCGGCGAGCTGCCACTCGTTGCCGAAGATCTGGGCATCATCACCGATGAGGTAAGAGAGCTCAGGCAGAACCTCGGGTTGCCGGGAATGAAGGTCCTCCAGTTCGGGTTCGACTCCGTGGACAGCGAGCACCTCCCCCACCGGGTCAGCCCCGACACGGTCTACTACACCGGCACCCACGACAACGACACCGCTGTGGGATGGCACGCGGCCATGGAGACCGAGCAACGCCAGCGCGTGCGGACCTACCTCGGGCCCTCGGCCTCGACCATCCACCAGATCATGATCCGCACCGTTCTCACCTCGGTGGCCGATCTGGCCGTCATCCCCATGCAGGACGTTCTCGGGTTGGGCAGCGACGAACGGATGAACCGACCCGGAGAACCCCACGGCAACTGGGAGTGGAGACTGCAGACCAGCCAGTTGAGCGACAGTCACGCCGCCTGGATGAGGGAGTTGACCGAGCTTTCGGGGAGACTTCCCTGAGCCCGGACAGCAGCCCCCTGGGGGCTTTCTGGGATGGCAAAGGGGTCGGCTTTTCGCTCCTGTCGGAGCATGCCACCGGGGTGGATCTTTGTCTGTTTGCCACCAGGGCCGACATCGAGGAGCTCGGTCGTCATTCTCTGAATCGGGATCTACAGGGTGTGTGGCGGCTGTACGTTCCCGACATCGGCCCCGGCCAGCTCTATGGTTACCGGGTGCGGGGGCCGTGGAAGCCCGAGGAAGGCCACCGCTTCGACCCCGCCAAGCTGCTGATCGATCCCTGTGCCCACGCCCTATGCGGCGACTATGTCGACGACCCATCGCTGCTCGGCCACGAGCAGGACAGCACACCGTTCGTGGCCAAATCTGTCGTCGTGGATCCCCGATTCGACTGGCAGGGCGACCGCCCGCCCGCCACCCCGTGGCGGGAGACGGTCATCTACGAGTGCCACGTCCGCGGGATGACCCGCCTCCACCCCGACCTACCCGAGGAGCTGCGTGGTACCTATCTCGGGCTGGTGCAGGAGCCTGTACTCGACCACCTGTCGAGTCTGGGCGTCACCACGGTCGAGTTGCTCCCGGTTCAGCACTTCGTCTCCGAGCACCATCTGATCGAGAACGGACTCAGCAACTACTTCGGCTACAACCCCATCGCCTTCTGCGCCCCCCACTCGGCCTACGCCTTGGGAGATGCCGGACAACAGGTGCAGGAGTTCAAGGCGATGGTTCGGGGCCTCCACCGAGCCGGCCTCGAGGTGATCCTGGACGTGGTGTTCAACCACACAGCCGAGGGCGATCACCGGGGTCCCACACTCTCTCTTAGAGGCCTGGACAATCGTCTCTACTACCGTCTGCGTGCCGACGACCGCCGGTACTACGAGAACTACAGCGGCTGTGGCAACACCCTCGATACCGGCGATCCGCAGGTGGCGCGGTGGGTCCTCGGCTGCCTCCGCCACTGGGTGGAAGAGATGCACGTGGATGGCTTTCGCTTCGATCTCGCCACCACCTTGGGTCGTGACCAGCAGGCCTTTGATGCCCAAAGTCCTTTCTTTGAGCAACTCGAAACCGACCCAGTCCTCTCACCGGTGAAATTGATTGCCGAGCCCTGGGATATGGGGCCCGCTGGATACCAGTTGGGTCGCTTCCCCACCGGTTGGGCCGAGTGGAACGACCGCTTTCGCGATGATGTGCGCTCCTTCTGGCGGGGCGATCACGGTAGCACGCGCGCCCTGGCCGAACGCATCGAAGGCAGCGCCGACGTCTTCGATCCAGAGCAACGCCCACTCCAGGAGTCCAGTATCAATTTCGTCACCTGTCACGACGGCTTCACCCTCCATGACCTGGTGAGCTACGAGCACAAACACAATCTGGCCAACGGCGAAGGGAATGGAGATGGCCACAATCACAACCTGAGCCGCAACTGGGGTGTCGAGGGGCCGACCGATTCGCTCGCCATTCTGGGAGAGAGGGAGAAGGCAAAAAGAGGTCTGCTGGCGACGTTGGCGTTCTCCCGTGGCGTTCCCATGCTGAGCCACGGTGACGAGTTGGGTCGAACTCAACTGGGCAACAACAACGCCTACTGTCAGGACAACGAGCTCACCTGGATCGACTGGGACTTAGACGACACCAAGCTCCGCCTGCTGGAATTCGTTCGCCGGGTCTTCGCTCTCCGTCGCCAGGGAGCGGCCGGCGGCTGGAAACCGTCTACCGACGAGGTTTGGACCTGGATCTCGGCTAGCGGCTGGGAGATGACCGCCGCCGACTGGGGGCGGGCGGCGCCCGCTCCTCTCGGCCTGCTGCTCGGTGACGCCCCGGAGCTCTACTGCCTACTGTTCAATCCCGCCGACCAGGAACACCTCTTCAGCTTGCCGAGAACCGGGGAGCTCGACGGCTGGCGCCAAATCCTGAACACCGACGGCAACGCCGAGCTACGGCTCACAGGTCGGTCCATCCGGCTGGCTCCCAACTCGCTGCTGTTGCTCGAATGGGAGAGTCGGTGAGAATGCTGCAGGCTAATCCGAGAGGGTGTCCAATCGCCGGCGATCGATGCGGTAGCCGGCCTCCTCGGCCATCCGATTCAGACCGACAACGATTTCCCACCAGTCGGCGATCGCGGCGGGGAGATCTCTCGCCCGACGCTCGGTGGCCGAGCTCCAGGCCAGAATCTCTAGCACCCACCTCCAGACCAGGATACCCTCCAGCGATTCCTTGTGGATCCATTCCTGGTCACGAACCGAGTGGACGCCGACAATCTCCCGTGCCCGTCGACGATCGAGCAGGGTGTGCATGAGATCGGTGGCGCTGCCGGCGCCGGTCTCGTGGGAGCGCTGACCCCAGCCCTCTTCCAAACCCAAGATCAGCGACGAAGCTGTCCGCTGCGCCCTCTCCGGATCGATGTTCGCAGCGACCAGAGCCGACACCAAGGCCGCCTCGGCATCTAGCTCCCGGTAGGTCACCGTCGAGTCGGCCACGGCCCCCCACTGGTCCCGAACCAGCTCGACCACGATCCAGCCATAGAGTCCCGCGGCGAGCTCGGGGGTGGAGGTCAAAGTCCTCCCCAGGGCGCGACCGGCAGCCTCGAGGCGGGGTGTGGTCGAGCCAGACAGTCGAGCTGCCAGCAGCGGCAGGGTGGTCAGCGCCAGCAATCGGCGCTCGGCCCGTTCTCGATGGCCTTTGAGCTCGGGATCGGATTCACCGTGTGGGGCGATTTCATTGGCAAGCTCGCGCAGCTCATCAGAGAGCCCCGCCAGCAGCTCATCGGGTTTCTGCGCCTCGAGGTCCACTGTCGACAGAGAGGCCAGCTCCGCCACCCGAGCGGAAGTCAGCGCTTGGCGAAGATGCAGGCGGATTGGCTCGAGCTCGATCTCTCGCCGCGCCAACTCCATATCCTGAACCCCACTCCCGGCCAGACGGTCAGCCAACCGGGCCAGGGTGTGGGAATCGTCGTCTCGCAACTCTCGGAAGCCATGCAACACGCGATACTCGAAGGCATCCAGGTCGAAAGCCAGGCCACGATCGACAAGCTCACGGCTGCTGACCAGATAGTGAAGACCACTGATGGAGTCGGAGAAATGGACAAAAGCCTCCTCGTCACCGAGAGCCAAGGCCTCGACCAGCTTGCGGGTCTGATGTTTTCCACTGCCGTCGCCGTTGCGTACGCGAAAAGGCACGGAGCCCCGGATGTGCCCGTGAGCATGCGCATAGCGGTTGTTGAAGATCACCACCACTCGCTCGTCACCGCTGGCGTTCGAAAAAGCGATCACGTCCTCGTTGACCCGGCCGTCGTCACCCACGCAATCGTAGAAGAGAAAGCTGTCCACCCCGGCGAACAACTCGCGGCGTCGCAACAGCGGCGCGATCTCCCGCTCGTGTCTGGCGACGAGGTCGGCATCGGCCTCCTCTTGCACGTAGGCCCGCCGGTACTCCATGCCGTACTTCTCTGTCAGCCCCTCCACCTGACCGTGGGCAAACATGGGTAGACCGGGCAAGGTCGCCATCAACATACAGACGCCGAAATAACGATCTTCGCGGCCGAACTGGTCTACGGCGGTGCGCTCGTCGGGATTGCTCATGAAGTTGACATAGCGCCCGAGGATCCGCGGGTCGAAGGCCAGGGTCTCCTTGACCAACAGGCGAAACTTGGCGTTCTCCTCGTCACGCAGCATGTTCATGAAGGCGCTGTTGTAGACCCTGTGCATACCCAGGGTGCGCACAAAATAGCCTTCCATGAGCCAGAAGGCCTCTGCCAGGAGGAGTGTATTCGGAGCCTCCGACGCCACCCGCTCCACGACTTCCCGCCAGAACTCTCGGGGCATCTCGCGGTCGAAATCCTCACGGGTCATGGCGTACGCGGCACGGGTCGGAATGCAATCGCCGACTCCCGGTTCCGGAAACCAGAGTCGTTGATAGTGCTTCTTTGCCAGCGTCATGGCCGCATCGAAACGGATAACGGGGAATCGGCGCGCCACATCGACGATGGTGGCGATGACGGCTTCGCGTACCTCGCGGCGTCGGTAGTCGAGCTGGGCAGTGTCGTTCCACGGCATCGAGGTGCCGTCATTGCCGTGGTAGACGTAGCGGGACTCACCTGAGCCGTGGTCGGTTCGCTTGAAGACCACCGCCGCGTCACTGCGATCGTAGTAGTGGTCCTCCAGGACTATCCCCACGTCGGCTCGTGGTGAAAGGTCGGGGCCGTCGAACGTATAGGCCGGAAAGGGAGGGGTCGCGACGCTCACAAAGCGGTCGGGGAAGTCCAACAGCCAGTCCGAGTCGATCCCCATGTGGTTGGGAACCATATCGGCGGCTAGACGGATACCGTACGACCGGGCCCTCTCCTGTAGGCTCTGCAAAGCCTCATCACCACCCAGGTCGCCGGCGATGCTGTAGCTCTTGACCGAGTAGGCCGATGCCACCGCCTCAGGATTGCCACAAAGCTCTTTTATCCTTTTCGAAGCCGGGCTCCGCTCCCAGAGACCGATGAGCCAGAGCCCGGAAAAGCCCCTGCGGGAGATGGTCTCCAGTGCTTCGTCTGGAATCTGGTCCAGACGTTGTATCGGCCGGCCGTACGCTCGCGACAGTTGATAGAGCCAGACGTAGGTGTTCTTGGCCAGCAACACCAGTCGGGTCATCCAGCTCTCATCCGGGCTATAGCGTTCCTCCTCGGCCTCGTCAGCAGGCCCGTACGAGGGTACCTGGCTCGGACCCGATCCCATACCGACACCAGGAGGCCGTTCTTCTGCCAGCAGATCGAGCCTCGTCTCCAAGCGGCTGGCGTGCTCGCCAAGAAGGTGTCGCCAGCCGTCGATAATAAATCTCAACTGCCCGGCGAGAGAGTCAGGGGCGGCGCGCCCAGGAGCAAGCAGGGAGTCGAGTAGGCTCTCCTCATCCCCGTCCAGACCGGGCTGACGGCTGAGAAAGTCGGCCAGCAGCAGGAGGAATCGCGAATATTCTGGCGAGCCGACCAGCGAGCCCTGGTGTAGGGTCCGAGTTGCCCAAGCCGCCGCCGGGTTGCCGTTCATCAGCCAGAAGACGATCATCTCGCGCAGAGTCGACCGTCGCCACCTCTCCTCGTCGACCCCACCACGATCGGCCTCCGCCAGTGCCCCCTCGGGCGAGGAACGGCCGTCGAGAAACTCGCTGGCAAATGACTGCAGGAGGTTACCGAGTGCACGAGAGCCGAGTCGACTGTCGAGCACCTCGAGTGCGGCGCGTAGTAGCCCCGGCTTCTGCTGGTCGAAATAATGCGCCAGGAGAAGCTGAAAGGCCTCTTCCAGAAGAGCCAGCACCTGCAGCTCGACGGCCGAAGGCAGTGGTGTCTGTGTCGTTGTTGGCTCGGTCGCCTCCGCGATCGTCTGCGCCAGCAGCTGCGCTTCGCCGGGCTTCGCCAGCGTCAGCTTGCCGATAACCGGGTGCGGAAAGAGCTTCTCCAGTTGAAGCCGGTGGCGAGCGCTACGGGAGATGAGAAGAGCCAAGGGTCAAAGGACCGTTCCAGAGGGAATGGTACATCCACGCGGCACGACAATAATACCGCCACGGATGGCATAGTTCTCGTGGTCCGCCTCCTCCACCTCATCGGCGTTGACCAATTGGACTCCGTCGCCGATCCGAGTGTCGAGGTCGATAATCGCTCTTCGTATGGTGCAATCGCTGCCGATGCCGATAGGGGGCTCCCCCTCTTCCTCCGATATCCATTCATAGCGGTTGGCGCCCATGATCACGCTCTCCTCGATAGTGGATCCTGCCCGCACCACCGCTCGGATACCGATGACCGAGTCGCTAACCCGAGCCCCCGATAGCACACTGCCCTCGCACACCACCGACTGATGTACCGTGCAGTCATCGATTTTGGTACCAGGTAGAAATCGCGGGTGGGTGAAGATGGGTGTCGCGGAGCTGTAGAGATCGAGAGGCGGCAACGGACGGGCCAGCTCGAGATTGGCCTCGTGGAAGGCGGGAATTGTCCCGATGTCCCGCCAGTATCCCGCATAGCCAAAGGCAAAAACACGGTAGCTTGGAG
>Ga0255057_10000379_pt1 | contig 25224 bp, 29 predicted proteins | sample Cases_109_6_MG_FD_189022 | JGI IMG/M metagenome (GOLD analysis project Ga0255057, IMG submission 189022) | Seawater microbial communities from Amundsen Gulf, Northwest Territories, Canada - Cases_109_6 | ecosystem: Environmental > Aquatic > Marine > Gulf | place: Canada: Northwest Territories... | reverse complement strand
AATTCCACTTCGGGAGGCGGGGGGACCTTCCTTTCGCGGGCGACTGGGATGGTGATTGCTACGACACCGTCGGCATTTTCCGCCGCGGCCATGTCTTCCTGACTAACACTCTCGAGACCGGGACGGCCGAGGTTGATTTCTGGTTCGGCACTCGGGGCGATCAACCCTTTGCCGGCGACTTCAACGCCAGCGGGTCGAATGGGATCGGATTGCTCCGGGCCGGAGCGTCTCCGACCACCTTCCTCGCCTATGAGATTCCGACCGGCAATGTGGCAGTGGTGGACGAAGTCCTGCCTTTCTTCGGTGCCGGTCGTGTCATGTTCGCCGGCGACTGGAACGGCGATGAATCCGACACTCTCGGCCAGTTCCGATCATCGACTGCGGACTTCCTGCTGGTTGACGCCAACGACCGTCCGCAGGCCGATTACGTGTTCGGGCTCGGAGAGACAGGGTGGCTTCCCGTGGCCGGTGAGTTAGGCCCGCCGTCGCCGTCGCCGCCGCCGCCGCTGCCGTCCCTCTCACTCGACACTGTTGCGTCCGGCCTGGCTCTACCGGTATTTCTGACTGCCCCCGAAGGGGACGACCGCCTGTTTGTCGTTGAGCAGCACGGACTGATCAAGATTGTCGAGAACGGCGTGGTGGCTGCTGAGCCCTTCCTGGATCTACGGGGACAGGTCTCAACCCGCTTCGAACAGGGGATCCTCGGCCTGGAGTTCCATCCCTCCTATGCCACCAATGCAAAGTTTTACGTGCATTACACCGACACCGCAGGGGATTCCCGGGTCGTCGAGTACCAGCGCTGGAGTGACATTGGCCTTGCCGGTCCCGACACTATCCGCGAGCTGGTCTTCATTGATCAGCCCTATGACAACCACAACGGAGGGATGATCCAATTCGGGCCAGATGGCCGGCTCTATGTCGCCTTTGGCGATGGTGGTGCCGGAGGGGACCCGGGAGGAAATGGCCAGAACTCCGCCACCCGGCTGGGCTCGATCGTTGCCATCGACGTCGACACCAGGGCCTATGAGATCTGGGCCATCGGCCTCCGCAATCCCTGGCGTTTCGACATCGACGGCGATCGAATATTCATCGGCGACGTCGGAGAAGGATCGCGCGAGGAAGTCAGCCTGGGGTCGATGTCGGTCCCTGGCCAGAATTTCGGGTGGGCGATCCAGGAGGGGAGCGCTTGCTTCCCAGCGGGCACGCTTGAGTGCGACACCACCGGGTTGATCCAGCCCATAGCCGAGTACTCGCACAGTTTGGGTTGCGCCATAACCGGCGGCTTCGTCTACCGTGGCTCGGCAATTCCCGATCTCCAGGGCGCTTACCTGTACAGCGATTTCTGCACCGGCTTCTTGCGAGGCTTCCTCGAGGTCAACGGCGAAGTCGCTGTCGAAGGCAATTGGACCATCGAGCTCGGGGAGCTCGGCAGTGTGTTGTCCTTCGGGGAGGACGGCTCCGGCGAGCTCTACATCCTCACCAGGGATGGCCGGGTCCGCAAGATCGTCCCTGCTGCCTGAGAGGGTTTTAGGGCCGCCGGTAGTTCTCGGCGTAGCCCGGAGTGGCCACTCCCGGATGGAGTCGCTCGTCGGGAACGGGCTCCTGGTACACCATGGACACCGGGATTAGCCCGGCCCAGATGGGCAGCGAGTAGTCCTCATCGTCGTCTACGACCGGGCCGTTGCGGACCTTCGCCGAGGCCTCGTCGAGGGGGATGGCGACAACGGTCGTCGCGTTGAGCTCGGACTCGCTCGGTTGCCGAGCGTCATCCCAGCGGCCCGGCACCGTATGGTCTGTGACCGCCTGGAGTGCCGTCAGCTTCTCATCGCCTTCCACCTGTCGGGGCGTCCCGAATATGACGACCGATCGGTAGTTCATTGAGTGGTTGAACACCGATCGAGCGAGAACCAGGGCATCGAGCAGGGTCACGGTCACGCAGACCTCAGCGCCCCTGGCCAGCGTGCGCAACATGTGGCTCGCCGGTGAGCCGTGGAGATACAGCGTGTTGCCATGGCGGGCGTGAATGGTCGGAATGACTACCGGATATCCGCCTTCGTCGATAAAGCCGACATGACAAAAGAGCGCTTCGTCCAGAATGCTGTAGATCAGCTCGGTGTCCAGTGAGCCCCGCTTGGCTTTGCGGCGTACCCTGGTGCGTTCGGTTCCGGGCATGGGCGGCAGCCTATCGCCTCGAGCGGAGTCGAGCGGTAGCGTGCTTATTGTGATACCCGAGTCACGGGACGAGACAATCGAGGTACGGGCCGACGAGCGGTTCGACGAGCCTGCGCTCGTCGAATACCTGCGCGGCAAGCTGACTGGTGCCGAAGGTGATCCAATCGTTAGTCAATTCGCCGGGGGGGCAGCCAACCTCACCTACCAGCTCGATTACGGCGACCGGGTGTATGTGCTACGCCGCCCGCCGCTGGGGCCCGTGGCTCCCCGGGCCCACGACATGGGCCGCGAATACCAGGTGCTATCGAGGATTCATTCTGCCTACCCGCCGGCACCCCGGGCGTACGTCTTTTGCGACGATCCGTCGGTTATCGGGGCCGAGTTCCTTGTCATGGAGCGCCGATACGGGACGGTGGTCCGGAGGACGATGCCCGGCAGCTTCGCTCAGCTTCCGGGGGCTCCCCGCGAGCTTGGTCAGGCGCTGGTTGACGCCCTGGCCGATTTGCACAAGGTCGATTACGAGTCGGTGGGCCTCGCCGACCTGGGAAGACCCGAAGGATTCATCGAGCGCCAGGTGGCCGGCTGGCACCAGCGCTGGGAGGCGGCCAGGGCCGACGAATTGCCGGCGATGGAGAGCGCTCATTCGTGGCTGGCCGCTCACCTGCCGGCGAGCCGCGACTACAGCCTGGTGCACAACGACTTCAAGCTCGACAACTGCATGTTCGCCTCCGATGACCCGAGCCACCTCGAGGCCGTCTTCGATTGGGATATGGCAACGTTGGGTGACCCTCTCAGCGACCTCGGGGGATTGCTTGCCTACTGGGTGGAGCCGTCCGACCCCGAAGGCGTCAAGAGCTTCTCACCCATGCCGTCGGGTGTGGATGGGTTCCCGTCACGGAGCGAGCTGGTGGAGAGGTACGCCAGGCGAAGTGGTCGAGACGTCGCCGAAATCGATTTCTATCACGCCCTGGGTCTGTACCGCGTGGCTGTGATCCTGGCGCAACTGTTCATTCGCTGGCAGAGAGGCCAAACTCGGGACGAACGTTTTGCGGGGATGTGGGACATCACGAAGCTGGTGGCCGAAGCGGCGGCAGCCAAGGCCTCCCCGGGACACGACTAGATAAGCAAGAATGGCGACATATGGCCGACGTCAAACCCTGGTCGGGCTTGCGAGCCCGCCTCTATTCCTTTATCAACCGCAATCCGGATTCGAACGATCTGGTCGTCCGTCTGGCCGGATTGGATACGGCAGACAAAGCGCTTGACATCGGGTGCGGCCCCGGCGCCGCGGTGCGCCGCGCCTCAGAGGTTGCTGCCGAGGCGGTGGGGGTCGATCGGTCCGGGGAGATGGTCGAGATTGCCCGAAAACGCTCTTCGGGCCGGCCCAACGTTCGCTTCGAAGTGGGCGCCGTTGAGTCGCTCCCATTCGCCGACGACGAATTTTCTTCCGCGTGGACGGTGCACGCTTTTCATCATTGGGAGGATCAGGAGGCCGGTCTGGCTGAGTGTCTGCGAGTACTCGCCCCGGGGGGCCGGCTGCTAATCGTGGAGAAGGATGTCAAACGGTCCAAAGGTCACGGCCTGACGAATGAAGAGATCGAGGGGGTCACGGCCAAGCTGCAGCGTGCCGGCTTTGCCGAGGTGGTGGTGAGCAAACACGACAAGCAGTTCGTCCTCATCGCCCATTGACCGACAGCATCATTTCGTCGCCACCAGGTCGTCGGGATGAGTGGGCACGCTGACGATGCTGCGCTCGGGCCAGCGGAGCGCCGACAGATATCCGCGGAAGGCTTCGCCGGTGAAGCGATCCCGGGCCTTCTCTCCGTAGACGGCACCGGTATCGATGACCACCGAGCCTCCGCCGGCCTCCCTGAACCGCGGTTCACTTACCACCGAGTGGCCGGCCACCACGAAAGGATCACCGTCGTACATGGCTTGCCAGTCGGGCCGGATCTCGGTTCCACTTTCGTTGGGCTCGGCTCCGCCCCGCAGACACCAGTGCTCGGCCTCCTCGTCAACCCGGCCGATGAGGTCGCTGCGAATGGCTGCATGGACCACCAGGAGGCGGCCGTCGTCGAGCATCAGCTGGAGCGGGAAGCTGGAGACCCATTTCTCTTCCGGCCGGCCCTCGGCCCATGCTGCGTCCCGGTTACCTCGAGCCATTGAGGCGCGGCCGGTGCCGACCAGGCGGGCAAGGTAATCGAATGTTTCAGCAGAATGAGCTCCCCTGGTGACGATATCGCCGACAAACGCCAGCCTTCTTCCCGCCGAATGCCGTCCCGACCGCTCATAACCCAGCTGGTCCATCAGGTTGTGGAGCGTATTGAGGCAGCCGTGCACATCACCGACGACGTCGTACTCAGCCAAGCTCGAGGTCTCCGTCGGTGAGGATCCTTGGTGGAATCAAGAGCGCCAGTCGGCCGGCCATAGGGCGGATGGAGCTCCACGATCGGAACTCGAAATCAATTGCCACCAGGGTGGCGGTCGCCATCCGTACCGAAGCGCCGGTCAACGTGTGCACGAGGCTGCCCCAGGTTGGCTCGTGGCCGACAATGAGAATCGATTCTTCGTCCGACCTTTCTGCCAACAAGGCGAGTACGTCTGGTGTGCTGGCGCCGTACAGACGGGGGGTGGACTCGACGGGGCACTTCCAGTCTCCGGCCTGCATGGCGAGCTTGAGGGTGGAACCGGCGCGAACCGCACTCGAGGTAATGGCCAGATCCGGCACCAGGTCGGCCAACGCCATGAACTTTCCAATGGCCCTGGCGGCCTTGCGACCCCGCCCGGCCAATGGCCGATCATGGTCCGTTCCATAGTCGGCGTCCCAGTTCGACTTGGCATGTCTCAGGATCAATAGCCGGGGCATGGACGCAGTCTTTCAGATTGGGCGCAACATTGCCGAAAAATTGGCCTCTGGCCAATTGGGCCGGCCAGTCTTAGAATTCGCGTCCTGCGGAGCCATGAGGAGAACGAATGGCAATTGAGCAACCCCTCGACCCAGAATCGGAGCGCCCCGAGCTCGACAGCCCGGACCTGTATTTCAACCGGGAGATCAGCTGGCTGCATTTCAATTCGCGCGTCCTCGATGAGGCACAAGATGAGCGGCGTCCGCTGTTAGAGAGAGTCAAGTTTCTGTCGATCTTTGCATCCAACCTTGACGAGTTCTTCATGATCAGGGTATCGGGGCTTCGCAAGCAGCTCTTGGGAGGAGCCCTCGAGACTCCAGCCGATGGCATGACACCAGCCGAGCAGCTGGCGGCCATTCGCATGAGGCTGCAACCACTGCTCGAGACTCACCAGGCCACCTGGGAGGGCGTGAGGGCCGAGCTCGAAGAAGAGGACATCCACCTGCTGCAGCTGTCCGACCTCAAGAAGAAGCAGCGCAAGTTGCTACGCCAGTATTTCAAACGCGAGATCTTCCCTGCCCTCACGCCACTGGCGTTTGATCCCAGCCACCCGTTCCCGCATATTTCTAATCTTTCGCTCAACTTGGCTGTGTTGGTCAGAGACTCCCGGATCGGGGAGCGTTTTGCCCGCCTCAAGGTGCCGCAGATCCTTCCTCGCCTTCTGCGGATTCCCTCCGAGGAGCGGGCGGAGGCATTCGAGACGCTGGGCTTAGCTGAGGTAGCCGCCGACAACTTTGTGTGGATCGAAGATGTGATCATCGATAATCTCGATCTGCTCTTTCCCGGAGTTGAGGTGGTGGCCGCCTACCCGTTCCGGGTTACGCGCGACGCCGATGTCGAGATCGAGGAGGACGAGGCCGCCGACCTGCTGACGGCAGTCAGCGAGGGGCTGGAGGCGCGCCAGTTCGGTTCGGCAGTACGTCTTCAGGTGGCAGCCGAGACCCCAGAAAATATCTGCGACATTCTGGGCGCCAACCTGGATCTGGCCCCATATCAGGTCTTCGATTCGAGGGGCCCTCTGGGCCTTGCCGATCTGTTGTCGCTCACCGATGTCGACCGGCCGGACTTGAAGGAGTCGCCGCTGCAAGCCAAGCTGCCGCCGGCCCTGCAAACAGAAGAGAGTTTGATCTCCGTGATACAGCGACGCGATGTGTTGCTCTACCACCCATACGACACGTTCACCCCGGTGGTGGACTTCATCCGCGAGGCAGCCCACGATCCAAGCGTCGTGACCATCAAGCAGACTCTGTACCGCATCGGGCCCAACTCGCCCATCGTCGGTGCGCTGCTCGAGGCCAGGGAGAACCACAAGCAGGTGGCGGTGCTGGTCGAGCTCAAGGCCCGGTTTGATGAAGACGCCAATATCGAGTGGGCCCGGGCGCTGGAGGAGGCGGGCGTTCATGTCGTTTACGGCGTCTTTGGGCTCAAGACCCATGCCAAGCTGGCACTAGTTGTGCGTCGCGAGCCTGAGGGCCTCCGGGGCTATGTCCACATGTCCAGCGGCAACTACAACATCTCGACGAGCCGGATCTACTCAGATATTGGCCTGTTCACAGCCGACGAAGAGATTGTGGCCGATGTCGGAGAGGTCTTTAACTCCCTGACCGGATACGCCGACCAGGACGAATACCGCAAGCTCCTGGTCGCTCCCCAACTCATGCGCCGGCAGCTCGAAGAGAAAGTTGAGAGGGAGATCGCGATTCATCAGGCGCAGGGCGGCGGCCGCCTGGCATTCAAGATGAACGCGCTTGTCGACCGTGACTTCATCGAGCTGCTGTACCGGGCCTCCCAGGCAGGAGTGGATGTCCGGCTGCAAGTGAGGGGAGTGTGCTGCCTCCGTCCCGGCGTCCCCGGAGTCTCCGACAACATCACCGTCACGTCAGTTGTGGGGCGTTTCCTGGAACACTCGCGTATCTACTTCTTCGGCAACGGCGATCAACCCGAGGTTTATGTCGGGTCCGCCGATCTGATGCCGCGCAATCTGAACCGGCGAGTCGAGGTGCTCTATCCGGTTGAGGACGAGCAGCTCAAACGTCTGGTCGTCAATGACATCCTGATGGTTCATCTGAGCGATAACGTCCAGGCCCGGCAGCTGATGTCGGACGGCAGCTACGTGCGTCTCAGCCCTCCCAGCCCGAGCGAGGCCATCGATAGTCAAGCCAGGATGGTTGAAGTCAGGTCGGACTGGCAGCCGGGTTAGGCTCCTTAGCCCTCAGCGACCGCTCGCCATGGCCCGTAGGCGAGAGCCAACCCATCCTCATTCAGGACTAGCTCTTCCTCGTGGCCGGCGACAATATGGAGGTAACGGTGCTCATCGAGGCGGGTGTAGGAGTGGCTGTCGGCGCCCACCGGCTCGCCGGGAAACCCCACTGACAAGGCCTTGATCTGGCGCGAGTCGCCGGGTTCTAGGCCGAGCCGTTTGATCGTGATGGTCTTAGTGGCTGGTGTGAAGCCCAGGTCGATATCCAGGCAGCCGTCGAAGTCGGTGAGCGGCTCGTTGTCGAGGGTCCAGCTGCCATTGCCGTCGGCCGCCAGAGCCAGGCGGACATCTGCTTCACCGCCGAGAATGTGAATCCCGACATCCCGGGGTGCCCATTCATCATCGGTCAAGATGACGTAGCGGATCTCCAACGGCACCTTGTCGCGAATAGTGAGTACTGTCCCGGCGAGTCGGTGCCCGCTGCCGGCGTCGTCGAGGGTGGTCCGGATCATGGTTTCTGGGCCGGACCACAGAATGCTGGCCATCGAGCCACCCTAGCCTGGACGAGAGTCGTGCCATCATGGCGTTTGAAGATTGAGGGAGGTCCTGTGAGCGAGCTCTCACGGAGGGCACAAGGTATCGGCGAGTCGGTGACGATGGCGATTACCGCGCAAGCTCGTGAGCTGAAGGACGCCGGGCGGGCGGTTATTGGTTTTGGTGCCGGGGAGCCGGATTTCCCGACTCCTGACCACATAGTGGCCGCCGCGGCAGCAGCCAGCAGCGAGTCCCGGGCTCACCATTACAGCCCGGCAGGAGGACTGCCCGAGCTCAAGGCAGCTATCGCCGCCGCGATGTCATCGCACCCGGCACTCAACGAGATCGTTGTCACCAACGGCGGCAAACAGGCGGTATACGAGGCCTGCGCCGTCCTCCTCGACCCGGGACATGAGGTCCTGCTGCCGGCTCCCTATTGGGTGAGCTATCCGGAAGCGGTAAACCTGGCTGGAGGGGTCCCGGTCTTCGTCGAGCCGGGAGTCGACTTGAAGGTCACCGTCGAGGCGCTCGAGGCCCGGCGGACCGATCGCACCAAGCTGCTCATTTTCAGCTCACCCTGTAATCCCTCGGGCGTCGTCTACCAGCCGGGCGAGGTTGCGGCCATCGGAAAGTGGGCTGCCGAGCACGGTGTGTGGGTGCTGAGTGATGAGATCTATGAGCATTTAGTTTATGCCGGTGCTGAGTTCGCTTCGATGCCGGTAGTCGCCCCGGAGGTGGCGGACCGGTGCGTGGTGGTTCACGGAGTCTCCAAGACTTTCGCGATGACCGGCTGGCGGGTTGGGTGGATGTTGGCCCCGGTGGAGGTGGCTGCGGCCGCCACCGCCTTGCAATCCCATTTGACCTCGAACGTTGCCAACGTTTCGCAGATGGCCGCCGTCGCAGCCCTTGAGGGGAGCCTCGATAGCGCCCACAAGATGCGTGAGGCTTTTGACCAGCGCCGCAAGCAGATGGTGGCGCTGTTACAGGGAACCGCCGGCGTGAGCCTCATCGAGCCGCAAGGCGCCCTGTACGCGTTCCCGGATGTGTCTGAGCTCATGGCCAAGAAGAGCATTGGCGGGAGTGTCGAGCTCGCCGCCACGTTGCTGGACGAGATCGAGATTGCGGCGGTGCCGGGGGATGCCTTTGGCGTGGCAGGGCATCTACGGTTTTCTTTTGCATTGTCCGACGAGGATCTCGCTGAGGGATTGACCCGTTTCCAGAAGTGGGCGGGCTAGTGCTCTGCCAACACTTCGAGCGCTTTGCGATAACCCTCGAGGCCGAGGCCGCTGATCTGAGCCAAACATGCCGGTTGGATCACCGATTTACTACGCCATTCCTCGCGGCCGTGGATGTCTGAGATGTGGACTTCGATTGTCGGCAATCCGACGGCGACCAGGGCGTCGTAGATGGCGTATGAGTAATGCGTAAGCGCTCCCGCATTGATAATGATGCCGGCGGCCCCGGCGGCCCCGGCGGCATCGTGGATCTTGTCGACGATCTCGCCTTCGTGATTGGATTGAAACGTCGACACTTCGAAGTCGAGCTGCCGGCCCCACTCCACACAGAACGCATCAAGCTCCTCGAGAGTGGTGGTGCCGTAGATTTCCGGCTCCCGACTTCCCAACAGGTTCAGGTTGGGCCCGTTGATGATGAGTACGTTCGTCATGGCGCGGCGTGGCCCGGTGCCAGTTTCTCGGCTTCGATGAGCACCCGTTCGGGGATGAGGGTCTCCCGGAGCTCATACCGGTTGTCGAATTCGATGAGCAAGGCATCCAGGATTCGCTCGAGATCGCGGGGCGCTCCCAGCTCCTGCTCGATGCTCCCGACAGTTCGTGGATCCCAGGCGAGATCCAACGCCTCGTAAACGGGTATCAGGATGTTGCGCACGGTCTCGTGGTCATTGACCACGATCACTCCTCCAACATGGGCAGCTCCTCGTACGACTCGCTGACCGACTCCCATGATCTTGGTGCGCTTGCGGGCACTGACGCTGTAGGCGCCCGGGCAGTATTCGCCGGGTAGCTCACCGATGTGGGCTTCAACTCCCATTCTCCCCAACGCGGCCGACACGATCTCGGAGATCTCCCTGAAGCGAGGAGCGATGCCGCTTCTTGGATCTGGATCGGGGATTGTCCAGGCAAAGGCGATCGTGCCGGGATGGAATACGGCCGCTCGCCCACCGGCGATGCGTTCCACTGCCGCGAATCCACCTGCCCGGGCGATCACTGCGCCCTCGGCATAACCGGGGGAGGTGACGTCCCGACGGCCGAACGCCACCATGCGGGCTGGGATGTGGAGCCGCAACGTCTCTGTGACTTCGCCACGGCTGGCCCCGCGCAGGAAGGCATGGGAGACGGCGGTGTCGAAGATCGGACGATGGGGGAAGCTGTGCCTTATAACGTTGATTGACCGCAGCACGCCAGCATGGTACTAGTGGCCCGTCCCACAAATGAGCACCGTGCCTCTTTGGAAACGCTCCCCTCCCGGAACGGGAGGGGTTGGGGGTGGGTGGTTCCGACCAATGGCAGCAGTGCCGCCACTTCACAGTCTGGGAGCATTGTTGCTTCCAGGTGAACTCACAACGGGCGGTGCCCAACAACCAGTTGTGGGCTTGGTGCGCGGCTAACCTTCCCCTGGTTCAACAATCCCAACACCAACCCGGCCTGGTCTCAGGGCGCCGTTGGTTGGTTGACACCCACGTGCTCGCTTGCTCGCTTTCCCTCCCACTCCGCTTCGCAGGAGGGGTCCGCGGGGGCCCTAGCCTGGTTCGGAGGAGGTTTGATGTTTCATAGCGGCGGCTGGTGGTCGTACCTGAAATACGACGAAGAACAGGACAAGCCGGAGCTGGACCGGGCCCTTCTACGCAGGGTGGCCGGCTACGCCGGGCCCTACCGTGTGCAGCTGGCTGTGGTGTTCGCCACCATCATCCTCATCACCCTCATAACGCTGCTGCCGCCGCTGTTGATACGGGACCTCATCGACAGGGCTATTCCCGACGGAAACATCGGACGGGTCACGGTGCTCGGCCTATTGATGGTGACTGTTCCTCTGGTCAACGGCATGTTGGGCGTCCTCCAACGCTGGGCGTCGGCTCGGGCGGGGGAGGGGATCATCTTCGATCTCCGGCGTCAGCTGTTCGCCCATCTGCAAGGGATGTCGCTCAACTTCTTCACCAACACTCGTACCGGTGAGCTGATGTCGCGCCTCAATAACGACGTCGTTGGGGCCCAACAGGCCATAACCGGAACCCTGGTCACCATCGTGTCCAATGGGCTGGTGGTGATTCTCACTCTGGGGATCATGTTCCGGCTCGAGTGGCGGCTCACTCTCCTGGCGGTTGCCGTGTTACCGCTCTTCTTGGCACCCTCTCGTCGAGTTGGCAAGGCCCTGCGCCGGGTGGCTCGCGAGCAGATGGAGCGCAACGCCGACATGAACGCCACGATGAACGAGGCGCTCAACGTGTCGGGGGCTTTACTGGTCAAACTGTTCGGCCGGGCGGGGGATGAGGAGGACAAGTTCACCGAAGAGGCGGCCGATGTGCGGGATCTGGGGGTGCGCCGGGCTCTTATCGGACGCTGGTTCTTCATGGCTCTCGGTCTCGTGAGCGCTCTCGGCACGGCGGCTGTGTTCTGGGTCGGTGCCGTGCTGGTCATAAACGGTGATCTCACCATCGGCACGGTGGTTGCGATGAGCGCCTATCTCCGCGAGCTGTATGGCCCGCTGGCCGGGCTATCCAACGCCAGGGTCGAACTGGCTACGTCGCTGGTGTCGTTTGAGCGTGTCTTCGAGGTCGTAGACATCCGCCAGGAGATCATCGAGTTGCCTGATGCCCTCGAGCCGAGCGCGATGGTCGGTGAGATCGAATTTGACGGCGTTACGTTCGACTATCGAGCGGGAGCCGAAGTGGGGCTGCGGGCAGTCAAGCGAGTTTCGATGTGGCGTCCGCAGGAGCGCGTCGAGGAGCACGCCGGGCCGGACCTGGTGCCCACCCGCCGTCAGGCGCTGGAAGAGGTGACCTTCAAGGTTGCGGCCGGGGAGCTGGTCGCCCTCGTGGGTCCGAGTGGGGCGGGCAAGACCACCATCACCTACCTGGTGCCCCGGCTCTATGACACCACCGAGGGCAAGGTCCGCATCGACGGCCATGACGTTCGCGACGTCAACTTCGATTGGCTGTCGGAGAACATCGGAGTCGTGACTCAGGAGAGCTACTTATTCCACGACTCAATCGCCGCCAACCTCCGCTACGCCAAGCCGGCTGCCAGCCAGGAGGAGCTCGAGGCGGCAGCCAGGGCGGCCAACATCCACGAGTTCATAAGCTCGTTGCCCCGAGGTTACGAAACGAGAGTGGGGGAGCGGGGGTATCGCTTGTCAGGTGGTGAGAAGCAGCGGGTGGCGATCGCCAGGGTAATTCTCAAGGATCCCCGAATTCTCATACTCGATGAAGCAACCTCTCACCTTGATGCCAGGTCTGAGTCGCTCATCCAGGAGGCCCTCGACCACATCATGCAGGGCCGCAGCTCGCTGGTCATCGCTCACAGGCTCTCGACCATTCTGGCGGCCGACCGGATCCTGGTTCTCGACGAGGGGCGGGTGGTGGAGCAGGGAACCCACACCGAACTGCTTGCTCGCGGAGGCCTGTACTCCCGGCTGTATGAGACCCAGTTTCAAGCCGTTTCCTCTTAGCTGACTCTCAGGCTCGCCTAATACTCTCCAAACCTGGGAGATCCATTCTGGGACTGTGAAGGTTCTAGCAAAGGAGAATGAAATGAAACAGAACCTCAAGGTTGGTTTCGTCGCCCTGGTGGTTGCCGGAATTGCCGCCAGCGGCATCGCCCTGGCCCAGATCGACGAAACCGACGACACGGTCCTTCCCGGGGATGCACCGATCGAGAGTGTGTCTCCCGAGGGCAGGGGAATGGGGTTCCGCGGACACGGTGGTCACCACGGGATGCGGGGCGGGTATGGCCACCTCGGCCAGGTTGCCGACATCCTCGGAGTGGACGCCGATGTAATCGCAGATGAGCTCGAAGCCGGTGCCACGCTGGCTGAGGTTGCCGAAGCCAACGGTTCCAGCGGTGCGGCCCTTGTCGACGCCCTCGTGGCGAACCTCGATGAGAGGCTGGCCGGCGCGGTAGCCGACGAGAAGCTGACCCAGGAACGGGCCGACGAGATCCTCGCCAACACGGAGGAGAAGATCACAGAGTTGGTCAATTCCACACAGGAGGAGATCCAGACTGCCCGTGAGGAGCGGATGGCCGAGCGACAGGCTGGGCGGGAAGCCCGCCGGGCTGAACGCCGGCAAACTCTGTCCGATGTGATGGGGATCCCTTTCGAGGACATTCAGGCCGCACTGCAAGCGGGTGAAACCACGCTTGCCGACATTGCAGCCGACGTGGGCGTCGATCTCGACACCCTCGTCTCAGGTCTGGTCGCTCCGGTGGCCGAGGACTTGCAGGCCAAGGTCGCCGACGGCACCTTGACCCAGGACGAGGCCGATGAGCGTCTCGCCAAGATCACCGAGCGGATCACAGAACGGGTCCAGACCGTGCCGGGCGAGGGTGACTTCGGTCACCGTGGCCCACGGGGTGGACGCGGGTTCCGTGGCGGACCCGGTGGGAGCGGATTCGGCGGATTTGGCGGCGGAGTGGGTCCTGCCCCCACTACTGGAGCAGTTCTCAGCACCTGACAAAACCTGCCTCCCAGGGGAAAACGACCGGCCTCCGGGCCGGTCGTTGCTCTTTTTGTCACAGCCGTTGTTCATAGTGTCAACCATGAAGACAGAAACATGCCTCCACGAACCCGTAGCGGCCGCCGGGATTGAGGTGATCAGTTGCGGCGAGTGCGGCGAGGTCGGGTGGTTCCGTAAGGGCCAGTGGCTCGATCCGGCGGAGGGAATGGCAGTGCTGTTCGGCCAGTACGACCTTGTCGCCCGCCTCGAGGCTCTCTCAGCCCCGGCGGCTGAAGTCCTGCTGTACCGGCCACCGGGTGGGACGTGGCGGGCTCATCTCGATGTGTTTGAAAAGAACGTGTGGCTGGAGGCCGCTCCCAACCTCTGGCTGAGCCATGACGGGCAACACCTGCTCCTCGCCCCGACCGACCCAGTCCATTTCGAGAACCTGACCCGCGGAGCATGACCGGCCAGGGCTGGCGGACGATGGCTAACGGTCCTCGGCAGTGCATCCGAAGGCGACGCTCACCACTTCTTGCAACTCCGTGGGAACCCACGGCATCCCCACGAACTGCTGTCGATCCTGGGTTGAATTGATGGCTGCCTCAGCGGCCTGACAGATGGCGGTGGCTTGTTCGTCGGCGATACGAGCTGCTTGGCCCGCCGGCGTCTCCCACAGCCTTCCGATTTCCTCCAAATCGGTGATGACGCTGGCCTGTTCAAACACCGCCTGTTCGGCAGCCACCAGATTGCGAATCGCCTCGAGAGCGGCTGCGTGGATATCAGCTGCTTCTCTCGGGGGTTCGGCAAGTTCTTCGAAGGCCGCCAGGAAGGTGGTGCGGATTTCGATCCGGTTGCGCCCGTATGCACGGATGACCTCGACGGAGGGCTCGCTGCTGTCGAGGTCCGCGTCGATGGCGTCGAGGTCGCTGCTCATTGTGGTTACCAGCAGCTCAACCTCCTTGGCATAGTCGGTAAGCGATGGCCCGCTGCTGCATGAAGTGGCCAGCAGCATCAGCGCCAGAGTCGGGGCGCTCGCTCGAAGCCACACGGTCACCCGGTCCCTTGCAGCCAGGCGGCGATACGGCGGCCTACTTCCTCTCCCCGGTCCTCCTGAAGAAAATGGCCGGCTCCCTCGATGGTGTCGAGCCGATCGGCACCGGGAATGTGGTCGACCAGGCGCTGGCCGGTCTCAGTGGAGAAGATGGGGTCCCCGGTGGAGAACAGCACATAGGCCGGACCTTCCCACTGAGCCAGCTCCTCGTCCACTGCGGCCATCGCGGTCGCGCCGTCGTCATCAGAACCGAGGGGAACCATTTGCGGGAAGCGGCGAGCCCCGGCCTTGTACTCGACTCCCGGGAACGGTGCGTCGTAGGCGTCGAGTACCTGCTGGCCCCAATCATGGGCCTGGCTTCGTTCCATCAAGAAGCCGATCGGGAGGTCGTCGTTCGATTTAACGAACGCGAGAAAGGAGTGCCAGGCATCGGACATGCGGGCACCGTGGAAGGCGATTCCGGTGTTGAGGATCACAAGGCGGGTGACCGCGGAGGAGTTCTCCACCGCAAATCGCAAGCCGATGGGGCCTCCCCAGTCTTGAACGACAATCGCCGCTCGAGACAGGTCGAGTGACTCCAGAAGCGCCGCCACCGACTCGGAGTGCATGTCGTAGGTGTAGAAGGCATCGTCGGCCGGCTTGTCTGACTTGCCGAAACCCACATAATCGGGGGCGATGCACCGGTAGCCGGCTCCCACCAGCTCGGGAATCACCTTGCGATACAGGAAGGACCAGGTGGGCTCGCCGTGAAAAAGCACGACCGGAGGCCCCGAACCTTCGTCTAAGTAGTGCATGCGAATGTCGCCCCAGTTGAAGTAATACGGCTCGAAGGGGTAGTCGGGGATGTTGGCAAAGGCTTCATCGGGAGTGCGCAGGATCTCAGCCATCTGAGACGTCCTCCTGCTCGGTTTGCGGGATTGCCGGCACCACCAGCACTGGACGCCGTGTGTCGGCCATGACGCGGGCAGAGATGCTCTCCCATGCCGACTCGGCAAAAATCTGTCTCGTGGCCCCCAGAACAACGAGATCGGCATCCACCGTTTCGGCAGCCTCGATTATCGCCCGGGCCTTGTCCTCTCCTTCGAGGTGGACAACCTCGGCCTCGATGTTGCGAGCTGCCAGGGCAGCCACGATCGGATCGGTGAGGTGCTTGCCGCGCTCGTCGACATATCTGGCGATCACTGCGTCCTCTTCCTCCTCCCACCCTGGTGAGCCTTCAGTCAGCGGGCGCCACTCTTCGGAGCGGATCTCGTTCAGGAACGAGCGGGGAATCTCGAGCACTGTTATCACCTTGACGCGATCCCGAGAGTCCACAAGGCGCTCAACGATGGCGGCAACCGGATCTGGCGGCAACACCCCGGCGGTGGCGATGAGGACGTTCATCTACTCGTGAAGCTAGTGGTCCGTCGCACAAAAAGCCGCGTCTCTCCGGCCCTCAACGCCCCTGGCTTCGACCTCTTCCTCAACGCACGGATCAAGTGCGCCTTCGTCAGAGGTCTTTGCCAGATGACGCCGAGGCCTCGGAGGTACGCGGGCGCTATTTCCACGACAGACCACTAGTAGGGCAGGATGTCTGGTGACGCCTGAGGGTGGTGGTGGCCGGGTCCGTCGTAGAGTGGCGTGTGGACCAAGGAGAACTGTGGCCGAGCTGCCGGTTGAGTTGATCAACAAAGTTACGTGGAAGATTCCCAATGTCCTGTGCCTGCTGGGCTCCCGCAGCGGCAACGAGTGGAACGGCATGACGGTGAGCTGGGTCACACAGGTTTCAATGGAGCCCGTGTTGATTGCTGTTTCGGTAGATCAGAAGGCGGTGACGCATCGCCTGGTAGCCGAGAGTGGAGTCTTCACGGTCAACCTCTGGGATAAGTCCGACACTCGCCCTTTCGTGAAGTTCTCCAAGCCGGCCACGAAAGAGGGCATGACTCTCAATGATCGGCCCATCCGTGAGGGCCAAACCGGAGCCCCCATTTTTGAGGAGGCGGTTGCCTATCTGGAATGCGAGGTGCGTCACGCCTACGACGTCGGGACGCACACGTTATTTCTCGGTGAGGTCGTTGCGGCCGATATACGGGATGACGAGGCCGGGATCGCCTCGATGGCGGACACGAGAATGAAGTACGGCGGGGTGAAACGTCACTGACATCCCGGTCGGGGGTTCGGGCCTGGCAGCTTTCCTGGTGGGGGCCAGGCGGGCGACCACCGGCCGAGTCTCACCGGTAGAGGAGCGCGCGTTTCGCGCCATCAATCGACTTCCTGAAGGGCTCCACCCTCCGGTGTGGACGGTGATGCAAGCAGGGAGCCTCGCCGCGGTGGGAGTTGCCGCCGGAATCGCTCACAGACTGGGCCGCCCCCGCCAGGCGGTGGCCCTGGGGCTGAGTGGCGCCGCCGTTTGGGCAGCCTGCAAGGCGGTAAAGCCGCTGGTTGGAAGAGGGCGCCCGGAAGCGCACCTGGATTCAGTTTCCGTCCGGGGGCCGGCCCAGACCGGTCTCGGGTATCCCTCGGGACATTCTGCCGTCGCCGCCGACCTTGCGTTTGTTGCGTTGGCGGGGAGCGCTACGGGAGTGGGGCTCAGCATGGCCGCAGTGGCGGGGGTCGTCGGATTCGCTCGCGTGTATACCGGGGCCCATCTTCCGCTCGACGTTGTCGGCGGTTGGGGTTTGGGCATAGCCGCAGGCGCCCTGGCCCGGGTAGCGTTGAGACCGTTCCCGGATTCGTAGCAGGCTTCTAGTGTTGTCGGCTCGTAAGATCGAAGTAGATGACTGAACGCGACGGTGAGCATCACCACCAGAGACTCTCCGACATAGAGGTAGTCGGCACCACCGGGTCGGAGCTTGGCGGAATCAGTGAGCGCCGAGAACTAAGGATCGGCTCGTTGCGGGTTAGCGGCCGGCGCCGACGCCCGTCGGGGGAGAAGGCCCCGTTGCCCAGGGAGCTCCGGGCCACCGGCTGGTTCTGGTTGAGTATCGGCGTAGCACTGGGACTAATTTGGTTCTCGCTCTTTGCCTTTCCCGAAACCACCAACTGGTGGACCGACCGCGACCTGACGGTGCTGCGGTGGCTCCAGGATCGGCGCACAGACGTTCTCACCGAATTAGCAGATGCCCTTCACGCGCTCGGTTCGCAATGGTTCATACGCCCGCTGCGCTGGGGCGCCATCGCGGTGCTGATCATCTACAAGCGCTGGCGCCACCTTTTCGGATTTCTGGCTGTGCTGATCCTGGTCGCCCTCATCGTGAATTCACTCGAGATCGCGGTGGCCAGGCCCCGCCCGCTTGTGGATGTCATTGGGCCCTGGGCGGGATACGCTCATCCTTCGGGTCCGGTAGCGGGACTGTCCTTGACCCTTGGGTTGATAGGCATGACGTTGCTGCCGAAGAGCCGCTGGCGCTTCAGGTGGTTCACCTTCTCGGTGGTCTTGGTCGTCATGCTGGGACTGGCGCGGGTCTATCTGGGCGTCGATCATCCAAGTGACGTATGGACGGCTGCCCTGCTCGGTTTCGCAGTCGCGGTGGTTTTCTTCAAGTTGTTTGTTCCCGAGTCTGTGTTTCCGGTGAGTTACCAACGGGGCTCCACCGCCCACCTCGACGTCGGGGGGGCCCGGGGAGTCGCCATCAAGGAGGCAGTGCACGACCAGCTCGGGATTGAGGTCACCAGGGTTGAGCCGTTTGGTCTCGAAGGCTCCGGGGGCTCCACTCCGCTGCGACTAACGGTGGCCACCGGCGACCCTTCGGCTCCCGAGCTATCGCTCTTCGCCAAGCTGTACAGCCAGACCCACCTTCGCTCTGATCGTTGGTACAAGTTAGGTCGTACCATCCTCTACGGATCACTCGAAGACGAGGTCAAGTTCTCGTCGGTGCGCCGCCTGGCCGAGTATGAGGACTACATCCTCCTCCGCATGAAGGAAGCGGGTCTGCCCTCTGCCGATCCCTACGGGATAGTCGAGATCACGCCTGAGCGCGAGTACCTGATCGTGACCGAGTTCCTGCTCGGCGCTGAGGAATTGGGCGACGCCATCGTCGATGACGACATCATTGAGCAGGGACTGCTCATGATTCGAAAAATGTGGGATGCCGGCTTGGCCCATCGCGACATCAAGCCTGCCAACGTGATGGTGCAGGATGGTGAGGTCAAGCTGATCGATGTTGCCTTCGCCACTGTGCGTCCCACTCCCTGGCGACAGGCGGTCGACCTCGCCAACATGATGATCATTCTTGGACTCCGCCATGATCCGGAGCATGTGTATCAGGAGGCGATGAAATTCTTCAGTGAGGATGACATTGCCGAAGCCTTTGCCGCCACGAGCGGTATCACGATACCTTCGCAATCCCGCTCCGCCCACAGGGCGTTTGTCAAGGCGGGCCGGCCCGACCTTGTCGGGACCTTCCGCAACATGGCACCGCCGTGTGATCCCATTTCGGTGCAGCGTTGGGGGCGGCGGCGGATTCAGCTCACGTTGGCTGCGGCGTTCGGTGGCCTGCTGTTTGCCAGTTTGCTGATAGAGAACCTGACCGGAGCTGGTTTCGTATGATCAACCGCCGTCGCCTTGGCCTGGGCTTGGTTTTGCTCCTCGTTGGCTCGGCGTGCGCCAATAACCAGCTTGGTCGGACCGTGCCGGAGTGTCGGGGCGACCTGACCGGCACAATGATCATCCAGATCCAGTCGGTTCCGAGCGCCGATTTCGTTCCCTGTATCAACGAGCTCCAGCTTGGTTGGGAGTATCTCGACCTCGTGCCGAAACTCGGCAATAGTCGGTTTTGGATCAGTTCGGATCGTTCCGGGGACAGGTTTCTCGAAGTAGTCCTCACCGATAGCTGCCAGGTCGACGCCTCTCTGGGGAGCTCCGAGATCCGGCCCGGAGTCAATCAATACCGCGATGTGACGGTCGTCTCCAGCAGGGCCTTCGTGACGATCGCGCCCGCCAGCGACAGGGAGGTGCCCTATGCAGAGGTCGTTGAGAGCGCGATAGAAGCCGAGGCGATCAATGGCCGCACGGCCATCGCCACCTACGATCAGCGCGACCTGCCGCTGGCGCTGAAAATCGACGAGGCCCACGAGAAGGGGCGCCCGCTGATAGTGATTGAGCAGCAGGACGAGCTCAACAGTCCTTCCACGGTCGGGCTGGCCCTACCCGGTGAATCAGCCATCCGGCGGGCAATCGACCTCGAGGAGCTGACTGAAAGATTGGATGGCTTCCTGGTTAAGCCGAGCTACAAGGGGGAGTGGGTGATGGTGTTCGATGGCGGCTGCATTACCTATCTTTTCGATGCTGAGGGCCCCGAGGTGGAGACTCTGATCGGGGATGTGACCGACGCCTTAGGCTTCTTTCCTGCCGGCGAAGTTCAGCAACAGCTGCGAGATGCGGGCATACTGGGATGACCGCGCCCCGGGCTCATCATCACCCCGGGTTGTTTGACGACCATCGCTGGGCGGTGGGGGCGGCAGTCGGCCTCTATTTGGCCGCAGCTGCACTGATGATCTTGGTGGCGGTCGCTATTGATTCTGTCCAGCCGATCGATGATGCCTGGCGAGATGCGATGGTCGCCATCGAGGTCGGTCCGGTGACGTTTCTCGCCAAGATCTTCAACGCCGTCGGCAGCACCTGGTTCACACTGCCAATTCGTGTGGTGCTCGCCGGCTACCTGTGGTCTAAGCGCCGGATGGAGCAACTGACCGTCTGGGTGGTTGCCTGGGTGGTGTCGGACATCCTGGTGAGCTTGTTGAAGGCGCTTTACGATCGCAGTCGCCCCCTGGAGAGTCTGGTGTCGACCAGCAGCTCGTCTTTTCCGTCGGGACACGCCATAGCCGGTGCGGTTACCGCTGTTGCTCTTGTGATTGTCTTTCTACCAGCAGGTGCCCACCGGCGGATCTGGGAGGTGGCGGCCGGATCATTCGCCTTTGTCATGGCATTGAGCCGCACCTACCTGCGAGCCCATTGGCTGAGTGACGTGGTGGCCGGCGTCCTGATCGGGACCGCAACCGCTATTGGGGTCGCCGCCATTGTGCATCTGTGGTGGTTGCGACGACGGGCTCCCATTGCGGAGCTCGCTAATGAGTAAGCAGGCCGGCCGCTGGCTGGCGTGGGCCGGCTTGGGGCTCGGGCTGTTCGTGGTCAGCACGGCTCTGGTGTGGGATGACGCGGTTCCGGCAGTCGAGTTGGACCTGTTTGAGTGGATTAACGGCTGGCCGGATGCGCTGGCTGTTCCCCTGTGGCCCTTTATGCAGTTTGGCATGGTCGTCGCCCCCTTCATTGCCGCCGGATTCGCCTTTTATCTTCGTCGCAGACGCGATCCGGCTCTCGGTCTTGCTCTCGGTGGTTTGACGATGTGGCTCCTGGCCAAGGTCGTGAAGGAAGTGGTCGGCCGGCCCCGACCGGGTGGCTTGCTAGAAGATGTGAACTATCGCGTCGACGGCGGTCCCGACGGGCTCGGCTTTGTATCCGGGCACGCAGTGGTGGGGTTCCTCATCGTGGTTGTGGCCGCTCCGTACATCTCTCGCAAATGGACCGTCGCCCTGCTCTTTCTGGCGCTACTCGCCGGGACGCTCCGCGTCTACGTCGGCGCTCACCTGCCGCTCGACATCGTCGGCGGAGCCGGCCTCGGAATCGTCGCCGGCTCTCTCATCAACCTGGTTACCGTTCGGGACTGACTTGCGCCAGCTGGTGTTGCCCCGCCAGAAGAGATAGGCGATCGCTCCGAGCGGTATCGGCAGCACGAACGTGATGGCCCGAAACACCAGGACCGCCGCCGCGATGCTCGAGTCAACCGCGTCCAGGTCGGCCGCTACCTGCAGCCCAACCGTCAGGCCCAGCTCGACCACGCCCACTCCGCCCGGCGTAAGCGGAAGAGCCGAGATGAGGCGGACGAATGCGAACACCGCCAGTACTTCGATCCAACTCAGTACGTCCGCGCCGACTCCAACATGCCGCAGGGTGACGAGTAGCACGATGTACAGCGAGATATGGCTGATCAGTGTGGCGATTGTCAGGCGGAGCCAGCGAGTTCGAAGCAAACCCAGCGTGTCGGCGCGGAACTTGACGGCGGCTTGTCCCCAGTCCGACACTGGTGATTTGCCGACCCAGCCCCGCATCCGGCTTATCAGCCGTCCGAAGAATGCGCCGATGCGGCGGGCCAGCGCTGACCTGTACAGGAACAGGCCCCATACGACGAGCGAAGCGGTCAGTACTCCTATGCCGGCGACGGCCGCGAGGACGCGGCCCGCGGTGATGCCCCCCTCGAGGGCAAGTAGGGCCAACGCCAGCACCGGCATCCCCAGCTTGACAAAGGTGTTCCATACGCCGGATACCACTGCCGCCAGCGCAAATTGCGTCTTGGTGAAGCCCCACGAGGAATACATCGCATAGGTGACGCCGACCGCGATGGCGCCGCCCCCGGGCAGGGTATTGGCAACCGCGGTCGAAGCCTGGTTCGATACGGCAGCCTGCGGGTAGGTGAGGCCCGGCAAGACCGCGGTGAGCACAAACCAGTAGGTCACCAGATTCCACAGAGCCACCAGGAGTAGCGTTGCGACCTCGATGCCGGTCATCGCTGTGATCTCGGTCCAGACATCGCCGTAATCTGCGAACTGTGGGAATGCGAATGCGAAGATGCCCACGACGAGTGCCAGGGAGACAACCGCCTGAACGATTCGTTTGGTGCGGTTCCGCCTTGCCTGGGACGCCATGACCTACCACGCTATCAGGGTGGGAGTTCCCCGATAAGCATCGTTCCCGGTAGCCTCGCTGGATGGATATTCCCGCCCGAATAGAGGTCGAGGACGGCGCGGTGGTAACTCTCACCTGGGAGGATGGCTCTGCCACCAGCCTCAAAGCCGAGTTGCTCAGGCAAGCCTGTCAATGCGCCACCTGCCGTGAGCCATCAGGCGAGGCTGCCACGGCTGCGGTGCTTGCCGGCCCCGCGCCGGTAACGATTACGAATACCGAGCTCGTGGGTGCCTATGCAATCAATTTCTCATTCGCCCCCGACGATCACCACACAGGTATTTACCCGTTCGATCGCTTGCGCTCTCTGGGGGCGGGGGAGGGAGGCGGCTGATGGATATTGGCGTTGATCTAGTCGAGGCCTACCTGCGGCTCAACGGTTACTTCACGATCTCCGAGTTTGAAGTACAGCGGGAGACATCCCCCGGTGTGTTCCAAACCATCACCGATGTGGACATCATCGGCTTGCGGCTCCCGGGCCCGGTTTACATCGCCGACTCGCACGGCCAGGGGGGCTCTCCTGCCTTGTTGGTGGAAGACCCGGTTCTCGAGCACGAGGAAGACACGATCGACGTGATAATCGGGGAGGTCAAGCAGGGGGAGGCCGTGTTCAACCCCGGTCTCACCGACCACCACACCTTGCACACGGTGCTGCAGCGCGTCTCCTGGCTATACGAGGTCGATGTCCACGATGTCGCCCGCGACCTGGAAGAGCATCTTGTCTGTCGCCAGGCCACTCACGGCGGCACCATCGTGCGCACCCGTCTGGTGGCCTTTGGGCGCAGCCCGGTCAACAACCTCCACACCATCAGCCTGACCCACATATTCAACACGATGGTGGGACAGCTCGAACAGTTCGGGGAGGCCCTGCGCCCTGCCCAGTTCAAGAACCCGGCTGCGGCGTTGATTCAACTGCTGGTCAAGACCGGATTCACCATCAAGAAGGAAGTGGGGGACACTAACCCCACAAATTGAGCCCGGTTTCGTCGTGGGGAAGGCGCACGGGAGATTCTCCCTCGTATTCCTCGATCTTGACTTCGAGTGCCCACACCTCGCAACCGTGGTTGACGTGACCGCCAAAAGCTCTACCGCTTTCGTCGGAGAACACAGCGTGAGTGTGGACGAAGGGGCGACCGTCCAGCAGTGACACGTTGCCGGTGCCGACCAGGACCTCGAGCGGCTCGCTGATTTGGAAATCCCCATACTCGAGTTTGCTCTGGTCGTAGTAGCGCAACGAAGCACCCTTGACTGCACCGAGGTAGGACAACCAGGCAGTGGTTATTTCCTGGGATTCGACAAATCTCTCAATAGCTCCCAGCAGGTCATCCCCGGTCTCGACCCGTAGCACGTGGATTTGTTTCGTCTGGTAGCTGTAGTGGCTCACCCGGCAGCCTTGACGAATGCGGCGGCCCGTGCCGGATCCACCGGGTTGGTGGTCACGCCGTCGAGCTTGAGTGAGGTGCCCACGATGACGCCCTGGGCCAGTTCGAGCAATCCCGATATGTTCTCCTCGTTTGCTCCTGAACCGACGAGAACGGGAGCGCTTTTAGCCGAAGCTGTGGCACGGCGCAACATGTCACGATCGACCGCAGCTCCGGTGGTGCTCCCGGTTACGATCACAGCATCAGCAAGGCCGCGGCCGACTGCATCGGCGACGGCCTGCTCCATGGTCACTCCGGGGGGTGGAACCGCATGTTTGACCAGCACATCTGCGTAGATGGCCACCTCGGCCCCGAGTTGTGCTCGGAGACGGGTGATTTCCGCAGCTCTTCCGCTGATGACGCCCTGGTCGGTGGTCATGGTCCCTGTGTAGACGTTAACCCGGATGAAGGATGCCCCCACGGCGGCGGCGATTCCAAGTGCCGCCAGCCCGTCATTGCGGAGGACGTTCAGGCCCACGGGAATGGGCACATTCTCCTGGATCGCCAGCACGGCCCGGGTCATTGCCGCCACCGTCGTGGCCGGGACGTCGTCTGGATAGAACGGCACGTCCCCGAAGTTCTCGACTATGAGGGAGTCGAATCCAGCATGTTCTAGCTCTCCGGCGTCCCTGACTGCACCTTTCAGCGAGAGGTCACCCGAATAGCGCGGTGCCCCGGGAAGCGGCGGCAGGTGAACGACTCCTATCAGGCGGTTCATGCGTAGGCGCGGGCAAGTTGGAGGGCCTGCTCGGCAATCTCTCCTTCTGCCTCCAGCGAGGTGTCCGCAGCCTTGACCCGGCGCACAGCGACCCGGCACCATTCGCCGGCCCGGCCGCGAATGACGTTGTCCGAGTCTTCGGGCCCGTAGACCCATTTTTGAAATTCGGGCGCCCGCAGCTCAATACGGATAGGGCCCGGATACTCCTCGCCGGCAACCTGAAAGGCCCAGGGCAGAGATTTCCAGCCCAGGAAAGCGACGTGGCGCAACCGGGTCGTGTCCTCGGATTCACTTCCGACTGCTCCATGAATATCGAGCCCGTGGGTCCAGGTCTCCATCAGGCGGGCGGTGGCGAAACTCTTGGCAGACATGTCGCCGGCGACCCAGGGGATTCGTTCGCTGCCATTCATGCGACTGAGCTCATCCACCACCCTGGCTCTTGTCTGGCGCCACCATTCGATTACCTGTTGAGGCCGCATGGCTCGCCCTTCCGCCACTCCCTCTTTGTTGAAGTCATCGGTCGTCTGGAATCTGTCCGCCCTCTCGGCGAGGGCCGACTTCCCTTCGTCGATCGCTCGGAAGGCCAGTTCTTCGCTGCTCGCCAGGTGGCTCACCTGGTCGCGCACATCCCAGCCCGGTGCCAAACTCGGCGTCGACCATTTGCGATAATCGATGGTCTGTAGGAACTGGTCGAGTCCCTGCTGTTCAGCCACCAGATCTGCCAGGATTTCGCGCATTTCCTGCCTAGGCTAGCGGTGGACCCCGAAAACACCGCGTCCGCCCTAGCGTCCTGTCCGGCAAGTCGTGCTCGTATTTCAACGGCCATCGTCCTCC